>OGGB01000012.1_pt1 | contig 166959 bp, 148 predicted proteins | sample 1571111 | NCBI WGS metagenome assembly OGGB01 (sample SAMEA2582067, study PRJEB24529) | metagenome | biome: Human gut stool | place: China | collected 2011
AAATATCCTGTTGCTGGATTGTAGTTTTTTCAAAATTTGTTTTTTCATCATAAATATATACGACTCTTATAATCTCATTCTTTTTTGTATAAATAGTCAATGTCATATTGGATGCTCCAATCTTGTGTGTTCCCTCTAAATCATAAAATTCCTGCCATACAACACGATATAAACTATCAGTGGGATTCAAAATATCCGTTATAGTTGATTTTTTGCCTGCAATTTGCTCATGCAATATCGCAGAGTCGTATTGTTGACAATGAGAAGTCATGATACACTTAAATAATATCAATAAAATAATTATCAATCTTACCATGGTGAATATTTTAAAAGGATTGACTTTATATTATTATGATATAATTGGCGGTTATTTGGCATAAGTGAATAAGAATCATATATTCCACTATTATTAGCACTCGCTTCTCTTGTAAAGAGAAACATGGCATTTGTAAAAGGTTCTTTATCATAGCCAAACTGTAATTGACTCATTGAATCCACGTATCTATCCCCTCCCGACAAAGCTGCAGATTCAAATGGTGTTTCTAAGTCATAGCTTATTAATGACGTGGATAATTCAAATGCATAGGACTCTACTTCATTGAATATCGCGCGTCCTCCTTGACCGTTAAGGTATTGTCCGACATGCATTGACTCGTGGGCTACTGCGGAGGTAAAACCATTTCTGTCCAACGACACGTTAAGGTGTGTCTTTGTATCACCGTAGTTTTCACCTTCGGTAAATGATTCGCCCTTCAGCCCCGGTACAAAGGAGTACTTGCTTTCGGAGGCGACAAGGTCGTCGATTAGCTTGTCGCCGCCTGACTTGTAGACTGTGTTCATCGCCTGTACACTGCGGCGAACGAAGTCGTCCTCGCCGTCATACTCGCATCCGGGGGTGTACATGAAGTCGTTGAACCATACCTGCATTCCGGTGGGATCGGTGTTGTTGACGGGGTCGTTGGCGCAGAAGAGGTATGGGGAGAGGTGCGGGGTTTTCCAGCTGAGGGGGTCGGGTCGGTCGAAGCGACCGAGGTCGGGAATTTGCAGTCGGGCGTGGAAGTCGTGGAGGTTGAGCCCGTACATTGCGTCGAGCTCCTTGCCGCCGAACTTGAAAGGCTGGTGGTCGGGAGTCTTCCCGGCATCGGCGAATGTCAGCCCGTAGGGGTAGTAGTGGTTTATCTGCTCGGCGCGGCCCCACATGTCGGCGACCACGCGCACACTGCCCGTATGGTCGCACAGGAAGTAGTGCCATCCCGGTACACCCGCCTCGCTGAAAGTGGCGTAGCCCCCGTCAAACATCACCCGCTTCACCGCCCCGTTCTCGTAGATACGGGACACTGAGGTCAGCATTTTGTCATTCTGCAATTTATTCCTGTAAAGCATGTTTCAGCATTTGGCGAGTAATTAACAGATTATCTTTTGTATAGAATACCTGTTTGTCAAAATCTTTACAATGGCGTTTTATTAATCCGAAATTATCGAATATAAAAGATTGTGGGATAATCCTTATTTTAGATATTAAAAAATCTATTTCTGTCACAGATTCACCTGCGATTATGATATTAAAAAATCGGTTCGGTAAGACTAATTTAAAGAATACATTAAAAAGGTCCAACGTGAAATTCACATTGCCATCCAAAAGATAAGAAAAGGCTCTAACCCTTCCTATCTCAGGCTTTGAATAAAAAAATCTATGATGTACCATGTCATAGTCATTGGAGAGTCTGTCGTCCTTTTCAAACATCACCCAAAGAGTATCGTTAGAGGTATTATGAATACTGCATATTTTTGACCATATAGTATCTCTCTCTATTATATAGTTGGAAGATTCAATGGTTTCTGTGAAATTCTTGTTTTCTATGATTTTAGTATTGTCGGAATTAAGCATTTGCCCTGACATTGTCATACTAAAAACAAATATACATAAAATATTTATCAAAATCTTATTCATACTCCTAATTACATTTCCAAAGATTCATGTTATCAATAGTTTCTTCACGAGCTTTCAGTATCATTTTTTCTAAATAATGATTGTTTTCTACCCAATTTGGGGAATCGTGACCCGATCATTTTCTGTCCTGTGTTCTGACATATATCAAAGCATGTCCGTATAATTCATGACTTAAAGTCTCGGCTCCACCAATTGTACTTACATTTTGATTCACATGTACTGAGATATTGTCGTCGATTGAGTTCTGACCTCCTCCACCGGTTCCAGGGAGCAATGCCTTGCCCAGAAATCCAGATTCACCTGTGGTATTCACGTCACAATTTTTGAATGCAAAATCCGCGAAGTCAGGTTCATAATCAATTTCACCCATTGAAGGATATCCAATATTACCGTTATCATCCTTATATTCAAATCCGGAAGAAATATTAATGTTGACTTCAAAATCTGAATTTGACATTTCTTTTAGCATGTTGAAATTAGAACTTTCCGAACTATGTGAGTTCATCAATGATTGGTTGATAACTCCATTCTCAAATTTGACAAATGCCGCATCTCGTGGCTTTAATGTGTATAGCAATAATTGTTGTTCTCTTTTGTTATTTGCAATTACCACCATTCCGGTGGGGTCGGTGTTGTTGACGGGGTCGTTTGCGCAGAAGAGGTATGGGGAGAGGTGCGGGGTTTTCCAGCTGAGGGGGTCGGGTCGGTCGAAGCGACCGAGGTCGGGAATTTGCAGTCGGGCGTGGAAGTCGTGGAGGTTGAGCCCGTACATTGCGTCGAGCTCCTTGCCGCCGAACTTGAAGGGCTGGTGGTCGGGAGCCTTCCCGGCATCGGCGAATGTCAGCCCGTAGGGGTAGTAGTGGTGGATACTTGGGAGAGGGGGTTTCATGATGAGATGAGTGGTTTTTCACAAATATAGCGATTGGGAAGACGGATTGCAAGTTTTTTGAGGAAAATGTGAAATATTTAGATGGTAGAGATACAAATTGACGTAAGGTCAGAAGGAGAATTTTCCCGGAGGGATAATCTTTATGTAGCCATGGTGTTGAGCGAAGCGAAACCCCCGGCTATACACAGATGATGCCCTCCGGGCAACATTCCACCATAGACGCGGAGCGAGTAAAACCCAAAATATGTTAACGCGTGGAGGGGTGACGTGGCTAAATATTAACTTTGTAAGTTAAATGCAATATTGAACGTCGTAGAATGATTTCCATCAACAACCTATCGGTAGAGTTTAGCGCGAAAAGTCTGTTTGACAATATCAGCTATGTCATAAACAAAAAGGACAAGATAGCACTTGTCGGGAAAAACGGTGCGGGCAAATCCACAATGCTTAAAATCATCGCGGGACTGCAACGTCCTACCGGTGGCTCGGTAGCCGTGCCGCAGGATGTAACAATCGGCTATCTGCCGCAGCACATGACCATCAGCGACTCGCTCACCGTGATTGAGGAGGTCAGGAAAGCATTTTCCCATCTTAAGGAGATGCACGAAGAATTTGACAGGCTCAACGAAGAGCTTGCCTCACGCACCGACTATGAGTCAGACGAATATCAGAAACTTATTGACCACATCACTACATTAACCGAACGCCTCGCGATGGAAGAGAGCGAAAACGGTGAGGCGGAGATGGAGAAGACACTCATCGGTCTCGGATTTAACCGGAGCGACTTCACGCGACCGACGTCGGAGTTCAGCGGTGGATGGAGAATGCGCATCGAGCTTGCCAAACTCCTTCTGACACGCCCTGACGTGCTGCTGCTTGACGAGCCGACCAACCATCTTGATATCGAGTCGATACAATGGCTGGAGAATTTTTTGATTACAAAAGCAAATGCCGTGATGCTGGTCAGCCACGACCGCGCATTTATCGACAATGTGACCAACCGCACCATCGAGATTTCACTCGGCAAAATCTATGATTATTCAGTAAACTATTCCAAATATGTCGTGCTGCGACAGGAACGCCTCGAACAACAGCGTCGCGCCTACCTCAACCAGCAGAAGCAGATTCAGGACACGGAAGATTTCATCGAACGCTTCCGCTACAAGGCTACAAAATCGGTGCAGGTACAGAGCCGCATAAAGCAGCTGGCAAAAATAGACCGCATAGAGATTGACGAAGTCGACACAAGCCATCTCAACCTGAAGTTTCCCCCGGCACCGCGTTCCGGCGATTATCCCGTCATAGCCGACGACCTCGGAAAAGCTTACGGCGACCATCAGGTGTTTGACCACGCGACATTCACTATCAAGCGCGGGGAGAAAGTGGCATTTGTCGGTAAAAACGGCGAGGGAAAATCCACACTCGTAAAATGTATCATGGGTGAGATACCGTTTACCGGCACATTAAAAATAGGGCATAACGTGAAAATCGGATATTTCGCCCAAAACCAGGCACAACTGCTTGACGGCGAGATAACGGTATTTGACACGATAGATCGCGTTGCAGTCGGCGATATACGTACAAAGATACGCGACATCCTGGGCGCATTCATGTTTGGCGGACCGGCGTCCGACAAGAAAGTGAAAGTTTTGTCAGGAGGCGAAAAGACGCGTCTTGCCATGATACGTCTGTTGCTTGAACCGGTCAACCTCCTGATACTTGACGAGCCGACCAATCACCTTGACATGACCACCAAAGATATACTGAAGCAGGCAATCAAGGATTTTAACGGCACGGTAATCGTGGTGAGCCACGACCGTGAATTTCTTGACGGACTTGTAGAAAAGGTATATGAGTTTGGAGGCGGCAAAGTAAAAGAGTGTCTCGGCGGCATATATGAATTTCTTGAAAAGAAGAAGCTCGCCACGCTTGCCGAGCTTGAAAGCGCACCGCAACCGGCAAAGCAACAGTCAAAACCACAGACACCTGCCCGGACAAAAGAAAAAGAAGAGCGCCCGGCACCGCGCATGACCTATACCGAACAACGCGAACGTGAGAAAATGGTAAAACGCGCTGAAAAGAAAGTAAAAGACGCTGAAGCCGACATCGCCTCCATCGAGCAGGAAATAGCCGATACCGAAAATAAGATAGCCGCCGGCGAAACATCCAATGAGATATTCGAGACACATGCCGCTCTTCAGAAAAAGCTCGACAACGCCATGAGCCTTTGGGAAATCGCCACTATCGACCTTGAGGAGCTGAAAGAGTCGCTTAAAATTTAATTCACGGTAAACTATCTGATGTATGAATCATTTTAAATGCATATTTGTTTCACTCGCAATAATATCAACCTACAATATGAATGCAGAACAGAAAAGAGGTGTCGACCGCGCAAACCTTGACCCGTCGGTAGCACCGCAGACCGACTTTTACGATTATGCCTGCGGAGGCTGGATGAAAGCCAACCCGTTGAAACCGGAATTTGCCCGTTACGGCACATTTGACGAGCTGCGCGAGAACAACCGTGTACAGCTACGTGAACTTATAATGAACCTTGACACCAAAAACGCACCCCAAGGATCTATAACCCAGAAAATAGGCGACCTATATGCCATGGGGCTCGACAGCCTCCGGCTGAATATCGAAGGGGCACAACCTATAATAGGCGATGTAGTCGCAATCAATCAGACACCCAAAAGCGATGTGATGGACCTTCTCGCCACCAAAATCGGCGTTGACGGCTTTTTCTCCACAGGCGTGGAGGCAGACATGATGAACTCCGACATCCACGCTATGTACTGGAGCCAAGGAGGCATGGGGCTCGGTGACCGCGACTATTACCTTGAAGACAGCGACAACGCGAAAAAAATACGCGATGCCTACCGCACATATATAAAGACCCTCACAAGCCTTATCGGTTATGACAGTGCGGCACAGCAGCGCGTAGCCGACAATGTGATGGAAATCGAGACTCGTCTTGCCAAGGCGGCGATGTCACGCGAGGAGCTGCGTAATCCCGCCGCCACATACAACCCCATGACGCTTGACGAAATTGCGGCAAAATATCCCAATGTTGACCTTCGCCGATATTTCGCGAAGCAGGGCATCACCGATATCGAGTCGGTTGTAATCGGACAGCCCAATTCGCTTGCCGAGGTAAACGCCATACTTGCAGAAGCCTCCGAGCAGGCTATCCACGATTATCTCACAGCAAGCTACATCTCAACCGCCGCCGATTATCTGAGCGATGATTTCACCGATGCCAAGTTCAAGCTCTCACAGGCGGTATCGGGTGTCGAGGAACCGATGCCACGATGGAAACGCGCACTCGGAGTACCAAACGCACTGCTTGGCGAAGCGGTAGGTCAGCTTTATGTCGAGAAACATTTCCCGCAGTCGTCAAAAGAAAAGATGCTTACACTTGTAGGTAACCTCAAGACGGCACTCGGCGAACATATAAACGGACTTACGTGGATGAGCGACACCACCAAACAGCGCGCCCTTGAAAAACTTGACGCCTTCACCGTGAAGATAGGTTATCCCGACAAATGGCGCGACTACACCACACTCAAAATCGACCGCCGCCGCTCCTACTGGGATAATATCAAAGACGCAATCAAGCATGAGGTCGACTATAACCTGTCGGACTGGGGCAAGCCTGTCGACAAGACACGCTGGTACATGACTCCTCAGACTGTAAACGCTTATTACTCACCACTAAGCAACGAGATATGCTTCCCTGCCGGAATACTTCAGGCTCCGTATTTCAACCCCGACGCCGACCCGGCTGAAAATTACGGTGCCATCGGAGTCGTAATCGGACATGAGATGACCCACGGGTTCGACGACCAGGGAAGTCAGTTTGACAAGGAAGGAAATTTCGCTAACTGGTGGACCGCCGCCGACAAAGAAAAATTCGACTCTCTCACTTCCGGTCTCGCCGACCAGTTTGACAGCATAGTGGTGCTTGGCGATACCCATGCCAACGGTCGCTTTACGCTCGGCGAGAACATCGCCGACCAGGGAGGCTTGCGCGTTGCCTACACAGCCTATCATAACTCCCTCGGTGACTCCGAAGGAGAGGTAATCGACGGCTTCACCCCCGACCAGCGATTCTTCCTGTCGTACGCAAATGTTTGGGCAGGCAATATCCGTGATGAAGAGATTCTGCTCCGTACAAAGACCGACCCACACTCACTCGGAAGATGGAGAGTAAACGGGTCGCTGAAAAATATAGAGCCGTTTTTCCGTGCTTTTGACATCAAGGAGGGTGACGCCATGTATCTCGCCCCTGAAAAGCGCGTAATTATCTGGTAATACGACAAAGAGATGGAAAACAAAGCACTGCTACACGCCCTCTCCACAGCGATGGGGCGCGATATCAAGGACATAACCGCCCTGCTCGACAGCCTCGGAGCCGTTATAAAAGAACGGCTCTGCGATATGGACACCATAGCTGTACCGGGCTTCGGTGAATTTGAACCGCTCAAGGAAGACGAGCACATCGGAACCGATGCCCTGACAGGTGCGCGTATGCTCATCCCGCCTTCGATAAGCGTCAAGTTCACACCAAGTTCACTGTTAAAACGAAAAATCAAGGAGTCGCGATGAACCGCAAGATAACATTCCCTCAACTTGCCGAGGCAATGGCACAACTTACCTCCGGCTCACCGTCGACAGCCGAGTCATTTATCAAACATTTGTTTGATTTGGTTGCCGAAACCCTCGCCAAAGGAGAGTCGGTGACCATCAAAGGCATCGGCACATTCACCCCACAGGATAATCCCGACACACCGGTCACCTGGACACCTGACAAGGACCTTGCCGAGGCGGTCAATGAGCCGTTTGCATTCTTCGAGGCAGTTCCGCTCGGTGACGGCGTTACGGAAGACACCCTCGAAGAGGCAAATGAAGTGCTTGATACGACTTCCGGTCTCGAGGAATCCACGGCTGTCATGCCTGTAATCCCGCCTATTCCCGTGTCGCCGGTAATACCACCTATTCCGAAGGCAGCCACCATCGCCACTGAGGAACCGGAGGAAACCGCAGAAGAAAAAGCGCAGGATGAGACATCTGAGACTGTCACTTCCCAAGAGTCAGCTACTGAGCCTGAAATCATGGTGCAAGAAGCCACTGAAGTTGAAGAAAAAGGAGATGAAAACTCACTCGCTCCCGATGACACGGAAGGAGCCATAGAAACCGATTACCAAGAAGATGCGCCACGCCGTTTCAATCCATGGCTTGCATTTGCCATAGGTGTAGTCACGGGCGCGTTATTATACTTCATCACTGACCGTTATATCATTCCGGGAGAGCCACCGGCAGAAATCACAGCCGACTCTATCGCCACACCCTCCGTAATCGAAGCTGACAGCGCGATTGTTACAGCCGACAGTGTTGTAGAAACAACCGACACAATCAAGGTGTATCAACCCATAGCCGTCGACACCATAACCACAAGCCGCTACCTTACAACGATGGCGCGCAAATATTACGGCGACTACAAATTCTGGGTCTACATCTATGAGGAAAATTCTGATGTCATAACCAATCCCAACCGCATACGTCCCGGCACCCCGGTCAAGATTCCCGATCCGGAAAAATACGGCATTGACGCCAATGACCCTGAAAGTCTTCATCATGCCGAGAAAAAAATCGGGGAAATCACAGCGCGATTGGCAAAATAATCTTAATGTTTTAATAAGATAAAGGTTATATAGCTAATTTTAACAATCCCGTTTAACCTTTGAGTTGTTAGAATTTTTAAATTTGCACCAAAGAGGGAACAAGACTTTTTTACCACAAATATTGAATAAATAGACAACATATTACTCGACAAAAATCAAATTTATGAGTGAAACGGTAAATATCAGAGAGCTCAATGACCTTGTAGCGGCAAAGAGCGACTTTATCAATCTCATCCAGAGAGGCATGGATCAGACCATAGTTGGTCAGAAACATCTTATCGACTCACTGCTTATAGCACTCCTCTCCAACGGGCACGTACTTCTCGAAGGTGTTCCCGGTCTTGCCAAGACACTTGCCATCAAGACACTTGCACAGATTATCGATGCCAAATACAGCCGTATCCAGTTTACTCCCGACCTTCTCCCTGCCGATGTCCTCGGTACGATGGTGTACAGTGTCAAAAGCGAACAGTTTCAGGTAAAAAAAGGTCCGATTTTTGCCAATTTCGTACTCGCCGATGAAATAAACCGTGCTCCGGCAAAGGTACAGAGTGCGTTGCTCGAAGCGATGCAGGAGCGTCAGGTGACAATAGGCGACAATACATTCAGCCTCGACGAGCCCTTCCTCGTCATGGCGACACAAAACCCTATCGAACAGGAAGGCACCTATCCCCTACCTGAGGCGCAGGTCGACCGTTTCCTTCTGAAGGTTGTCATCGGCTATCCCTCGAAAGAAGAGGAAAAGGTCATCATACGCCAGAATATCACCAATGAGCGCAAGGAAATCAAGCCTCTTCTCAAGCCTGAGGAGATTCTCGAAGCGCAGAAAGTGTGTGAAAAAATCTACATTGATGAAAAAATCGAGCGTTATATCGTCGACATAGTATTTGCCACCCGTTTCCCCGCCGACTACGGGCTCAACGACCTTACATCAATAATAGCCTTCGGAGCATCGCCACGTGCATCAATCAGTCTTGCACGTGCGGCGCGCAGCTATGCATTCCTCCGCGGTCGCGGATATGTTGTGCCCGAGGATGTAAGAGCCGTGGCTCACGACGTACTGCGTCACCGTATCGGACTTACCTACGAGGCAGAGGCAAACACCATCACCGCCGACGAAATAATCTCAACCATACTCGACAAAGTCGAAGTGCCCTAAACAGCGACAATAGCTTATGGATGCCAATGAGCTTCTAAAAAAAGTAAGGAAAATTGAGATAAAGACCAAAGGTCTGTCTCAAAACATATTTGCCGGAGAATACCATTCGGCATTCAAGGGGCGCGGTATGACTTTCAGCGAGGTACGCGAATATCAGTATGGCGACGATATCCGTGACATCGACTGGAATGTCACGGCACGACACAATCACCCTTACATCAAAGTCTATGAGGAAGAACGCGAACTTACCGTAATGCTGCTCATAGATGTGTCGGGCAGCCGCAATTTCGGAGCCGTAGGCGAGGAGAAACGCCAGATGATCGCGGAAATCGCCGCCACCATCGCTTTTTCCGCGATACAGAACAATGATAAGATCGGCGTTATATTTTTCTCCGACAGGATTGAAAAATTCATACCCCCGAAAAAAGGACGCCGACACATACTGTTTATCATACGCGAACTTCTCGACTTCACCCCGGAGAGCAAGGGCACCGACATAGGAGGTGCGTTGCGCTACATGACCGATGCCTTGAAAAAGCGATGCACTACCTTTGTGATATCTGACTTCATTGACAGTCATGATTATTACAAGGCATTGACAATCGCCAACAACAAGCATGACGTGACAGCGATTCAGGTCTACGACAAGCGCGACGCCCAGCTTCCCGACGTAGGACTGATGAGAGTCGTCGACCTTGAGACCGGCGCTGACCGCTGGGTCAACACCTCGTCGGCAAAAGTGCGGCAGACATTCAACAAGTGGTGGTATGAGCGTCAGCAGACAATGATCGAGCGCTTCAACCGCAGCCGCGTCGAACACGCCTCAATCACCACCGACGAAGATTTCGTAAAAGCGTTGATAGCGCTTTTCAAGAAACGTGAACTGAGATAGAGATTATGAGCAAGACTACTATCATAAGCCTTATTATTGCCGCTATAAGCCTGATGACGGCACATAACGGAGCAGCAGCGCCGGTGAGTATAACGGCGTCGCTCGACTCCGCCTATATACTCATGGGAAAGCAGACCGCCCTCCGACTTGAAATCGTGCAGGACCGCGGCACACAGGGAGCTTTTCTCAACCACAACGGTGACACACTCACCCGCGAGGTTGAAGTGATCCGCGGGTCAAAACCTGACACCACCGACCTCGGAAGCAACCGTGAGGAGATAAAGAGGGAACTGATAATCCAGTCGTTTGACTCGGGTCTTTACACGATTCCACCCTTTGTCTATGTTGCCGGAAAAGATACTTTCACCTCCAACGCCCTCGCACTGAAGGTAATGCCTGTGGATGTAGACTCCATGGCGACAATCCATGACTATGCCGGCGTAGTGAAACCACACACACGTACCTGGGACTATCTGCCCGACTTTATCGTAGATTACTGGTGGATATTCCTGATTGTGCTGCTGATTGCCGCAGGAGTGTTTGTCTGGTTGCGTTACATCAAGGGAAAGAAAGCGATACCGCTTGTACCGAAGAAAAAGCCTGTGCCTCCCTACGAGCTTGCCATGCAGGAACTCAACCGCCTCAAATCGGAGAAACTCTGCGAAAACGGGCACGAAAAGGAGTACTATACACGCCTTACCGAGATATTACGTGTATATCTTGACAAGCGCTTCGGCATAAATGCCATGGAGATGACATCGACACAAATCATGCAGCAGATACGCTCTAATGACGACACGAAGACTTCGGCTCCCGTCATGAAACAGATACTTGAGATGGCTGACTTCGTGAAGTTTGCCAAGGTGCGGCCTCTGCCTGATGACAACCAGAAAGCATTTGCCAACGCAGTGACATTTGTCGAAAACACCAAACCCGTCGAACAGCCTGCAGCTGAAAACGATAACCCACAACCAAAAGTGACTGAATAATGCAACTCGCCCATCCAGAATATTTATGGCTTTTCCTTCTGTTTATACCGCTTATCGCCTGGTATATATGGAAACACCGCAATGCTTATCCGGCATTGGAGATTTCGACCGTGCTCCCTTACGCGAAACTGCCGAGATCTTACAAGGAATACCTTATGCACGGGCTGTTTCTGCTGCGTCTTGCCGCCATCGCCTGTGTGATAATCGTGCTTGCACGACCGCAGACACGCGACAGCTGGCGCACATCATCGACTGAAGGTACCGACATAATCATAGCCCTGGACATTTCAACCTCCATGCTTGCGCGCGACTTCAAGCCCGATCGCTTCGAGGCGGCAAAAGAGGTTGCCTCAAAATTTGTCGCAGGGCGTACCACCGATAATATAGGAGTGGTGATTTTTGCTGGCGAGAGCTTCACTGCCGTGCCCATGACCACCGACCGCGGAATGCTTGCCAACTATATCCACGACATTAAGATGGGGATGCTTGAAGACGGTACTGCAATCGGCGACGGACTTGCCACCTCTATTAACCGCATAAAGGACGGAAAGGCGAAATCCAAGAGCATAATACTCATAACCGACGGCACGAACAACACCGGTAATGTGGCACCGCTTACCGCCGCAGAAATTGCGAAAAAATACGGTATCAAGGTCTACACCATCGGTGTAGGCAAAAACGGGACGGCGCCTATGCCGCAGCAGAACTATTACGGCGGTATTGACTACGTGAACATGCCCGTGGTGATTGACGAGGCGACACTCCAGTCGATAGCCAACACTACCGGCGGCAAGTATTTCCGCGCCACAGGCAATACGGTGCTCAAAGACGTGTTTGCCGAAATCGACCAGCTTGAAAAGACCCAGATGGATGTGCGCCACTTCTCCCACACGGAAGACAATTACATGATGTGGGCGTGGCTCGCACTCGGACTCTTCCTGTTAGAAATCATACTGCGCCACACTGTGCTGCGCACAATTCCATAGATTTATAATGTAAGCCTATGTTCAGTTTTGCCAATACATATCTGCTATATCTCCTGCTATTGCTTCCCGCAATAGCGCTACTATTTTTCTGGGCGCGCTACACCCGACGCAAAAAACTCGCGCGCTATGGAAAAATCGCCACACTCGCCCCGCTTATGCCCGATGCCTCGCGATATAAACCGGGCATCAAGATTGTATTGCAGCTTATTGCGATAGCCGCACTTGTCATCGTACTTGCCCGCCCGAGAGCCGGAGCCAAGGAGGAAGTGAGCGAGGTGCAGGGTATCGAGGTGATGATCTGTCTTGACGTGTCCAACTCCATGCTCGCCTCGTCGACCGACGACCCGAAAGGAGTGTCACGCCTCCAGCGCGCCAAGCTCGTGCTCGAAAAGCTCATCGACAAGCTTGACAATGACAAGGTAGGATTAATCGTGTTTGCAGGCGATGCCTACACCCAGCTTCCTATCACAAGCGACTTTGTATCGGCTAAGATGTTTCTCAACAGCATCTCCACAGAGATGGTGCCGACCCAAGGTACATCAATCGGCGCGGCTATCGAAATGGCGATGAACTCCTTCACGCCTGACGAGGACATGCAAAAGGCAATAATCATCATCACCGACGGAGAGAGTTTTGACGATGACCCGATAGCCGCCACCAAGGCAGCCGTAAAGCATGGCATCCAGGTCGATGTAATCGGTCTCGGCTCCACAAAGGGCGCACTCATCCCTATCGGCACCAACGGGCAATTCCTTAAAGATGAGAACGGAAGCCCCGTCACCACGCGCCTTGATGAAGAGATGGCACAGACCATCGCCCGGGAAGGAGAAGGCATCTATGTGCAGGGAGCTTCATCAACAGTGGTTAAAGACATATCGGAACAACTTGACACCCTCGCCAAGAGTAATCTTGAAAAGGTGGTCTACTCTGCAAGTGCGGAGCAATTTCCGGTATTCGGGTGGATTGCCCTCGCGTTCTTGATTCTTGACATCTTCATGCTTGACCGCAAGGTTGGCTGGCTCAAAAAGATTAATTTCTTCAGTAAGTAAAAAATCGACCGGTAATGAAACGTATCGTACTCATCATATTATTGACCGCAGTCCTGCTTCCGGCAATGGCACAGGAAAAGGTCAACGACACCTCTACGAGAAAGGAGCGTAATTACATAAGGGAAGGCAACGGCTATTATGAAGAAAAACGCTTTGCCGATGCTGAGGTGGCTTACCGTAAGGCACTTGAAGAAAATGCCGCAAGCGAAATCGCCATGTACAATCTTGCGACCTCACTGATACGTCAGTCGGGCAGCGCCAATCCCAACGAAGGCAATAACCCTATGGCGGAGGCGCAGAGCCTGTTGCAGACCGTCGCCCAGTCGGCACGTGACATCTCGGTTGCCGAAAACGCCTTTTACAACCTTGGCAACATGGCGTTCAACCAGCAGCAATATGACCAGGCTATAAACATGTACAAAGGTGCGTTGCGCAAGAATCCCGACAACGACAAGGCTCGCGAAAACCTTCGTCTCGCACAGCTGAAACGTCAGGAACAGCAACAAAACCAGGATAAAGACCAGAATAAGGACCAGGATAAGCAGGATCAAGACAAAGACCAGCAGCAACAGCAGCAAAACCAGGACCAGAACAAAGACCAGGATAAGCAGGACCAGAACCAAAACCAGAATAAGCAAGACGAGCAAAAGCAGCAGCCCCCGCAGCAACAACAGGGCGGCATAAGCGATGCCAACGCCGACAAGATTCTGAAGGCGATGGAAAATGAAGAGAACGCAACCCGCCGCAAAGTACAGGAAATGAAGAAAAAAGAAGCAGGTGCGGCAGGTCGCCCGACAGGCAAGCAGTGGTAACCATTATCAAGCGAATTATGACAAAGAGAGTATATATATTGATTGCCGTACTGATAGGTGTTGTTTTCGGCACCTTTGCAGAGACATCGTTCACGACCATACCGCCGCGGACAGTCATTGCAGGCAACAAATTCAACATCACATTCAGGCTTAAAGACGGTCAGGGTTCCGGGTTGAAAGCTCCGGAAGTCAAAGGATGTACGCTGCTTTTCGGTCCCTCGACTTCGACTATGCAAAATTACCAGTGGGTCAACGGTAAATCCACCTCGTCGACAACAGTCGACTACTCCTTCACCTATCGCGCTGACACTCCCGGCACGTATGTAATCGGAGAGGCGCGCATAACAGCCGGAGGGAAGACCTACACTACAAAACCTGTAAGTTTTACCGTGCTCCCTCCCGACAAGGCGGCACAGTCGGGACAAGGCGCGAGAGTCGACGACATCAGCAGCCAGTCGCCTGACAAGACAGTGTCGGCAAATGACGTGTTTGTACGCATCATCCTGAACAAGTCACATGCCTACGAACAGGAAGCGATACTCTGCACCATCAAGCTCTATACCAAATATAGCATAAGTTCGTTCCTTCCCACAACGCAGCCGGCATTTGACGGATTCCTCATCGAGGAGCTGAATCTGCAGCCGCAGCTTAATGAGGTAGAGCATTACAACGGGCAGAATTACATGACCGCTGTATTGAAGCAATGTATCATATTCCCGCAGAAATCGGGCAAGCTGACCATAAATTCGGGTAAATACGATGTGACCGTAGTGCAACATGAACGCTTTACGGGATTCTGGGGAGGCACCCGCCCGGTTGAAAAGGAAATAAAGGTAAGCTCCAATTCCGCATCAATCAACATCACCCCGCTTCCGCAACCGCAGCCCGAAGGATTTACCGGTGCTGTCGGTACATTCTCCATTGACAGCAAACTCAACACCTCCACCTTCAAGACCAACGAGGCTGCGTCGCTCACATATACAATCAAGGGCACCGGTAATATCAAGTCGATAAAAGAGCCGGAGATTGACTTCCCGAGTGAATTTGAGCAATATACGCCGCAGACGAGCGTCGATGCTCACGTAACAGGTTCTACCGTGACCGGTACGATGACTGTCGAATACACATTTGTACCGCAGAGTGTCGGTACATTCTCAATCGGAGCCGACAAGTTCGTGTACTTCAATCCCGAAAGCAGGCAGTATGTCACCCTTTCCACCCCCGCCTACGACATAAAAGTGGCTCAAGGGTCGGCGGCATCGGTATCAACCGGCGTAAACAAGCAATCCATTGCAAGCAAAAACACCGACATCCTCCATATCAAGATGGGCGACCTCGGCGTAAGCAAAACTCATACCTACTACTTCGACAGCTGGTGGTATATACCTTGTTACATACTGCTCGCCCTGTTGCTGGTGGTAATCATATTCATCTACAGCAAGCAGGTGAAACTGAATGCCGACATACAGGGCAGACGCCTCGCCCATGCAGGCAAGGTGGCTAAAAAACGCCTTAAGACAGCAAAAGGATATCTCAACGCCCATGACAACGACAAGTTCTACGACGAGCTGCTTCGTGCGCTTTGGGGATACCTGAGCGACAAACTCGGGATACCGGCATCGCAGCTCACCCGTGATAACATTGCCCAGCAACTTGAAAGCTATGGCGCGAGTCAGGAACTGACAACATCGCTAATCGACATAATCGACGAGTGTGAAATGGCACGTTACTCCCCCGCCAAGAGCAATGAGCAGATTGAAGAACTGTTCCGCAACGCCACAAAGGCGATGAACGACATGGAAAGTCTGAAACGTGTAAAACGCTAACCTTCCTTTTATAGATTGAAATTATGAAACTGAATATAATCTCATATATAATACTTGCGCTGACCGTTGCATTTCCGGCTGCCGGAGCTACACTTACCCAGGAAGCCGACTCGGCATATATGCGCGATGACTTTGCAGAGGCAACGCGCCTGTACCTGCAGATTGCCGAGACTGAAGGCACGTCATCTGACCTGTACTACAATCTCGGAAACTGCTATTACCGTCAAAAACAGCCCGGAAAAGCGATTCTGTATTATGAACGCGCACTGCGTCTCGATCCGTCTAATGAAGATGCCCGCGCCAACCTTGAATTTGTAAACACTAAAATCACTGACGAGCCGGGTGACCGCGGCATGTTTATCTCCAATACCGTCAACGGATTTGCCTGCAAGGTGCCCGCTAATACTTGGGCGGGAGTGGCTATAGCATCATTCGTGCTGTTTCTCGGAGCAATCGCGCTATATGTGTTCATGTCTGACGTAAGACTCCGCAAAACCGGATTTTTCGGTGCCATAATACTGTTTATAGTATGTGTACTCGCCAATATATTCGCGTCAATCTCCACGCGCTACTCCACCTCCCGTAACATTGCGGTGGTAATCGAGCCGTCGACATTACTGAGCACATCACCGCGCGCGCCGAAAGACCGCAGCGAGGAGGCGGTGCTTCTCCACGAAGGCACTACTGTGGAAATACTCGACTCAGTGTCGGTCAAATCAGATTCTGTGACCGTAAAATGGTATGACGTGAAAGTTGACAACAGTACACGCGCATGGATACGCGGCACTGACATTGAGCGCATTTGAGAAAACATGTTTTAAAACACATACGATTTCTATCGGCAAAATTTGGATTTCTGCTACCAAAATTATAATTTTAACGACAACAATTACTAACTGAATTTATTTACTCACTAAAACGTATAGTATCATGACTAAAACGATTTCATTCAACGATCTCCGCCGCATCAAGGACAGTTTGCCCGACGGGTCAATGCATAAGATAGCCGATCAGCTCAACTGTACCGTACAGACAGTCCGTAATTATTTTGGTGGCAGCAACTATCAGTTTGGACAAAATTGCGGTGTACACATCGAGCCGGGACCCGACGGGGGAATAGTTGTCCTTGACGATACTACAATATACGACATGGCTATCGCCATCCTCGAAGAGCAAGCTGCCGGAAAGGAAGCATAATCATTCTACACTAATTTATGACTGAAGATCGCCTCATTACTGTGGCAATCCACACTTACGAGCACGCCTTACGCCTCAAGTCACTCCTTGAAAGCGAAGGCGTGCCGGTGGTTTTGCATAATGTCAACCTCTCTCATCCCGTGGTGTCAAGCGGTGTGCGTGTACGCATTCATGAAAAAGACCTTCCCCTTGCACTCCGTATCATTGAAAACACCGATATTTTTGCAACTCCGGTAAATGACGCCCTACCGGAGCTTAACCGTGTCATGATAGTGCCGGTCGATTTCAGCGACCATTCAGTCAAGGCGTGTGACATTGCCTTTCATCTCGCCTACAGGCATAAAGCCTCAATTATACTGCTTCACTCATTTCTTGACCCGTATACGGCAGGCGACATGCAGCTGTCCGACCCCGCGAGCTACGATATCGCCGACTCGGAGATGCGTCAGGTCATGGAAAAAGAAGCCGACAAACTCATGCGCGCTTTTGCCGCCAAACTACGTGAACGCATCAAACATAGCGAGCTGCCCCCGGTAAAGTTTACCACTTCAGTGGTCGAAGGAGTGCCGGAGGAAGCCATCGTCGAGCTTGCCAAGGAGAAGAAGCCCGAGCTGATTGTGATGGGGACGCGTGAATCGGGAAAGAAAGAAAAAGAGCTTATCGGAAGCGTTACCGCAGAAGTGCTTGACTCTTGCCGTTTCCCTGTGTTCACCGTACCTGAATCAGCCGATATCTCCCGCACCGATGACATCCGTCATGTAGTGTTTTTCAGCAATCTCGACCAGGAAGATATCCTGGCTCTCGATGCAATATACCGTTTCTTTACCGACGAGCGACTGAAGATTACTATTGTAAATGTACCGTCGCGGAAGTCGATTATCAACCGCAAGTCGACAAGCGACAGGCTTCTCGCCTATTGCACCGAGCACTACCCGCTCTACACTTTCCGCCTTGCCGATTTATCGCTCAACAATGTCGCCGATGACTTCCACGCCATAGAGCGCCAACAGCCTATCGACCTGATAGCCGTGCCTAACAAGAAAAAGAACATATTCGCGCGTTTGTTCAACCCCTCGATAGCCCACAAAATGCTCTTCTACTCCGACATCCCCATGATGGTAATACCCGTGTAAACCGTGGCTTGACATCTCATCTTATAATTCTTATAAAATTTATAAATCTTATAAATCTCATAAATTATGACAGCCTTTCTCCGCATCGCCGGCGACTATACCGGATGGAATGTCTACAGAAAGTCTGTCGTCATCTGTGATGTTACAAAATGTCGCATCCACATTATTGTTTAGTTACATCCACATATAGCTACTAATTATTTTGAGAAGCCGTAACTATTCAGCGAATATTGCCAATATAAAAGCCTCATCACCAGGTAGGGATGCACCATGGTGCATCCGAAAACAGAGTTAATGGGTCATAATGGCGGCGGATGCTCCGGGGAGCATCCCTGCAATCCACTTGTAATCAAGCTGTTGAGCTACTTAATAGTTACGAGAAGTCAATTTAATGTTAATAAATCTTAACCACCGGAATAGACGGATTGATTTTGGGTATAATTACTAAAGACACATTAAAGACATCTGTACATTTCTAAAGATATTACGGTCGACTACTTAAATAAAAACAACTCACGCATAGCGGTAAATCAAGGAATTATTCCTATATTTGCCTTGTCCCCTAAGGACGTACATAGTTAGGAAGCGTTTAGCTTATTCCTTGTCAATGAATCTGGACAATTCTACTGCACTGAGGAATAATGATTTACCGCTCCCTATGGTCTGCATATATGCACTTACGTGTCAATATACAGCCATGGGCGTGAGTTGTTTTCATTTTCAGTGCACGGGTAGTCCAGAACCTATTGACAGAATTTGATAACAGTCTTGCGCCTCTTCATTTATCAACCTGTTCTTTTGAGACTGGAGGACTTCAAAAATGCACCCCTCTTAGGTATGGCTAAAAGTGATTTTAATTGTAACATTTGTAAGAAGGTAATCTCAAAAGATGTATTAGATTTTTTTAATGTCACTACGTTGCATAAGTTTAAATGCCCCAAATGTGGAACAATATGCAACAAACACGTAGACCATCGGGTAGCAACACTTGGTTTGCTTAAACCAAAATGTAAAAAGTGCGGCAGCAAAGTTATTGCGTACAAATTTGAGAATGGTAAATGGACACAATGTTAACGCCAAAGCCATTCCCGATACCGAACACGTGCAAATCCAAATGATTCATCGAAAGCGTTTATCCGCGTGATTCTTGACATCAGAAATTCTCACCTGATTTTGTCGGGGCTAATGCCAAGAAATAACGACAGATACAGAATCCCACGCTATTCTTTTATTAACCAATCAACAAGCCAACGAGAGGATGACCGCGGCTTATCAGGAAAAACATGAATCAATTATCACTCTTTTGCGACAACACGGAACTTATCGAGAAAAATTCACAACTAATCGGCGAATATTTGCTTGGCAAAGATACGATTACAAAGGTGAAACTGCGTTATGAAGACCTCAAGGCAAACTTTAATGCCGTCACATTTGATGAATGGGATGGCTCCGGGAAATACCCATTATGGAAATTTTCATCGGGACTGACGCCGTACATGGACTATGATGACACTTCCACAGTCCCGATTCCCTTTTCCAATAAATTATTCAAAACGCAAAATACGATTGTTTCCTTTGATTTTCCCGTATGGTTCAATCTTGGAGCCGACACCGCCCGTCGGGTATTATTTATTTCCCAGGACCCGATTCCGAGAAGCATCAAATGGTATCAGAACTGCGAGGACGCTCTCTGCTCCACAGTTTTCGGATTGCATAACCCGCTTTGGAGAGAGAAAGGTAACGGAGGAAAACGTATGTGGCTGCTCATACAGGCACTTGTTGAAAACGGATGCGGTGTATATATTACCGATAGCCACAAATTAGCAATTCAATCACGTGACGGGGAAATATTGAACCCGACCGAATTGCAGACGGCAGTGTACCGTGATTTACTTAAAGCTGAAATAGACATGATAAAGCCCCGTCTCATTGTTACCTTTGGAAATATTGCAGGCTCTATGATGGACTTCATAGCGACTCAGGAAGTTCCCGTTTTAAATCTTCCTCATTTCTCAGGTCTTTCACAAGGAAAAATAAAGAAATATTTTAACTGGCCCGAAGAAAAACAATTTCCGATAGAAGATCAGGCTATTTGCTACTCTAAGACTATCATCAAAAACATTCCTCTATGATTTATCTTAACCAAATATATATCGCCAACAATCCGATCACAGAAAAATCGTCATCGATTATTCTCCATGACACGACAATGGATATCTGCGCTCCAGACTATAAAAGAGGAGCAACAACGACAGTCAGCTATTCAAACGTGAAAACAGTTTGTGCCTCCGGGAATACCCTGACTCTTAAAATAATCAGGACTGAGGTCGTACTCTCCGGCTTAGAGCCCGACGAGTGCGCAGATATTGCCAGACTAATTGAAATAGGGAGGCGCGAACCCGTCGGAGGCTCCAAAGCATTCAGTCTATATAAGAAAGAAGCTCATCGCAGAGAAGCTAAAGAGGCGAAAGCTGCAGAGCGCAGAGAAGCCCGGGCAGCTAAAATCGCGGCAATATCCGATGGTATCAACAGATATACGGAGACACGTGCAATCAGGCAGGAGCAAGAAGCGGAAAGAGAACAAAGGGGAAAAGACAAACTTCGTCTTGCCGAAGACCATATCTCAGAACTTTTGGCTGATTTCAACGACACCGAGGAGCAAATAGTCCCGTTGATGTCGGAATTAAATGTCCTTTTCAACAGATATATTGATCATTCAGACAACGATTATCAAACACTCTCAGGCAAAGTATTGGAAATATACCGCGAAAACCTTGCAATCCTTGAAGAAAAATTTCCTGAAAGCGAAACGACAATCCGTACTAAAGCACAACTGGAAAAGTTTGAAAGGAAAAAGAAAGAAAAAGATAAAAACGATAGGATTGCTTCAATTATAGGAGCCGTATTTATTATAGCGTTTTTTGCGGCATATTTTATATTAGAGAAGTTTGGTATTATCAGCAAATAAAAAGCATAAACTTATGGGTTGTATCTCGTCACTTTTCTTGATGCTTAGCATCATAATAATTCTCGCCTTTGACATATTTTTCTGGTCGGTATCATGGTCATTAGGCGTTATCGGTATTCTTGCCCTTCTTGCCTTCATAATCACATACGCTCTTGCTGAAGAGATAGCATTATCGCCCCGCGACTTTTTCCGGAACAGTGAATGGGGTGTATTTTGCACGAAGATTGGATTGGCATGGGGAGCCGCCCTGATGACCTATGCCGGTGCATATTTCATCCTATTTTTCATAATTAACTGGTAACACTCCGGCAATGCACCATTGGTGACCAACTTAATATGAAAAGTAAAGCCCCGGCTTTTATGTGAGTCGGGGCTTTGCTTTTATATAATCTATCAGTTGGCTGGGGTGGATTCGGATGCGGGCTTCAGCCAGCGGTCAAACCAGCGGAAGAAGAGTCGCTGCCACATGATTGCATTCTGCGGCTTGAGAATCCAGTGGTTTTCATCGGGGAAAATCACCATTTCGGCAGGTATGCCGCGAAGTTTGGCGGCATTGAATGCCATTTCGCCCTGTGATGAAAGAATACGGTAGTCAAATTCGCCGTGAGAAATCATGATCGGGGTATCCCACTTGTCGACAAAACGATGGGGAGAGAGCGCAAACGTGCGCTGTGCAATCGCATTGTCCTTGCGCCAGAATGCGCCGTAGTCGGGAGCATCTGCGGAATTTACCGGAGCATTCACGGCACCGCCGCCCATATCCCAGTTGGCAAACCACATCTCCTCGGTTTCAAGATACTGCGCCTCCATGTTAAAGATACCTGCATGGGCAAGAAGGGCGGCAAAACGCTTCTCATGGTTACCGGCAAGCCAGTAAACGGAGAAGCCGCCGTAGCTTGCGCCGGTAGCACCGATATGAGCGCCGTCAATATAAGGATACTGCTTCATGTAATCAACGGCTGCAAGATAATCCTTCATGTTCTGGCCGCCGTAATCGCCTGAAATCTGAGCGTTCCATTCCGTACCGAAGCCCGGAAGTCCGCGGCGGTTGGGAGCGATAATCACATATCCGTGAGCCGCCATCAGGGCAAGATTCCAGCGATAGCTCCAGAACTGGCTAACCGCCTGCTGCGGACCACCCTGGCAATACAGCAATGCGGGATAAACCTTGGTGCTGTCGAAATCCTGAGGATAGAGAGCCCACACGAGCATCTCCTTGCCGTCGGTAGTCGGCACCATCTTGCGCTCGATAGTCGGCATCTTGAGCTGTGCGAAAATATCATCGTTGACATGTGAAATGCAAGTGCTCTTGCCATCGCCTGCGACATAAATCTCATTGGGACGAAGCATCGAATGGCTCATCACCACAAGCTGAGTGTCGGAAACGGGAGAAAGACCGTCATAGTCACATTCACCCTGTGCCACTACAGCGATGGTGCCGTCAAGCTGGATGGAGAATACGGGGCGTACACCGTCGCGATAAGCGAGGAAAAAGAGTCCGCGACCCGAGGGCTGCCATGCGATTGCATCGACTGTATAATCCCAGTTGGCAGTGAGGTCACGTTTCTCACCGGTAGTCATATCCAGGACAAATATGCGGTTTTTGTCGCTCTCATATCCGTCATGTTCCATCGAGAGCCATGCAAGCGTGGAGCCATCGGGCGAGAATACGGGATTGGTGTCATAGCCGAGCATCCCCTCTGTGAGATTACGCGTCGACTTGTCGACAAGATTGTAAAGGTAGAGATCGGAATCGGTGGAGATGGCATATTCCATGCCATCTTTTTTACGCGACACATAAACAAGCGACTTGCTGTCGGGCGACCACGCAAATGACTCGATTCCACCGAAAGGCTTCACCGGCGACTCGAAACGAGGCTCGTCAGCCATCACATCGACCAGATTTGTCACCTTCGTCCCGTCAAAATCGCCGATAAAAGGATGAGGCACCTCGGTCACCCATTCATCCCAATGCTTGTACATCATGTCGTCAATCACACGGCCTGTCGCATCGGGAAGGTCCGGATAAATATCTTTTGCATCACGCGAATATTTAAGAGTGGACACGAGCACTATGTGCTTTTCATCGGGAGAAAACAGGAAGCCCTGCACACCTTTCTCGACATCGGTCACCACCTTGCGGTCGCTGCCGTCGGCATTCATCACCCACACCTGGTTGACATCGCCGTCGGGATAAAGGAAGGCTATCTGCTTGCCGCCGTTAATCCATGCGGCATTTCCCTCGGAAGAGGCCGAGCGTGTAACACGCTGTACATCGGTCCCGTCAATGTTCATCACATACAAGTCATTGTTTGACTTGTTTTTCTCTACATTTTCGTAAGATACACCATACAGCACTTTCTTGCCATCAGGCGACACCACCGCGCCGCTCACACGCCCGAGAGCCTCAAGGGCGTCGATGTCAAACACTCCGTCGGCACTCTTGAAATCGGTCTTGTCGATGATATCCTCACCGCTGCCATTATTGGCACAAGAAGCCGCCGTAACGAGCAGAGCAGACATAAAAACATGTTTAAAATAGTGATACATATATGTAAATAATTATTTAAAAGTTACCGCTTTTTGATAATGCAAATATAGCAATAATTCGCTAATTTTGCATCAAACAACAATTATGGCAGACAACAATCAATCATATACACAGGGGCGTAACAAGCCCCGTCATCAATCGCTTTACGACACCGGAGGCAGAGTAATGCCACAGGACAAGGATGTAGAAGAAGCGGTACTCGGTGCCCTGATGCTTGAAAAGGACGCTTATACCACAGTATGCGACATTCTTAAACCGGAATGTTTCTATGAACCCGCCCACCAGCGTATCTACGAGGCAATCCAGAGTCTCGGTGCATCACAGAAGCCTATCGACATGCTTACCGTTGTGGAGCAACTGCGACTCAACAACACACTTGAGGAAATAGGCGGTCCGGTGGTCATCTCGGAGCTTACCTCACGCGTTGCCTCGGGAGCACATGTCGAGTTTCACGCACGAATAGTCGCGCAGAAATATCTCGCGCGCGAACTTATATCATTCGCCGCCTCAATCGAGGGAAAAGCGTTTGACGAGAGTAACGATGTCGACGACCTGTTGCAGGAAGCTGAAGGAAAACTCTTTGAGATATCACAGCGCAACGTAAAGAAAGATGTCACTCAGATTGACCCGGTCATAAGTCAGGCAATCGAGCAGATTCAGGCAGCCGCCAACCGCACATCGGGATTAAGCGGTCTTGAATCAGGCTATCATGAGCTTGACAAACTTACCTCGGGGTGGCAGAACTCCGACCTCATCATCATCGCGGCGCGCCCGGCGATGGGAAAGACCGCATTCGTGCTCTCCATGGCTAAGAACATGGCGGTTAACTACAATACCCCCGTCGCCATATTCTCGCTTGAAATGTCCAATCTCCAGCTTGTCAACCGTCTGATAAGCAATGTGTGTGAGCTGGAGAGCCAAAAGATAAAGTCAGGACAACTCACCCCTATGGAGTGGGATCAGCTGATGACCCGCGTAAAGCACCTTTTCAGCGCGCCGCTATATATCGACGACACCCCTTCACTGTCGATATTCGAGCTGCGTACCAAGGCGCGACGTCTTGTACGCGAGCACCAGGTGAAATTTATAATAATCGACTATCTACAGCTCATGAACGCATCGGGTATGAAATTCGGCAGCCGAGAGCAGGAAGTGAGTATGATTTCCCGTTCGCTGAAACAGCTTGCCAAGGAGTTAAACATACCTATCGTAGCATTGTCGCAGCTTAACCGCTCTGTAGAGTCGCGACAGGGCGGCGACGGCAAACGCCCTCAGCTGAGCGACCTTCGTGAATCGGGAGCCATCGAGCAGGATGCCGACATCGTGTGCTTCATCCATCGCCCGGAGTATTACACCCGCTCATCGGAAGATGCGTCAGGCAACGATATCCGCGGACTTGCGGAGTTTATCGTGGCAAAACACCGTTCAGGCTCGGTCGACGACGTTAAGATGCGGTTCAAGGCAAAATTTGCGCGATTCGAGAACTGGGATGAGGAAGACACCGGATTCTCCACCGGGACAGTCGGGTCAAAGCTCAATGACATGCAGCCTGCCGATCTCGGCAACCCGTCGCCTTTCTCAGGTGGCACCGCCGACTTCCTTGCCGCACCTGATGACGCCCCTGCCCCGTTTTAATGCCATGCGTTAATTTTAACATTTCACAAAACCTTAGTATTGAAGCCACCCGCAGCAAAACCGGACATTTTAATAAGCTTCATATTATCTAATTTTCGTAAACTTTTACAGTTGCACTTTGTTTAAGGAATAAAACAACATTATTAAACTCAACTATTTCAAAGTTTATGAAAAAAGCATTATTTATGATTGCTCTCATGCTGGGTAGTGTGACTGCTTTCGCACAGAAGATGGACAAAAACGAGGTGAAACAGCTGCAGAATTTCTTGTCACAGCCGGCTGAAAAAGGTGGGACAAATGCAACCGCACTGAAAATCACTGATCTCAAATCGCCCGCAACATGGGAAGGCGTTACCGTTGCAAACGGCAGAGTGACCGCTATCGAATGGAAAGACAAGCATCTTGCAGGCGACCTTGACCTTTCAGGGTTTACCGCACTTACCAAAGTGGATGTGTCACGTAACGCCCTCACTTCTCTTTCGGTAGCAGGCGATGCAGCTCTTACAGAACTTAACGCATCACGCAACAAGCTCTCAACCCTTACGCTTAAAGACAACAGCGCTCTTAGAGACATCAAGGTCTATCGCAACAGACTTACCGACATCGATATCACCGGTACACCGCTGTTGACCAACCTTAACTGTTCCAACAACCTGCTTGTAGAACTCAGCGTTGCCAACTCAACCACTCTCAAGACCCTCAACTGCCAGGGATGTCACCTTGAAGCATTGAACGTGGAAGGTTGCGCGGCTCTTAAGAACCTTTACTGCGGCTACAACAAGCTGACAAGCATCAACCTCTTCGGTGTGGAGAATCTTCAGAATTTCAACATTGACGACAACGAAATCAGCAATATGATTATCTCCGGTCTGCCTACCTTGAGCACATTCATCTGCTCTGACAACCGTATGAACTCACTCGCCCTCCGCGAATGCCAGAATCTTATCGATATCGTTTGCTCTTACAACGACTTGACCAGCTTCACCGTTGAAGGTTGCCCGAATCTGCAGTATGTTGACTGCTGCTACAACGACCTGACCAGTCTGACTCTCAGCAATCAGACTTTCCTCCAGCGTCTTATCTGCAACAACAACCAGCTCCAGATGCTTGATGTTTCGTTTGACCAGGCTCTTACCTACATCAACTGCCGCTACAACTACATCACTGACTTCCGTACAATCGGTTGCAACAACCTGACAATGGTTGCCTGCCAGTGGAACTACTAAAAAACGACATCACCGCTTATAGCGGAACTTCTTACCCCCCAAGGGAGCGCGCCACCCGCGCTCCCTTTTTCTTTGCATATTCCACGCTTTTTCTGTAATTTTGCAGACTATGAAACGTATACGCAATTTCTGTATCATCGCCCATATCGACCACGGCAAGAGCACACTTGCCGACAGGTTGCTTGAGTACACCAACACCATCTCCGCAAAAGACATGGAAGCCCAGGTGCTTGACGACATGGAGCTTGAACGTGAACGAGGAATCACAATCAAGAGCCACGCCATACAGATGGAATACTCTCTTGACGGCGAAAAATATATATTGAATCTTATCGACACTCCGGGACACGTCGACTTTTCCTACGAAGTGTCACGCTCCATAGCGGCATGTGAAGGCGCCCTTCTTATCGTCGATGCTTCGCAGGGCATCCAGGCACAGACCATCTCCAACCTGTACATGGCTATCGACAATGACCTTGAGATAATCCCGGTAATCAATAAAGTCGACCTTGACAGCGCGAAACCTGATGAAGTCGAAGACCAGATTGTCGACCTGCTCGGCTGCAAGCCGGAAGAAATTATCCGCGCATCAGGAAAAACCGGTATCGGCATCCCGGAAATACTAAAAGCCATCATCGACCGCGTACCCGCCCCGAAAGGCGATCCTGAGGCGCCACTCCAGGCACTTATCTTCGACTCGGTGTTCAATCCGTTCCGGGGGATTATCGCCTACTATAAAATCATCAACGGCACAATCCGGAAGAATGACTTTGTAAAATTCGTGTCTACAGGAAAAGAATACCATGCCGATGAAATCGGTGTGCTGAAAATGGACATGTCGCCACGCGAGGAGCTTTCAGCAGGCAATGTGGGCTACATAATTTCCGGCATAAAGACATCGCGCGAGGTGCGCGTAGGTGATACAATCACCCATGTCAACAATCCATGTGACAAGGCGATTGAAGGATTTGAGGAAGTAAAGCCGATGGTGTTTGCCGGAGTATATCCCATCGAGACCGAAGATTTTGAAAACCTTCGCGCATCGCTTGAGAAGCTACAGCTTAACGACGCGTCGCTGACGTTCCAGCCGGAGTCATCGATGGCACTCGGATTCGGTTTCCGCTGCGGCTTCCTCGGGCTGCTCCACATGGAGATTATCCAGGAGCGTCTCGGCAGGGAATTTGACATGGATGTAATCACCACCGTACCAAACGTATCGTACCGCGTATATGACAAAAAAGGCGAGATGACCGAGGTACACAACCCGTCAGGTCTCCCCGACCCTACTCTCATAGACCATATCGAAGAGCCATATATCAGGGCGTCAATCATAACCGCCGCGGACTTCATCGGTCCGATCATGACCCTCTGTCTCGGCAAACGCGGCGAACTTGTCAAGCAGGAATATATATCGGGCAACCGCATCGAGCTTACTTTCGACATGCCGCTGGGAGAGATTGTCATCGACTTCTACGACAAACTGAAGTCAATCTCTAAGGGATACGCATCGTTTGACTACCACATCCACGATTTCCGCGAGTCACGTCTCGTGAAGCTCGACATTCTGCTCAACGGCGAGAGTGTCGACGCTCTGAGTACCCTTACCCATGCCGACAACGCCGTCACCTTTGGGCGCCGTATGTGTGAGAAGCTGAAAGAACTTATCCCGCGCCAGCAGTTTGACATAGCCATACAAGCGGCGATAGGGGCAAAAATCATCGCCCGCGAGACCATCAAGGCGGTACGCAAGGATGTGACCGCGAAGTGTTACGGCGGTGATATCTCCCGTAAGCGCAAACTGCTTGAAAAGCAGAAAAAGGGAAAGAAGCGCATGAAGCAGATAGGCTCGGTTGAAGTGCCCCAGAAAGCGTTCCTCGCCGTGCTTAAACTCGACTAACCGAATCGTGGCATCACAGGCGTCATGCGAATAGTCATCGCCCCCGACAAATACAAAGGCACTCTCACCTCTGCCGAAGCAGGCGAGGCTCTTCGTGAAGGAGTGCTTGAGGCATGTCACGATGCAGAGATACATCTCGTCACGATGGCGGATGGAGGAGAAGGCACGGCGGCAATACTCGCGAAAGAGATGGGATTTACCCGTCACACGGCACTTGTACACCCGCCGTTACCCGGGCTACCCATGACAAAAGCCACTTATTATTATAGTGAGGCAGAACGCGCCGTGCTGTTTGACTCGGCTACGGCGATAGGTCTTACCTTGATTCCGCCGGAGAAACGTGATGTCATGCACTCGTCATCAGCACCGGTCGGCGAGTTGCTGCATATTGTCATGCAACGTCATGAGTTTTTAAACTCGGCGTTTATCGGTCTTGGAGGCACGGCAACCTGCGACGGCGGCATGGGAATGGTATTTTACCTTGCCCGCAATAAAGTGCCGGTTCCCTCCATCGTAGGGCTTTACGATACCGGAGTACCGCTGCTTGCTGCGGATGGCAGCCCCTCCGCCCTGACATTCGCCCCGCAGAAAGGGGCGACTCCCGATGACATGGAACTTCTTGAAAAGCGGTTGCGTAAAGCTGCAAGCATGATGCCGGGCGGTAATCCCGACACACCCGGAGCCGGCGCGGCAGGTGGTCTCGGATTTGCCATCCTGTCAATCGGCGGCAAACTCTGTCCGGGGGTTGATGTGGTAGCAGGGTCACGAATCAGCCGTCTGAATCCCGATATTATCATCACCGGAGAAGGACGAATCGACAGCCAATCGGCAATGGGGAAAGTCCTCTCCTATTTTATCGGGTACCGCCGGAAACATGGCACTCCGGTCATTGCCGTCGGCGGATGCGTGGAGCCCGGATGCCTCCTTACCCCATATTTCACAGAAATTATCTCCGCTGACCGATACGAGCCGCGCGATGTCAACCCCATTACGCCCGAAGTGGCGGCATGGCGGCTAAAAGAGGCAATCGCCGACCGTCTTCCCGACATATTACGGACACTCCACACGTCATAAACAGGTTTAATGTTTTGATTGTTATAGTGAAGTAATGACTATTTATTGCTTCAACTATGAGTATGAGTTCAAAATATGATGAATCACCGACCTTCCCGTCAAAAGTGTATTACTCGGCAAAACGTGCGCTGAGAAGTCATGCGTCGGGAGGCAACGTGCTTATCGGAGCCACGGTGCTGGCACTAATCGTGGCAAACCTGCCGGGTATCAGCGACCTGTATAACGACTTCTGGAATCAGGAAGTAAGACTGCAGGTAGGGTCGTTCAACATATTCAGTCATGCCGGTCACCCGATGACCATGCTGCAGTTTATCAACGATGCCCTCATGGCGATTTTCTTTTTCACCATAGGGCTCGAGATAAAACGAGAGGTACTCGTAGGCGAACTCAGCTCATTCAAGCAAGCGTTACTGCCCATAATCGCCGCTATCGGAGGCATGATAGTGCCGGTATCGATCTACATGCTCCTTAGTCATGGCACCGACTATGCCGACGGCGCGGCAATTCCTATGGCTACCGATATCGCGTTTTCACTTGGTATCCTTGCGATGCTCGGAAGCCGTGTGCCTATTTCACTGAAAATATTCCTAACCACGCTTGCCGTAGTCGACGATATAGGCGGCATCATCGTGATAGCGGCGTTCTATTCCGGACACATCGAGATAATGTTCATCGTGTATGCGCTCATACTTCTCGGCGTGCTATTCCTGGGCTCAATATTCCGCATCCAGAGCAAGATATTCTATCTGCTCATAGGTACGGGAGTGTGGTACCTGTTCCTGAACTCAGGCATACACCCTACCATAGCCGGAGTGCTCGTAGCGTTCTGCATACCGGCGACACCGGTGTTCGCACCAAAGAAATATGTGCAGATGATACGTAATTCAATCTCACATTTCAATGCCGAGGATGACGAACTGCTCAACCGCCGCTCGATACTCAACAAAGACCAGATGGACTGGCTGAAGCAGGTAGAGTCGGCATCTGACAAAGTGATTTCCCCACTTCAGGACCTCGAGGACTCGTTGCATCCAGTTGTCAACTATCTTATCATACCGGTCTTCGCATTCGCCAATGCGGGCATAAGCCTCTGGCACATGCAACCGTCGGCTATATGGAGCGGCATTGGTCTCGCCATAATCTGCGGTCTCGTACTCGGCAAATTCCTCGGTATATTTATTTTCACATGGGGTGCCGTCAAACTACACCTCGCCCCGATACCGGACCACACCAACTGGAAGATGATCGCATCCATCGCTATGCTCGGCGGTATCGGGTTCACGGTGTCACTCTTCATCGCCAACCTGTCATTTGGCAGCATGGGCGCTCACGGGCTCGAACTCCTCAACAATGCCAAACTCGGCATCGTGGTCGGGTCACTACTCTCCGGAGTCCTGGGATTCCTGTTACTCCATCATTATCTGCCCAAGACCCCCTGTGGCGAAACCGACGAATGCTGACACTTACTTGAAGAGTTGCGGGACAAATTCGGTCAGGTAGATGCGCCAGTTTTTCCAGATGTGTCCGTCGGGCGACTCGTAGTAAGTGTACGGGTAGCCGTTGGTGTCAAGCACTTCGCGAAGTTTCTTGTTTTCCTCGTAAAGGAAATCCTTGTCGCCGATAGCGACCCAGAACAGCTTCGGATGCTTCGCAAACTGACCTGCAAGTTTTCCGGGGAAATCGGCATATACCTCCGAGGTGGCATTGTCGCCCGGCATTATCTTTGCCGAGAATAGCCCTACATAGTCAAACAGGTCGGGATACTCGTTGGAGATATGCAGCGAATGAAATCCACCCATGGAAAGTCCGGCGATAGCACGGGAACTTTTCTCCGGGATAGTGCGATAATTGGTATCGACAAACTTCACCACTTCCGGGAAAGTAGCCTCAAACGTACCATCCATTGTGCGCGGACGCTGTGCCACCGGCTGAAGAAGCCCGTCGGAGGTTTCACCGGGAGCAGCCTCCTGTGAAATGTTGCCGTTGGTCATCACCACAATCATCGGCTCGGCTTTTCCTTGCGCGACAAGATTGTCAAGAATCTGTGTAGCACGGCCGAGTTCGCTCCATGCGTTTTCATCACCACCCATGCCATGCAAAAGATAAAGCACCGGGTAACGCTTGTCGCCCTTCTCGTAACCGGCAGGGGTGTACACTGTCATACGGCGGTCCATGTCAAGGGAATCGTTATGATACCACACTTTAGACACCGACCCGTGAGGCACTTTGTTAACACGGTACAGGTCGGCGCGTTCTCCTCCGATTATAAAAATATTAGACAGCGATGATATGTCGCGAAGCAGATATACATTTGAAGGGTCATTTATGCGCAACGAGTCGACCATGAATGTATAGCTGTAAAGTTCCGGAGCAAGCGGCGCGGTTGTAGTGTATTCCCATATACCGTCGGCATTGCGTGTAAGGTCGGCATATCCCGGCGCGTCAAATGAGCCGAAAGGAGTGTCAATCTTGCGTGTCGGCAGAAAATCGCCCGTTACTTTAACATCCGTAGCCTTAGGCGCATTAATGCGGAAAGTCACGGTGTTATCGCCATGAACTTCTGGAGATACTGCGGGAGCTTTATCCCATAATGCCTGCTGGGCTGACACGGTAAATGCGGCAAGAGCAGCCGCCACCATCATTACTGTCTTTTTCATTGATATATTTATCTTTGGTTAAGTATTATTCCGTATATCCACATTCGCGGAAAAGAGTTTTATCTTCATTTACGCTATTACCGACAGTGGTGAGCATGTCGCCCATGAGCGCCCCGTTCATTCCACCACGAAGCACCCTCGCCATTGTCTTTTTAGAAAGGCGCATCCTGCCTCCGGCAAAACGCAGTGTCAGTTTCGGCGCGATAAAGCGGAACAGCGCGACTGTGCGCACAATCTCCTCCTCGCCTATGAGCGGCACATCCTGAAGAGCAGTGCCCTTTATGGGATTCAATATGTTTACGGGAATCGACACCGCACCCGCCTCACGTGCCTCTTCGGCAAGCATCAGGCGCTGACGCAATGTTTCGCCCATTCCTATAATTCCACCGCAGCACACCTCCATGCCCACTTCACGCGCCAGGGCGATTGTCTTCAGTTTGTCGGCATGAGTGTGGGTACTGCATAAAGTCGGGAAATAGTCGGATGAAGTTTCAAGATTACAATGGTAACGCTTCACACCGGCATCATACAACGCCTGTAATTCATTACGGTTGAGCAGCCCCATCGAGGCACACATATACAGATCTGTCGCCTCCGCGACCTTCCTGTAAACATTGCAGAATTTATCGATATCGCCGGGGGCGACCTTTCTGCCGCTCGTGACAAGCGAATAGCGTTTTATCCCGGCATCACAGTTAAGACGGGCGGCACGTAACGCCTCTTGCTCACCAACAAAGTCATATTCATCTATTCCGGTATGATGACAGCGTGACTGAGCACACCACTTACAGTCTTCAGAACATCTGCCGGAACGGGCATTCACGATGGAGCAGGTATCTATGACATCACCACACCACCGACGCCGCACCTCATCGGCGGCATCAGCAAGTTCATCGGCGGAATAACGCTCATTCAGTTCAAGCGCTTCCTCTATAGTAGCCGGAATACCGGCAAGCGCGCGATCCTTTACTTTTCCAAGCATCATGCAACATTTTTATTTAAGTTTCGCAAGCTCACTTAAAGGTTAAGAGGTTAAAAGTTTAGGATTTAAGGTTGAGTGACCGTTGGAATCATCGGACAATCACGGGTTCATAACCTTTAACCTGCTTGCATAACAAGCTCTTAACCTCATAACTATCAACTTTCGCAAGCGAAAGTTGATAGTTATTTACGCGAAGATAATCAATTCCTGACTAAACACAAAAACAAGACGGGATGTTTAACCCAAATTAAACACCCCGTCAAAATCATATACCGTCAACAGTTACATCACAATCTTGATACCCGCAGCCACATAGACTCCCGGGGCAATGCTCAAGCGGTTACATCCGGTCTCAAGCTTCACCGTCATCACCTTTCTACCGTTAAGGTCGTAAATGTCAAGCATCCGGGGGCTGTCGGCAATTACAACCAGAGTCTTTCCGTCGCGCGACATACTGATGCCGCCATCAACCGAAATCACCTCTTCAAGCAGGGAAGTCGGTTCATGATCTATTTTAAGCATGTCGGGAGCCACTGAATCATTGGACCTTACATATACCGAGAACGGCGATACACCATCAAATCCAAGAGTGTCATCAGAGAGGCGGAAGGCTGCACCTTCATCATCAAGGAGATAGTCACCCTCTGCAACTGCCTTATTTTCATAGACACCACGCAGCGTGAACGATTTACCCTCGCTTACCATCTCATCAGCTACAGGAGTGAACGGCACATCATATACATCTACAGCATCCACACCTGCCGCCTTGAACGCAACTTCCGCCACACCGGCAACATCGCGGTTAAGACGCATCAAGTAAGGGACATTAGCTTGTATCGCCGATTGCTGCGACAACAGTTCTGCATCACTGTCGGCAAACGCATACACACTCATGCTGTTTTCTCCATTCTCCCCAAGCGTCAGTGCAACACCGTCGACCGACACTTTCTCCGGAGCAAACGGAAGCACGATACCGGTCCAGTTGCCTTCTTCACCGCACCCGAGAGTAGCCTTACATGTGATAGTCTTCTCGCCAAGACGGAAGCTGCCGGGCGTATTGAACGCCTTTCCGGCGACAAGCATGATGTCAGACATGGCGACGCGGCTGCCCTCACCACTGTAGATTATATTTCCGGCATCGGCAAGTGACACGGCAAGATTCTTGTCGGCTACAAATATCAGGCAGTTGGGATTTACCCCTCTGAACGAAGCGGCATTGATGCCGTTGGCATTGACGCCACGTGTCTTTAGCGATTGCGCTTGCGGAGCATCCCAAACCGTATTTATCGTAATCACGGTAAGATTGTCACATCCGTCAAACGCACCCTCTCCAATCGAGGTCACCGATGCAAGATTTATGCTTTCGAGCGCCGAACAGCCGTTGAACGCCTCCTTACCGATTGAGGTCACACAATCGGGTATCGTCACATTGCCAAGTGTGGTCATTCCGGCAAAAGCATTATCGGGAATAGATTCGTTGGTCATTCCTGACAAGTCGATTGATTCAAGCGAAGTGAAACTATCCCTCAACGTCTCGAAATCGTCATCGGTAAGTTCTCCCGACACACCGATAGATGTAATATCCTCGACATCAGCAGCATCAACTGCGTCAAGTTCACCGGCACTTATCACGCCACCGTCAACAGGAATCATGGTTACTTCAATACGAGTGTCTCCCTGTAGATTCACGACAGTATAGACACCGTTTTCATCAGGCGTAAGCAATTCCTCGGCAGTCTTATACTCCGGATTAAGACCTGTCTTTGTCATGACCGTAGTGACAGCCTTAACCTTTATCTCCATACCGGTTGATTGTGTTGCTATAACAAAGCCATAGTCGACCCCTTCCTTGTAAAGTGTCGGTGCCACGCCTGAATTTTCAACGAAAAGATCCATCTGTACATCTTTCCATTCATTCTCCGGTGACATATTTACAAATGTCACGTCACAATTTTCAGGCGCGGCAAAAGTGATGCCGTAATAGAACACCACATCAATCACATGATTCTGCGGTGACTTCAACGATGTTTCAGGATTCTTGTACCAGGGGTCAAATGTCACTCCGTGTTGCCCGTACTTTACATACGATGAGGTATAGGTCACATCCCTGTTGTTGTCATAAATCTTAAACGCCACTCCGGGACGAATCACATCGCAATCCTTGCTCTGCAACTTACAATTTGGCAGACCAAGTGTCACTTGCCTCTCGCCGTCGGGATAAGGAATCTTTGTCAGGACAAAATAATCGGTATTAAAGTTGAATGTACGCGAAGGATCAATCTGGATATTGAAATATGTCACAGCGGTCTCTATGGCAAAATCTTTCCAATACTCTGCTGTGCCGTATGCGTCTTCCGAGCCGCGGGGTACTTCAAGTGTTATATTTGTGACTGTGGAAGGGAATGGATTCATGCCAAGCTGCGGAGGCACGGCACCCTGCACAATCATCTTTTTCAATCCCACACATGAAGTGAATGCCCCCGCACCGATATATGACACCGATGCCGGAATGGTAATCTCACCCAATTTCATGCATCTTGCAAACGCACTTGCCTCGATACGCGTGAGTGTTGCAGGAAGTATTATTGATTGCAATGCGGTTGCCACAGTAGGTTGAGGCGAGACAAAAGCATTAGACGGTATCGAATTAGCCTTATCACCGATACCTTTTATCTCCACGTCGGCGAGGTCAAGAGCCGTTATCACAGCCGCATGACTACGCAACGCATCAAAATCAGCCTGTGACATCGTGCCTACAATCTTGAGGCGTGACGGACACTGTGCTATCTTTTCCGCGAGTTCGCCTTCCTTAACATTTACGACGGTGTAGGCTGTCGAACCTGCAGGATTTACCTGTATGGCTATATCAAGATCCTCGGTCACCGCCGGAATCGAAAGGTTGGCGACAGCCTGGTCCACAACCTTATTAATCCCGTTTACAGAAAGAGTAATCACATCATCGACCGACACCGGAGTAACCCTTATTGACAGTGGCATACCTCTCACTACCTGTGACACCGCACCCTGTATAGAGGCACCCTGCACTGTCGACGGCATCGTAACCGCATGGTAAATCACTTTGTTACCCACAGCCGGAATGGTGTCGGCTACAGTCTTGTCGGCAGCTCTCACAAGTCGCCAGGTATTCTTGTTGTAAGAGGTGACAATCATGATATTATTGCCTTCACGCACTGAAGCCTCTTTCACCATGCAGTTAAAATTACATGGCAAATTACCGTAATTGGTGTAACTGTTAGTCACGACCGGAGAGATAATCTCCTTTATATTACCATTGGCATCGGTCAACGCGGCAGCATAAAACATCGTGGCATATTCGGCAGGAATTGCCAGTGCGTTGGCACGTATTGTAAACGCTTTTCCCGGTGTAACATTTATCACATCGGTCACAAGTCCGATACCACCGGCTGCGCCGGTAATTTTCCACGAAGATTCACCAAGCGGCACATCGGGCTGTCGTGAGACGATGTAGATAAGCACATTCTTTCTGATCGCGGCAGTGTACACGCCGCTCTCGTCAGGAAACAGCCGTATATTATTGGCATACACCTCAATCATTGCATCGCCAAATGAATCGTCGGTAGTCAACGTAAACTTGTATTCAGAGCCGACAGGCACTTCACTTCCTTCGGTAAGCGGCGTAAACTTCACACCTTCAGTATCCTGAAATTTCACAGAGCAAGAAGTCACCGGTACAGGATTCTCCTCTACTATTTCCCTGAAATCGCCCCAATTTTCCGCTTTCCGGTAAGCATCAGCCGCCCCTGCCGGCACAACCAAACGAGCTTTGGGTGTCCCGCTGAACACACACCAGTTGACCCATGCAGGCCGTGTGCGCCTCACAATGACTTCACTCAGGTCAGAGCAACCAAGAAATATGTTATACTCATAGGTTGACACCGATGCAGGAATCTCTATCGAACGCAGACCCGCACCGTTAAAACACCCGCTCTTAAAAGTCGTAAGACCGGAAGGGAGAATTATCGTCCGGAGACTCCCACACCACTGAAATGCCTTTGCCGGAATGGCATTGGCGGGATTTGCCCCGTTGGCTACAATTTCGACCCCGGAAATATCAAGGCGCTGAAGGCGCATACGCTCACGCATAAATGTGAAATCGGTCACATCAATAGAGCCGTAAAGTGTCAGGTCGGTCACGGTACCGGCTTCGGTATCACTGATAAGCGATGACAGACTTCCGGGTGACACCCATAGATTGCGCTTGCTCACCACATCGGCGGCATTCTGCACGATTATCTCTATATCCTGATTCTTGTTTACATTTTTCAGACGATATACATTTCCTGCCGACGGAGCAAGGATAAATCCGTTGGCTTTTACTGTCACAACCTTTTCGGCAGACAAAAGACTTACCGTAAACTCATAGTCGCGACCTTTGATTACACGCATATCACCCGCGCCTATTTCCACTCCGTCAACAACCGGGAAATTTATATCGAAATATGGTATCTCATGTCGTTTTGCGGGAATATGTCCTATCACATTAAGCTCCGAAGCAACAGGAAGATACGCACCGTCTCCATTAACGGTGGCAAGACGCACCACATCTCCGTCACTAACCGTCATACCAGCAGGAACCGCACACTCTACATCGACATAACCGATACTCTGCAACGATACAAGAGAAAGATTCCGCTGCGCACTAAGTTCACATTTAAACACATCATTTGAATCATATAGAGCTGCGACGAGTTTTCCCGAGAAATCGGCATGTGATACATTTTTCAATGCTCCTGCGCGCAATGTGAATTTTCCGCCCGGCACAAGAGATTCCACGTCAATCGTCATGCCTACCTGATTGCCGTCGTTGGTAAGATGTATCGGCGACCATTGCGTGACTGACTGAGACGGTTTGATATTATATATTATAGTATTGAGATTATTGAAATTATAATCGCGGCTCGCCTGAGGGGAAAGATTGTCGGAAGCGAAATAACCGTCGGCGATACCGCCCCAACCCCAGTTTATATGGAAATATGCCGAATTTCCGTCAGCTTCATATCCGTCGCATACAAATGCGTGTCCCGTCGACACATCTTGTCCGCAATAAAGCACCGGGCGACCGGCATCAATTTCCGACATTATGAGAGCATCCCACTCACGGCGGTCCATTTCAGAACTTTTCTTATATGACACGCCTGCATCATAACTGAAATAATCAATCAGCGCAGCAGGAACCCTGACTTCAAACGCACTTGACCCGGACATGCCGAAGTCAGTCATGATTGATTGTGCGGCATGTGACATCAGCGTAGCCACCGCCTCGCCTTCTGCCTCCGAATAACCGTTACGATAATTGTCAAGGCGCATATTATCCCAGTCATACCTGACATTGAAATCCACTTCGCCAAGCAATCCGCGTCCCTGCTCGGGCCAGTCATGATACTTCATGATGATAGCCATCGCCGTACCGACACATCCGGTCAGCCGGCGGTTAGGGATGAGATTGTTGAACGGAGCTTCCTGACTCCATTTAGCAGTCGACAGCTCTTTACTGCGCGACACTTTTCCGGGAGCCTTGCGTATTGACCCGACATTATTGACGCGGATATCAACTGCTGCATTTTCAAGTATAGCCGATACATTTCCGGGAAGGTTGTCGGCGATATACACGCCTTCATAGGAATATCCGATGACCGACGATCTTTTTTCATCAGCCGACACGACAACAAATCCGCGCCCGTCATTACCGCCGAATACATAATAAAGCGATTCACCACGACTGTCGACCTTCGTCTGTAAAAGGGAAAGTGACGGTTCCTCCGCAAGACGCGGGTAATCACGGTTCTTGAAAAAATTCAGAGCGATTGTTTTTGCCTCATTCATGGACAATCGCCTTGCCTCTGCATGCTGAAACTGTAAAAGCACACACAACGCAACAATAAGCAATCTTAAATAATGGGTTAACATGTTTTTTTGATTAACAACTAATTATTTTTGGCATTCACTATACAAAGTACCTTTCACCATAGAATCATGTAGCACTTTTTAATGCGACAAAGGTAAGTAAAAACTGCGGTTTTAATTATCTTTGACATTGAATTTTGGAAAATATTTTCGTGACTGACCATGAATATTCTATCACAATCTTTATTTCGCAAATTAATGTGGGGTATAGTAATCGCTGTAGTGCTCGCGATAGCATGGATCGCCCTCCGCGCCAATTACGAATATCGCCAGCTCGAAGCAGGCTCATGCCGCATCAATGCCCTGATTGAAAAAGTCGAACGACGACATCACGACGAACAGATGCAAAAAGTAGGCAAGCAACGCTACCGCAAGATGCCTGCCTATACTGAGACTACAATCTATTACACCTGGACAGTCGACGGCACGGTATATCACGATGATGTAAGTACACGTCACCCGATGCTGCGCCGTATCGGGAGCGGCGACTCCATACCGATGATTTACGCTCTCTCCCATCCGGAAATCAACCGAGCGTACCCCGACAGCATCAGGGTACGCCGCCGCCCGGCGTTTGCCTATTGAGATGTGTCACTGCGCCACATCGGCAATAATCGAGCCGTCAAACAAGTGGACGACCCTATGGGCGTATGCGGCATCACGCTTCGAGTGGGTAACCATCACTATTGTAGTACCCTGCCGGTTAAGCTCGGTAAGCAGTTTCATTACTTCCTCGCCGTTGGCTGAATCAAGGTTACCTGTGGGCTCGTCGGCAAGAATCAGTGACGGCGCAGTCACCATAGCCCGCGCTATCGCCACTCGCTGCTGCTGTCCGCCGGAAAGTTGACGCGGATAGTGACGGAGGCGGTGACTTATATTCATGCGGCGCGTCACCTCCTCGACACGTCGGCGGCGTTCCGATGCGGGAATATCCATGTAAGTGAGCGGCAACTCTATGTTGTCGTACACATTCAGTTCATCGATAAGGTTAAAGCTCTGGAATACAAATCCTATGCGCCCCTTACGCAACCGGGTGCGCTCCTTCTCCGCGAGTGACCCTACTTCCATGTCACCAAGCCGATAACTGCCCGACGTGGGGGAGTCAAGCAATCCTATTATATTAAGCATGGTAGACTTGCCGCAGCCCGACGGACCCATTATAGCGACAAACTCGCCTTCAGCAACATCAAAATTTATATCATTTACCGCAACAGTCTCCACCTCATCGGTGCGAAACACTTTACTGAGATTTTCTATATGTATCATATAATCATTCTGTTTTAAGATTAATTGAAGGATTTTCTTCGGCGGTCTTGCGGCTCATAATCACCACACAGGCAAGAATCACGAGCAATACCGCCACTCCGGCACCAACAGCCACAAGCCATATCGCACGAGGAGCCACCACAAACTGCCGCAGCCATATATCGCCGACCCAACATGACACCCCCGCACCGACTATGACCGAAGGTACTGCGGTCCACATTATGTCGGCGGCAAGAAGCCGCACTATATCGGAAGATTCCGCGCCGTTCACTTTGCGTATAGCTATCTCTTTGGCGCGCCGCTGTATCTCATCGCCTATGAAACCTATCAGTCCCATGAACGTGATGAATATCACCGCCACCGCCGCCATGAGTGTCGCGTTACGGAAAGTCCTGACTGAATCATAGGAGTCGGTGACAATCTTTTCGTAGCTTTCAAACTCATTGTCAACTCCCGGAAACGCCTCTTTCATATCCTCGCGCAGACGACGCAGATTTTCATCCAAGGGTGCTTTAAGTTTCAGCCACACATTATTTTTTGCCGATGTCGTGTAAACCAGCAAAAACGGCATAGGCTTTTCAAAAAAACCGTAGATATTGAAATCTTCAAGCACCCCGACAATCCTTACCGGCATCCCGTATATGTCAAGTACCGGATGCTCTGTCAGTACAGTCTCTTCATTCCAGTGCATGCGCCGGATAAATTCCTGATTGATCATCACTTCGTCATATTTACGCGGCTCACGTCCTTGCACTGTATTCATACCCATAAATTGCGTATATCCCGAAAGCGCCGTATCATATCGTGTCGAGAACTCAATATCACCATCACGGACAAACATTCCGGAGTAGCCACCTATAGGGTCGGAATCCGATGAACTGTAAGCCTCTACATAGGGCAGATTGACAAAAAACGAAGCATAGGCATCTTCCGCAAGGGAATCCTGCGCCATGTTGCGCCCCATGACCAGCATAGAGGAGTCATATCCTTTATCCTTGTTTATGACATAATGGTACTGCACCATTATCTCGCCGAGAAGTCCGGTTATAAAGGCGACACCGGCAAATTCGACGGCAAGCAACACCCTTTTCCAGCTACTCCGCTTCTCGGTAAACCGCCTGAACACCTGCGTGACCGGTATCCCGGCAAACATATTACCGGGGAGCACTCCACCCACGGCGATGAACGTAAGCAGCACTATCCCAACCACCCATAAGCGTTCCGGGGCAAACAAGTCGCTCACGGAAGCCCCGATAGTATCCTCAATCAAATCTCTTAGATTGAACAGCAAGAGCGCGGTCACAATCATAGCCCCCATCAAGACCAGAAGCGTCTCCCACATAAACATGGCAAACACGCTTCCTTGTCCGGCACCTATACATTTATGTACTCCGACAGCTTTGCTGCGACGGCTAAGCGACGAGATGGAGATAAGCACATAGTTCAGGGTCGTTATAGCGAGCAAAGCCACTGCAAGCACCGTCATGATGATGACCATATTACGTGCGTCATCCGACATCAAATGGGTATCGGTAAGTTTTCGCGCCGTTATCCTCATCTTTATAGCATTATCATCGGCAGGGGCGTGACGGTCAAGCACCTCAGCTATCTGCCGGTTAAACCGGTCAATATCAAGCTCACCGTCTTTCACCCTCACATATCCGTGCCACGAGTCGCCGCCATACCATGAATAATTATAACCGAAACCTTCGCTTCCGTCACGCGACAGTACGGTAGGCATCGATATCACCGCCTCAGGATCCATAGTGGAATTGGGCTTGACAGCACGATACACTCCTTTGACGACAAGAGGTACACGCCGGTCATAGCTGATTACCTTACCGACCGGATTCACGTCGCCAAACATTTTCCGCGCCAGACGGTCGCTCAGATACACCACGTCGCGCATGGCGAGGTCTTTCTCCAGATTACCCTGAAGCACGGTAATGCCAAGAGTCTTAAAAAAGAGTGAATCAGCGGCAACCGAAGTATCATCAAACCGCCGTTCACCGTCATAGAGTGGATAACGTCCCATCCATCCGGCAACCATAGTCGCTGACTCCACGACATCCGGCAACTCTTCATACAAGCCTCCACCGATCTTACCGATACAACATTCACCGGGAGAGCACCAGTAATCACTGAATTTCCACTCCATCCATAGTTGGTAGATGCGCTCATGCTCCGCAAAGCCGGTGTCGTAGCTGCGTTCATACGATATACGCGTGAACAGCAACAGACACATGGCAATACCTACGCCTATCGACACCATCTTTATGAGCGTCGTGACGCGGTCATGCACCAAGGTCTTGAACGAATAATAAATCTGTTTTCTCATAATGTGTTGATTTTGCATTATTGCTTGCCAATGATTATTTCATACATCGTGCCAAAACAGCAACGCCGCTGGTAATAAATACATTAGCTTTTCCCCATCGGCAAGCCATGTAAAAATTTTAGACAGACACTGTAAATAATTCTTACATGTCGCGCAATGCAATCTGCAATAATCATGGCTAATTTAACCATTATTTTCGTAGATTTGCCGTCATGAAGAAATTTAACACACTCCTCGTGGTCGACGATAACCGCGCCGTGCTGACCGCTATCTCCCTGTTGCTGCGCAACGACTTCGAGAAGGTGGTGACTCTGCCGTCGCCGGTGAGAATCGATGAAATCATGCAGAGCGAGAAAGTAGACTGCGTGTTGCTTGACATGAATTTCAATGCCGGACTTAACTCCGGTAATGAAGGGATGTTCCACCTCAAGCGCATCAGGGAGAGGAATCCGAAAACACCGGTTATTCTCATAACAGCTTATGCCGACATCGAGCTTGCAGTCAGAGGCATACAGGAAGGAGCCGCCGACTTCATCGTGAAGCCCTGGGAAAACAGTGTACTTGTTGACAAGGTACTGAAAGCATGCCGACGCTATCGTAACAGGCAGTCCAAAACGGCAAATGACGTACCCGACCGAATGTTATGGGGATTTTCGGAGGAGATGTGCCGGCTGAGAGAGCTTGTGATAAAAGCAGCACCGACAGAGGCAAACATCCTGATCACTGGAGAAAACGGCACGGGCAAGGAGCTACTTGCACGCGAGATACATCAGCGGTCATGTCGCGCGTCAAAACGCTGTCTGCAGGTCGACATGGGTTCTGTCACCGAATCGCTCTTTGAAAGCGAGCTGTTCGGTCATGTAAAAGGCTCGTTCACCAATGCCATGACCGACCGCACCGGAAAAATCGAGGAGGCATCGGGCGGCACTCTTTTCCTTGACGAGATAGGCAACCTGCCGATGCACCTGCAATCCAAACTCCTCACCGCGCTCCAAAGCCGCCGGATAGTGCGTGTGGGCAGCAACCGCCCCGTTCCTGTAGACATACGGCTGATATGCGCCACCAACCGCAATCTTGACGCAATGGTCGCGGATGGCACATTCCGTGAGGACCTTCTATACCGCATCAACACCATTCATCTTCATCTGCCGCCGTTGCGCGAGCGACGCGATGACATTCCGATACTTGCCATGCGGTTTATCAACCATTTTGCCGACATCTACAACCGCGATGTGAAAGGTATCTCTCCCGCCGCCGAACAGCTTTTATATAACTACTCCTGGCACGGAAACATCCGCGAGCTTCGCCATGTGATTGAGAAGGCAGTGATACTCAGCGACTCCGACATGCTTACTCCCGATGTTTTCTCCTCATTACAAAGGGAAACCGTTCCGGTTCAATCACAACCGTCGACGCTCGAAGATATGGAACGGGTGATGATAGCCGAGGCGATACGTCTCTGCAACGGAAACCTGAGCGCAGCCTCGACGCGGCTCGGCATCACGCGTCAGACATTGTATAACAAAATGAAGCGTTACGGGCTATGACATGGCGATGGTTCAGCAGTCGTAAGCTGGAATTGCTCATTGAGGCGATTGAAAACGGCGACACCACCATACGATTCCCTGTCAGAGGGACAAAGAGCGTCAACGCAATGCTCAACCGCATCAACGCCATGCTCTCACGCATGAGGCGTGACGCCGCCGAGCGTGAGCGCTATTACGAACTGATTGTCGACAGCGTGGAGTCAGGGATAATGGTCGTGGATGCAAAGGGATATGTGGTGCGGTGCAACGACGCTGCATGTCGTCTTTTCGGTATGGAGACAGTGACTCACCTGAAAAGGCTGGCGGAATTTGAGGCATCCCTTCCTCAAAAGATACTTGAGGCAGCTGCGGGAGCCCGCTTCATATCTACCGGTGTGGCATCAGGGCGCAGCATGTCATTGTCACTGCGCATTTCAAACATAACCCTGCGTGGCGAGACTCTCAAAATAGTGTCAATCACAAACATCGGCTCTGAACTTGACGATTGCGAAATCGACTCATGGCAAAGACTCACACGGGTGATGACCCATGAAATCATGAATTTCGCGGCACCGATAAAATCGTTGAGCGAGACACTGCTGTCGCTTCCCGACAAAGATTCCGAAACCATACGCGCCGGATTGTCGACCATCAACGAGGCATCGGCACAACTGTCACGCTTCATATCATCCTACCGGCGGTTGTCGACAGTCGCCGTCCCGTCGCCTGAACTTGTCGAAATCGAGCCGCTGCTCCGCCATCTCTCCACCCTCTCCTCAGGATTTGCAGAAAGCCGCAATATAAAAATCATCGACAAAGTGACCCCATCCTCCCTGATTGCCTATTGTGACCGCGACATGACCACCGGAATCCTTGTCAATCTTGTGCGCAACGCCATAGAGGCATCCCCGGAGGGAGAAACGGTAACACTCGATGCCTCATCAGACACCGACGGCGCAGTCACAATCATGGTAATCAATCATGGTGAACAAATTCCGGAGGAGATACAACGGCAACTGTTTGTGCCGTTTTTCACGACAAAGAAATCGGGCAACGGCATAGGGCTTCCCTATAGCCGCACTCTTGCAAAGGCACAGGGCGCGACACTGCGACTTCTCCCCTACACCACCCAAACATCTCCCACCGTGTTCGCGCTCACTTTTTCCTGAGCGTTCAGCGGTCACGGAGCGGATAGCGGCTCGGACGGAAGAGCAGACGCAGCGACGTGGGATAAGAGAAGTATGCCCAGACCCAGTTGGTGAGCACAACGAGCTTGTTGCGCATACCGAGCAGCGATATCAGATGGATGAACATCCACACAAACCATGCGACAAAACCGGTCAAATGAAGATGCTTCAGGTCGGCGACTGCACGATTGCGCCCGATTGTCGCCATCGAACCTTTGTCCTTATACTCAAACGGCTTCTTCATCGCTCCCGAATTGAGATTTTTCGCGAGATTACGCGCCTGCTGAATCGCTACCTGTGCAAGCTGCGGACATCCGCGCGGATAACTGTCGTCACAGTACAAGGCGATGTCGCCCAAGGCAAAAATGTCGTCGTGACCTTTGACACGGTTATAGGCATCCACCATGATACGGTTGCCCGGACCGCGCTCTATGGTGCCGTTTTCGACTGAAACGGATTCTCCGGTGACACCTGCCGTCCATATAACCATTCCGGAATAGAGTGTCGAGCCGTCGGTGAATGTCACCACATTGTCATCATACGACTTCATGGACTGATTCAGCATCACATTAACCGACAGCTCTTTCAGATATTTCAACGCCGAGCGCGAAGCGGTCTCGCTCATGGTGCGCAGCAGTCTGTCAGAGCCTTCGACAAGCGTTATCACAAGTTGCTCCGGAGGAATAGACTTGTATTCTCGCCGAAGGATGTAACGCTTCATCTCCCCTAAAGCGCCCGCGACCTCCACACCGGTAGGACCGCCCCCTATAACGGTAAAACTCAACAATTTTTTCCGTGCCTCATCATCGCGGCATATACTTGCCCGTTCAAGACGGTCGAGTATCTCGTTGCGGCAACGTATCGCTTCTCCGGTGCTCTTGATTGTGAACACGCGCTTATAGATATCGGGGATATTGAAAAAGTTGTTGGTAGTGCCGGTCGCTATCACGAGCAGGTCGTAATGCAACGTCTCATACTGCGTCACCACCTTTTTATCTATAACATCGATTGACTTGACCTCACCTATGTGGTAACATGGCGGAGGCGTCATCTTGCGCATCTCACGCCTGAACGGGAACGAAATGCTTGCAGGCTCCAGTCCGGATGCCGCCACCTGATAAAAAAGCGGGGGAAAACTATGATAATTGTTCCGGTCGACAAGAGTGACATCGTAACGCTTCCTGTCGAGTTTTTTCACGAAATTAATACCGGCAAATCCGCCGCCTATCACCACAACCTTCTCTTTAGAGTCCATCGTATATGTTATTTTTTTCAAAATTTCCCGATAATAAATTTTAATGACGTAACTTTACATCAATATTATATGCAACATGTCACGCATCATGAAACATCTGAAATATATACTATTTTTCATCATATTATGTTCATTCGGGATGATACCCGTAAAAGCCCAGGTCAACACTGACCAGGTGCTCCGCATAGGTCAAAATTCGCTCTATCTTGAAGACTATGTACTCTCGATTCAATATTTCAATCAGGTCATAGCGGCAAAACCATATCTCGCGCAGCCCTATTTTTTCAGGGCGATAGCCAAACTCAGTCTCGACGACTATCGTGGCGCGGAGGAGGACGCTTCCATGGCGATACAGAAAAATCCCTTTATCACCAATGCATACGAAGTGAGAGGTGTCGCGCGCCAGAATCTCGGACGACACCGTGAGGCGATAGCCGATTATGAGAAAGCGCTCGAACAGCTTCCCGAAAACCGCGGAATACTTTTCAACAAGGCACTCGCCGAGGAAGAGGTCGAGGATTACGAGGCAGCCGAAAAGACCTTTGCCACGCTGCTTAAAGCCTATCCGCGCTTTGACAACGGCTACATCGGCAGGGCAAAACTCCGGCTCGCTACAGGTGACACCATCGCAGCCCTGGATGACATCAACCATGCTCTCGAGCTCAACATAAACGCGACAAACGCATACGTGATGCGCGCCGACATAGCCATATCGTCATCTAAAGATTTCGCCAAGGCACTCGCCGACATGGATGAGGCAATAAAGCTGCAGCCGCAGTTTGCGGGATATTTCATCAACAGGGCGTTCCTCCGGTATAATCTTGACGACTATTTCGGGGCGATGGCGGACTATGACTACGCAATCCAGCTTGAACCGCTGAACGCTACTGCGCTTTTCAACCGCGGACTGCTTCGCGCCGAGGTGCATGACAACAACAAGGCTATCGATGATTTCTCAAAAGTGATAAGTCTTGACCCCAACAATTACCATGCCCTTTACAACCGTGCGTTGCTCTACAAGGACATCGCCGACTACAAAAGTTCGGTAGCCGACCTTGACAAGGTAATCGAGGCATTCCCGACATTTTCCGGAGCCTATTTCGTAAGGTCGGAGGACCTCCGCCTAATGGGTGAGACGGCAAGAGCCGAGCGTGATTACCGGAAGTCGCTCGCCCTGTCAAAGCAGCCGGTGGAAAACAATGAAGAAAATGTAGCGACAGGAGAAGACCGACAGGAAACACAGGAGGATGTGGCAAACCGCTTCACATCGCTGCTCACCATCGCCAACAACGCCCAAGTCAAGGAAGAATACAATACCGCCGGTATCAAGGGACGCGTACAGGACCAGAACGTGATAATCGAAATCGAGCCATACTTCACGCCCTCCTACTATGTCACCACAACCGAGATAAAAGAGGTGCCCTATTATATAAAGGAAATTGATGATATCAACGCCACCCGTATGCTCCGCTTCGTAGTGATGGTCACCAATCACGAGCCGCAACTCAACGATGAAGAGGCGATAGCGCGTCATTTCAGTTCAATCGAATATTACAATTCCTACATCGCCACCCACGAGCCGCGCGCAATCGACTATTTCGGCAGGGCGATGGACTATTACACCCTCCGCAATTATCAGGCGGCGATAGCCGACCTTAACAAGGCGGTGGAACTCGCACCCGACTTCACCCTTGCATATTTCCTTCGCGCCAATGCACGGCTCAAAAACGCCGATGTCACCGCGATTGGCGACAATAACAATACAGAGGACAGCCGTCTTCGTATGCAGACCGCAAAAATGGTAAACGCCGAGGTGATGGACGACATAAACAAGGTAATCGAGCTGTCGCCGCGTATGCCGTTTGCCCATTACAACAAGGGCAATCTGCTTGTGTCAAACGGAGACCTCACATCGGCAATCAGCGCCTACTCGAAGGCTATCGAGCTGAAGCCGGAGTTTGGCGAAGCATATTATAACCGTGGTTACCTCTACCTGAAATTAGGTAACCGTGAGGCTGGAATCGCCGACCTCAGCAAGGCGGGCGAACTTGGCATCGTGCCAAGTTACAATCTTCTCAAACGAATGACGCGATAATACAGAATTAATTATTATCTTTGTCACAATACTAACCAAATCTACCAAGTAATGACACCTGAAGACGCAAAAACACTTGAGCAAAGGGGTATCACACCCGAAATTTTCAATGCACAGATAGAACGATTCGAGACAGGATTCCCGTACCTGCGCATACTTGATTCCGCCCGCATAGGGGCAGGTATCACCAGCCTTGACGACAAAGGAAGGGAAGAAGCAGTGGCACGTTGGGACAAATTTCTTGCCGACGGTGGCGAAGTATATAAATTTGTGCCGGCATCGGGAGCTGCATCGCGCATGTTCAAAGCTCTCTTCGAGTTCCTTGACGGCGAGGCAAATGAGCCGGCTGAAGGCAGCGCGCCGGCAAAGTTCATCGCCGACCTTGAACACTTTGCATTCTATCCCGAATTAAACGAAGTGGCAAAGAAACTTTATAACGCCGACCTTGACACCCTCAAAGCCGACCGCCGTTACAAGGATATCGTAGCCGCACTTCTCGGCAAGGACGGGCTTAACTACGGAAATCTCCCGAAGGGTCTTCTCGAATTTCACGCTTATCCGGAAGGAGCGCGCACACCGCTTGAAGAGCACCTTGTGGAAGGCGCTCAGACAGCAGCCAACAGCAAAGGCATCGTGAACCTCCATTTCACGGTATCGCCCGAGCATCGCGCGCTTTTCGAGAAAAAAATCGCGGATAGTGTACCGGCCTTCGAGAAGCGTTTCAACGTGAAATATAACATAAGCCTGTCGGAACAGAAAAAATCCACCGACACTGTTGCGGTGAATCCCGACAACACCCCGTTCCGCGACAACGGTAACCTGTTGTTCCGTCCCGGTGGTCACGGCGCACTTATCGAAAATCTCAATGACATTGATTCAGCAGTCATCTTCATAAAGAATATCGACAATGTGGTACCCGACTCCAAGCGAGGCGCCACCATTGACTACAAAAAGGTCATTGCCGGTTATCTGATGGAAGTGCAGGATAAGGTAAAGGCTTATCTTGAAATGATAAACACTGGAAAGTACACCATTGAGGATGTAAGGGAGATGATAGCTTTCATGCACGACACGCTTAACATACGCGATGAAAAGATGAAATCGCTCGAAGACGCCGACCTCGTGCTTTATATCAAGGATAAGCTCAACCGACCCATAAGAGTGTGCGGAATGGTGCGCAACGAAGGCGAACCCGGCGGCGGTCCGTATATTACCTACAATCCCGACGGATCTACCTCACCCCAGATTCTTGAAAGCACCCAGATTGACCCTGCGAACGAATCATATAAGGAGATGGTAGGAAAAGCTACCCATTTCAATCCGGTTGACCTCGTATGTTACGTAAAGGATGTCAACGGCAAGAAATTTGACCTTCCGCGCTACGTAGACCCCGACACCGGCTTCATCTCGTCAAAGTCAAAGAACGGCAAGGAACTCCGTGCCCTGGAACTTCCCGGCCTCTGGAACGGTGCCATGAGCGACTGGAATACAGTGTTTGTCGAAGTGCCTATCGCCACATTCAATCCGGTTAAGACCGTCAACGACCTTCTCCGCGACGCGCATCAGGGATAAGCGGCATCACAGCGAAACATAATCAATCGCGCACTTGTTATAGCAGTGTATGAAAAAGAAAGACGCTGTTTTAAAACTTTGGCGCGAATGTTTCGACGATTCCGACCAATATGTCGATATGTTTTTCTCGGAAGTGTATCGCGATGACGACGCGTTACTACTTGAGCAAGACAATCGCCCGATTAGTTCTATGTTATTACAGCGTTACGCCATGAACTTTCATGGCGTAACGGTTTCTGTAAGCTACGTATGTGGTGCTGCAACCACCCGTAAGTCACGCGACCAGGGATGTATGTCGACATTGATGAGGGAGGCGCTTCGTTGCTCTTACGACAGAGGCGACATGCTGTGCACCCTTATCCCCGCAAATGACTGGCTTTATCATTATTACGGGCATTTCTGCTTCTCACCGGTATTTTATGTGGATATCGAGCGTTACACCTCGGCACATACATTCCGGCATGAAGGCGTCTATACACTGTATGAAGCACTTGACACGCCGGAAGCATACAGCTTTTTCCGCGAGATGATGGAGCGCCGTAAATGTACCATCCAGCATACCGAGGAACAATACCACCAGATATTGATGGACAACTCAGCCGATGCCGGCATAGTCACTGCAATAGCCGACTGCGCCGGTCATCCGGTTGCTATGGCATTCGCTGTCCCTGTCGACGGAGAGGCAGTGGTCAAAGATGTACTATCAATTGACGAGGATGCACGTAGCGCGGTGCTTGAGGAGGTACACAAGGAGTTTGCCGACATGCCGATTACGGTTTACGGGTATTACAAAAGTGCCGACGGCGAACTGCGTCAGCGCGGAATGGCGCGTATTGTGAACGCGTCGCATTGCCTCTCGATTATAGCACAAGCATATCCCAAGATGAAGCTTGCACTGCGGCTGACCGACCCCGTGATAACGGAGAACAACGGAATATTCCTACTGTCGGAAGGTGAATGTCGGAAGGTTGACAATCATGAAGGGAAACTAGACTACGACATCGACATAGAAGTGCTCACTTCCATTGTTTTCGGAAACGATGTAACCCGACATATCCTCGATTTTCCAGCCGTGAGACCATTTATAAGTCTTATGCTTGATTAATTGCGAAAGCGGAAGTTTAAGAGGTTATTAGTTTAAAAGTTTAGGGTTTAGAGATTACTCATTATAATTTAGCCTCATCCATCAAAGCTCCGTACCTATTGCCCGGCCGCTAAACCATAACCCATAAACCATAACCCAATAACCTCCTAACCTGTTAATCCTTTAACCCTTGAGTGAGCGCCAGCTCACTCAAATTAAAAACGATATGAAAAAGTTAATTATGTGTGCGGCGGCAGCCGCAATCGCAGCAATGTCATTCGCCATGTCGGCACAGGACACTGCAAAAGTAAAAGAGATAAACGAAACCGATTTTATCGAAAAAGTATTCAATTACAGAAACGACTCTACCGATATCACACTCTCGCGCCCTGCGGTGGTGGATTTCTGGGCGCCCTGGTGTGCGCCTTGCCTGCGTCTCGCCCCGGTAATTGAGGAACTTGCCTCAAAGTATGGCGATAAGGTGGATTTCTATAAAATGAATATTGATGATAATCAGCAAGTGGCACAAGACCTTCGCATATCCTCGATACCCCTCGTTGTATTCTTCCCTGCAGGAAGCCATCCTTTCAAAGGTGCTGTCGGGGTACAGCCGACAGAGGTCTACGAAAATGCCATAAAGGAGATGATCGCACAGCAGGAAGCGGATTCTTCGGCACAATAGCCTCAAATATCAATCACGGAGACAACGGTGAAGAAGGTTGACAAACTGGTAATTTTTCAACCCCCATTTCGGATAAATCAGCAAATCCTCCGGTGACTGGCTTGTAAAGCGTTCGATAGCGATAGCAGGATTGATACGCCTTACAATTTTTGCACACAAATCTATATATTCCTCGACCGTCATCCGCGGCACATCGTATAAGCCCTTCTCAATATCGCGGGCGAGACGTGTGCCGCGTATTATTTGCAACTGATGAAACTTAACGGTGTCAACAGGAAGCCGCGAGAGCGCATCGACCGATTGAAGCATCATGTCGACCGTCTCACCAGGCAACCCCATTATAAAATGCAGCCCGACATGAATGCCCCGCGCCACTGTGCGCGTCACGGCATCGACTGTCTGTTCCCAGGTATGACAGCGGTTTATAAGCGCCAGGGTGGAATTGTGGCTCGTCTCGGCACCGTATTCAACCAGTACGAAACAACGCTTGCTTAACGATTCAAGATAATCAAGAAGCACGTCAGGCATACAGTCGGGGCGCGTCCCGATTATAAGCCCGACAACCCCGTCGACAGCGAGTGCCTCCTCATACAGGGCGCGCAATCGCTTCACATCGCCATAAGTATTAGTATAAGCCTGAAAATAGGCAAGATAACGCATCTCTGGATATTTACGGGCAAAAAAGCGCTTCCCTTCCTCAAGCTGTTCGGTTACAGTAAGTGTCGGGGCACAGTATGAGGGATTGAATGTCTGGTTGTTGCAATACGTACAGCCACCCGTGCCGACTGTGCCGTCACGGTTAGGACAGGTGAAACCGGCGTTTATTGATATTTTCTGAATCTTTCCCGAAAAATGTTCAGCGAGGAAATCGCTGAAGTCACGATACGGTTTTGCCATTGCAGCTATACTACATGTGTACTGTCTTGTTCATGAGCCACGCGTCAAGAATCACCATAGCCGCCATTGCCTCAACCACGGGTACCGCACGGGGAAGCACACACGGGTCATGACGACCACGCGCTTTGAGCACGGTATCGCGACCGGCATCGTCTACCGTAGCTACTTCTTTCAAAAGTGTGGCTACAGGCTTGAATGCCACCTTGAAATATATGTCTTCGCCATTAGAGATGCCTCCCTGTATGCCTCCGGAATGATTGGTAAGGGTATGTATCTTTCCTCCTTCAGCCGAAAAGATGTCAATCATCTCGCTTCCACGCCGGCACACACCGTCAAAGCCCATACCATATTCAAATCCCTTTGCGGCATTAATCGACAGCATTGCCGCCCCGAGACGCGCATGGAGCTTGCCGAAAGCGGGCGAACCGAGACCGGCGGGCACTCCCTTTATCACGCAGGTAATCGTACCGCCTATCGTGTCGCCATCCTTTTTCACGGCAGCCACAAGGCTTTCCATAGCCGCCGCTTTTTCCACATCGGGGCAACGCACGGGATTGGTCTCAATCAGCGAGGAATCGTATAAAGTGTAATCATCATCAAGAGCGATGTCACCGACACGCGACGTGTAGGCATACACACTTATGCCTACTGTCGCGAGAGCCTGCATGGCAAAAGCGCCGCCGACGACACGCGAAATCGTCTCGCGCGCCGATGAACGACCACCGCCGCGATGGTCACGCAGACCATATTTGGCGGTATATGTATAATCGGCATGAGAGGGGCGGAATGTGTGACGGATATTCTCATAGTCGCCTGAATGTTGGTCGGCATTCTCGACCATGAAACCGATAGGAGTGCCGGTCGAGCGTCCTTCAAAAATTCCGCTCAGTATCTTCACGCGGTCTTTCTCGTCACGCGCCGTCACGATAGACGACTGACCGGGACGACGACGGTCAAGCTGACGCTGCACCTCGTCAAGGTCGATTTCCACTCCTGCCGGCATTCCGTCAATAACGCCGCCGACAGCCATTCCATGTGACTCACCGAATGTGGTAAGCCGGTATATGTCACCAAAACTATTCATCTTTCTTACTTTCCATCGGTACGGCAATATCGGCTACAGTGGCGCGCACATAGCCTATCAGGTCGGCAGGCGCAATCTTGAATTGCAATCCACGCACACCTGCGCTAACATATATCACATCGAAATCAGTAGCCGTAGAATGGAAAAATGTAGGGAAACTCTTTTTCATTCCAATAGGCGAGCAGCCGCCACGTATGTAGCCGGTCAAAGGCAAAAGCTCTTTCATCGGAATCATCTCGGCTTTCTTCGCCCCGGCAGCTTTCGCAGCCGCCTTCAGGTCAACCTCCATGTTACCGGGAATCACACACACGAAATATCCGCATTTGTCACCATGCAGCACAAGCGTCTTGAAAACCTGGTTTATATCTTCACCAAGCTCTTCAGCCACATGGTCGGCGGCAAGATTATTCTCATCAACAGCGTATGGCACAAGCTCGTAAGCAATCTTTGCCTTATCGAGCAGTCGCGCCGCATTAGTCTTGTTTATACCACTCATAATTGACAAAGGTAACTATTTTACCATATAAAAAAAAGCATCCATGCCCAAAATTGAGCACGGATGCCATATTCATTCAATATCTTTTGACTTAGAATGTGTAACCGAGCGATACTTTCACGTTGGTTGTGTTAACTTTCGGCTTGTAGCCGTCTTCCTTGAAATTATGGCTGTAAGCGGGAATAAAGTCAGTACCGACCTGAACACCGAGATAATATCTCTCATAGTTCAAGCCTACACCGACCTGCCATCCCATCTGGAAACGGTTCTAGGTATAGTTCTTCCCACCCATTGCGTCCTGACCGTCATCAAACACACTAACCCATTTGCTTGTCTCGTTATATTCGGGATCCTCCAAATCTTCAAATTCGGTCTTATATCTCTCAGAGAAATGAAGTTTGAAGTTGATACCTACGTAGGGGTCGATTGATACACCCTCGGTGATGTTGAAACGATAAACAAAATTTACCGGCACCTGAAGATTTATATTTTGGAATTTAAGTGTCTCCTTCTCTCCGTAACCTTCATCCGAATGAGACCCGAAAAGAAAATCGATATTTGCACCTGCCTCAACAAACATATTATTTGCCACTCCGAAACCGTGAGTATAGTTAAGACCGAAACCGTTAGTACCAAGAGTCTCGCTCTTGTTTGTATCAAATACATCGTAGTCTTTGTTAAAAGAAAGACCGGTGTAATCATAAGACAAGGCTACGCGGTTATAGTCCTGTGCATTTGCCACAGATACGCTTGCTGCGATAAGGGCGGCAGCAAAAATCATCTTTTTCATAATGTTAAATGATTTAGTTTAATGATACAGTATAAATACTAAAAATACCAAAATAGGTTTAAATATGCCGCAAAATTACAAATTTTATACTCCCGTCACGCCCCATACGAGTTAATAAAAGTTAACAATATTTATTCTGTTAACCTAACTTTTCAGCGATTCAAATAACATGATTACAAGCAGATTGCAGGGATGCTCCGTGGAGCAACCACCGATTTTAGGGTTCATTAACCTTGTTTTCGGATGCACCATGGTGCATCCCTACCCTTATAATTAGGCACTAATATCGACAATATATGTTGAATAGTTGTTGCTTCATAACGATTCGAGCAACCCAAAAAACATAAAAAGGACTATGCCAAAAATTTGACATAGCCCTTATAAGTTACGCTTTAAGCAGAATTTTTAGTTAGAATGTATAATAGAATCCAAAGGTAAGGTTGTTACCGCTTAAACGGAGCCCCCAGCCTTCATCAGCACCACCATCCTTAGCAGCATGGTTAGCGCCTTGATATCCGAGCATACCTACATGAGCCACAACACTGCACTTTTCAGAAAGTGCCACGGAAATACCGGGCTTTAAACCGATTTCCCATGTTACGGCAGCCTTGCCATTCTCTCCATCGTAGCTTGTACGACCGACTCCGACACCGGCTGTACCGTCAACAAACAGGCTTACTATGCCACTCTTGAAGAAAGAATAACGATAGTACGGCTCTATCTGGAATAAATTTGTAGTCACTTTTGAGCTATCATGATAATACGACCATCCGATAGTAGTACCGATTGCCGTCTTATCACTCAGATTATAACCAATCTCGGGGAGTATCCCCATAGTTGTAACGTGATCAGTGCCATTACGCCATGCACCGATAGATCCACCCACATAAATGTCCTGTGCAGCAGCACCGAGAGATACGATTGCTGCAATAGCAAATGCAATAATCTTTTTCATCTAAATTGAATTTTAGTTATTAAAATCACAGTTTCAGTATCTATTAACTGATTTATAAAAACTAACAAAGAAATATTCACTTTGTTTATACATCCAGCCTAATTTATTGATTAGAGCCACATTATCCCAGAAGACATGTTGAAGGCAACCCCATAGACAAAACATCTCGTCACATTTTTAGACAATAAATGTTAATTACGGAAATTTTTCTGCAAATAATTTTGGTGAATAAAATTTAAGGAGTAACTTTGTATCAGTTTTTCATGGTATTAGATTTAAGGTAAAAAGATTATTCGTCGTGACGACGAGTAATTTTTTTTTGCCGTTAACTTAAAATCAAGATTATGGCAACAGAAAAAGATACATTCACATATATGACACTATCCAACGGCTTGCGTCTGGTACACCGCCATTCAGCCACCCAAGCCGAATATTGCGGACTCGCCGTAAAAGCGGGAAGCCGTAATGAAACACCTGACACATACGGGATAGCTCATTTTGTCGAACACACCATATTCAAAGGCACCGACCGCCGGCATTCATGGCACATAATCAACCGCATGGAGGCTGTTGGCGGGGAACTGAATGCCTACACCTCCGAAGAGGTGACAATGATATATTCGGCATTTCCAAAGGGCAACCTGTCGCGCGCAATCGAGCTGATTGCCGACCTGGTGTCATGCTCCCGCTTTCCGGAGCGCGAAATCGACAAGGAGCGTGAAGTGGTGATGGATGAAATATCATCATATCTCGACACTCCGTCAGACGCCATATTCGACGACTTCAACGACATGATATTTGCAGGCTCATCGCTGGGGCATAACATACTTGGAAACACCGAGACAATATCATCGTTCACGCCTGATACCTGCCGCAAATTTCTTGATACATATTACACGCCCGGCAATATGGTACTGTTCTATCTCGGGCCGACTGCGCCTTCACGTTTCTACACGGCAGCCGACCGCTATTTCGGGCATCTGCATTACACGACCGGCATTACCGCTCTACCGGTTCCGGCGGTCAATGCTCCGTTTGACGAGACACGGTGTATCAACACCCATCAGAGCCACACGGTGATTGGCGCACGTATCCCCGGATTGTTTGAAGACAAGAAGCGTGTGTTCGGATTACTGACCAACATGCTCGGCGGACCATGCATGAACTCGCTTTTCAATGTGGAGCTCCGCGAGCGTCACGGATATGTTTACACTGTCGATGCATACACGTCATTGTTTACCGACTGCGGGTTGTTCACGGTATATTTCGGCTGCGACGACGAGCACACAAAGCCATGCCGACAAATTATATTCGACATCATAGACCGCCTTGCAAACTCTCCCATAAACAAGCGCACACTCGACGCGGCTAAAAAGCAATATCTCGGTCAGTCGCTTGTCGCAGGCGAAAACCGCGAACAATTTGCCCTCTCCATCGGAAGAAGTACCCTGTTTAACGGCAAAATCATCCCCTCTAAGGAGATAAGGGAACGTATCAACAGTATAACCCCGGAAGAACTACAGACCGCAGCGCAGCAGATTTCCAAAGAGAAGTGCTCGATTCTTACTTTCAGCCAATAATCTGTTCCAAATGTCGCGAAGGTGATGGTAATTGCTCATTTTTGCTTAACTTCGCGCAAAATAACGTAAGATTACCACAAAGATGAAAATCGGAAACATTGATTTAGGCGAACGTCCCGTGATGCTTGCACCGATGGAAGATGTCACCGACCACTCTTTCAGGCTTATCTGCAAAGAGCAGGGAGCCGACATGGTATATACGGAATTTGTATCGGCAGACGCCCTCATCCGCAATATCAGCGCCACCACCCGAAAACTGCACATAAATCCGGCGGAACGCCCGACGGCGATACAGATTTACGGGCGCGAAATAGAGCCGATGGTGGAAGCGGCAAAAATAGTGGAGGAAGCGCGACCCGACATACTTGACATCAATTTCGGGTGTCCGGTAAAAAAGGTTGCAGGTAAAGGAGCCGGAGCCGGGATGCTCCGTGATATCCCCAAGATGCTCGCCATCACTTCGGCAGTGGTAAAAGAAGTCAATATTCCTGTCACGGTAAAGACGCGCCTTGGATGGGACCACGAATCAAAAATCATAGTGGAACTTGCCGAGCAGCTTCAGGACTGCGGCATTCAGGCTCTGACAGTACACGGTCGTACACGTTCACAAATGTACACCGGTGAAGCAGACTGGGAGATGATAGCCCGCGTGAAAGAGAACCCGCGGCTTATCATACCGCTGATAGGCAACGGCGACATCACCACCCCTGCCAAGGCTGAGGAAGCGTTTACCCGCTACGGGGTGGACGGCGTGATGGTGGGAAGGGCTTCAATCGGCGCGCCGTGGATATTCCACGACATCAAAAGCCGACTCACGGGCAAAACCGACGAACAGCTTTCAATAGGAGCGAAATTCGCCCTGCTGCGGCGGCAGATTGCGGAAAGTATCGAAAACATTGATGAATACCGCGGCATACTGCACATACGCCGTCATCTTGCCGCATCACCGCTGTTCAAAGGAATCCCCCACTTCAGGGACACCCGTATAGCCATGCTCCGTGCATCAACCCACAGTGAACTCAACGACATCCTCGACCGTATAGAATATGACATACTGCCAGCTCTAAGCAGTGAAGAAACATACTTGAACGAAAACTAAGAATAAAAGACATGATTAGACGACTTCTGGCATCAGCCATCATCACCTTGCTTGGCGTAGGGGTCTCGACAGCAGCCGACGACCTGCGCAAATATGAACTCGATGTAAAAGACTTCAACGAGCTTATAGTAATCGAGGGTCTACGCGTCGATTACCGATGCAATCCCGATTCAGCAGGCTATGTAAGTTTCGTCACGACACCTGACATAGCGTCGGTGCTTATGTTTACCAACAACAAGAGCAAACTTGAGATGCAGATAGCCACCGACGGCATCGATTATGACAACCTGCCGCTGATAAATGTATATTCGCGTTTCCTCAGCAAGGTGGAAAACAGTGGCGACTCCCTGGTGAGAGTGTTGTCGCTAAATCCTACACCTAATTTCAAGGCGCGTGTGATAGGCAACGGCTCTCTTTCAGTTCACGGCATTGACACCACCAATCTTGACGGCTCGCTTGAGACCGGCAACGGTTCGCTGACACTGAACGGCAAAGCTGCCAAAGCAAAATATAGCCTCGTAGGCACAGGCTCCATCCAGGCTGACGAGCTTGAAGCCGATGAGGTGAAATGCTCCCTTCTCGGAACCGGTTTCATCGGATGCTACCCGGTAAACTTCCTGAACGTAGTGGGTGCAAGCGGAAAGGTCTACCACAAAGGCAATCCCAAAATCAAAAACCGGTCGATAGGAGTAAAAATCATTGCCATCGATGAAAACTCGGTAGAAAAGAAATAATTGCCTGAAGGCAATAAAACAACAATGGGCAGTGTCGCACGCGACACTGCCCATTGTCATATAGAATAGTTGTTATCAGCCTATTGTGATACCGGAGAAACCCATGAACGCAAGCGCAAGCAGACCGGCACACAGAAGTGCGACAGGTACTCCACGCATAGGTCCGGGCACCTCAACCATGGTGAGTTTTTCACGGATACCTGCGAAAATCACGAGAGCGAGCGTAAAGCCCACAGCTGTGGCAACCGCATAGGTAAGCGATTCACCGAGATTGAATCCTTTCTGAATTACAAGGATAGCCACGCCCAGAACGGCGCAGTTGGTGGTAATCAAAGGAAGAAACACGCCCAAAGCCTGATATAGCGCAGGGGCGATTTTCTTCAATATAATCTCCAGCATCTGCACGAGCGCGGCAATCACGAGGATAAACACGATGGTCTGCATATACGCCAGCCCGAGTGGTTCAAGCACATAAATCTGAAGCAGCCATGTGACAAGAGTGGCAAGGAGCATCACAAACGTAACAGCCGCTCCCATACCCGTTGCGGAAGATAGCTTCTTGGAAACGCCAAGGAACGGACAGATACCAAGGAACTGTGCGAAGACAATATTATTGACAAATATTGCCGTGACGATAATTGAAAGATATGTGAGCATGATTACGAACGATTACGGATATAGTTAAACAAAGCCACGAGGAAGCCGAGGGCGATAAACGCTCCGGGGGCAAGCACGAACACGAGTGAGCCGTAAGTCTCGGGGTAAACCTGAGCGCCAAACACGCATCCTGTACCAAGAATCTCACGCACCGCGCCAAGTAGAGTAAGAGCAACGGTAAATCCGAGACCGATACCAATACCGTCAAACGCCGAGTCAATAACCGAATGACGCGAAGCGTATGCCTCGGCACGACCGAGCACGATACAGTTAACCACGATAAGCGGGATAAACAATCCGAGACTTGCATTCAGTTCCGGAAGGTAAGCCTGCATCATCATCTGGAGGAGGGTCACGAAAGTAGCGATGACGACGATAAACGCCGGGATACGCACTTTATCAGGCACAAGGCTCTTAATAGCCGATATGACTATATTGGAGCAGATAAGCACACCCATTGTCGCAAGTCCCATCGACATACCGTTCATAGCCGAACCGGTAGTACCGAGAGTAGGACACATACCGAGCAGCAGGACAAATGTAGGATTTTCAACTACAAGTCCATTATATATGATACGAAGTTTATTCATTGCTGTGGTCATTTTTATAAGTCACAAACGCCTGATAACAATCACGAAGAGCCGACAGGAACGCGCGGGAGCTGATAGTGGCTGCGGTAATTGCGTCAATCGCTCCGCCATCTTTTGCCACGGTCATATTTACCTGCGCGGGATCCTTGTCAATCACGCTGCGGTTGCCCTCTTCCATGCGGAACCATTCGTTCATCTTTGCTCCGAGACCCGGAGTCTCGGCATGGGAAAGCACCTGATATCCGTGTACGACACCTGCGGCATCAAACCCGTACATCACCTTCACCTCACCGGAGAAACCGTTGAGAGTATAACCCTCGACAGCGGCACCGACAAACTTGTCGCCCTCATAAGCGGGATAGATGATAAACGGCGCGTTACCGTCGCCCATCACGTTAAGCTCGACAGCCTTTTCAAGGGGGTCGTTGTCAAACGGAGGCAACACATCTTTTATAGCATCGACACGTGTCTGCTTCGCAGCGGCAGCGATAGGCTCTGCCGTCACGCTGTTTGCCCACGCGAGGAGCGCCGAGGCTATGATTGTAATTACGCCCAGCGAAATTATCATGTTGGGCAGTGTGGAAGCGAGTTTTTTCATTTCTTACTCCTTTCTCCGAACTTACGCGGCTTAATGTAACGGTCAATCAGAGGCACGACACTATTGGCAAGCAGGATGGCGAAAGACACGCCTTCCGGATAAGCACCCCATTTACGTATTACTATAGTGATTACACCAATGAGCACACCGAACACAATCATACCTTTATGGGACATAGGCGAAGTCACATAGTCGGTAGCCATGAAGCATGCGCCGAGGATAAGGCCTCCCGAAAGAAGCTCGACAGCGACATTGTCGCCGAGACAGAGGGTAAACAGGGCAACCGTTCCGAGGACCGCCACGGGAATATGCCAGGTAATCACCTTCACGCAGAGCAGATAGATGAATCCGATAAGAAGAGCTATCGCGGCAACCTCACCAAGTGAACCACCCATATAACCTATCGCCTGATTTGCAAGGTTTACATCGGCAGCCTGAATCTCGCCAAGCTTGAGCAGACCGAGAGTAGTGGCGCCGGTAGTGGCATCGGTATAATTCCATGCGTTTTCCAGCGGCACAGGCCATGAAGTCATCTGCACCGGGAAAGAGATGAGAAGGAACACACGACCTACGAGAGCCGGATTCCAGATATTGCAACCAAGACCGCCAAACGCCATCTTGCCGATACCGATAGCGACCACGCAACCGATAAGCACAATCCACACCGGAAGATTGGAAGGAAGGTTGAATGCAAGGAGCAGACCGGTAAGGATGGCGGAACCGTTGGCGAGAGTCGCATCGGGATTACCGAACATCCACCGGTTTACGACGTACTCGGTAGCCATACATCCGAGCAACGCGGTAACTGTCACGATAAGAGCGCCCACCCCGAAGAAATAAATCGAGCAGGCAAGCGCGGGAAGCAGCGCTATTATGACGTGCCACATACAAGTCGACACCGTTCTGCCGGTGTGGACATGGGGCGACGCCGAAACTGTTAACATTGGGCTCATTTTTCCATTGTTTATTTTTGCTGGCGCGCACGGATAATGCCGCCGACAGTAGTTTTACCAAGTCTAATAAAATCAAGAATCGGGCGCGTCGACGGACAGATGAAGCTGCAGCAGCCACACTCGATGCAGTTCATCACCTTAGCCTCTTCAACCTCCTCCCAACGCCCGAGGCGCGACAGGGTGCTGATAAGATAGGGTTCAAGCCCCATCGGACATGCGCTGACACATGACGCGCAACGGATACAAGGCTCTACCTTTCGGCGCACAGCCTCCTTTTCGGGGAGCATGAGTATGCCGGATGTACCCTTTACTGTGGGAGCGTCAATCTGCACCACACTCTTACCCATCATCGGGCCGCCAAGGATAATCTTGCCGGTGTCGGCGGGTACACCGCCCGCCACATCGATAAGCTCTTTCAGGTTAGTACCTATGGCGGCAAGATAGTTACCCGGCTTCGCAACAGAAGGACCGGTTATGGTCACGACACGGTCAATAAGAGGCTTTCCGAACTTCACCGCCTCATAGACAGCATAGGCAGTGGCGACATTCTGCACAATCGCGCCGGTCGCGATCGGGAGCGCGCCCGAAGGCACTTCCTTGCCTATAGTAGCATCGATAAGCTGCTTTTCACCGCCCTGCGGATATTTCACTTTAAGCCCCATCACCTCGATACGGCTGTCGGAAGCGGCTTTTGACGTAAGCAGTTCGATGGCATTGCCCTTGTTTGCCTCAATACCGATTATGGCACGATTCACACCGGCAGCCTTCATCAGCAGCTGTACACCCGCTATGATTTCATCGGGATGCTGAAGCATGAGCGCGTGGTCGTTTGTCAGATACGGCTCACACTCGACTGCATTTATGATAAGCACCTCAGCCTTGCTTCCCGGAGGAGGCGAAAGCTTGACCTTGGTCGGGAATGTGGCACCGCCAAGACCCACGATACCGGCGGCATCGATAATCGACACAAGCGCCTTGGAGTCAAGGTCGGCAATCTCCTCGTCGGTGCGAAGAGGCTTGACGGCGGCGATGGCATCCAGGTCATTCTGATGATCTTCGTCGGTAGCGGTTATAGTGACGGTATCTACCGGCAGACCGAACGCCGTCTTATATTTATCAACTTTGGTTACTGTGCCCGATATAGAGGCATGCACGTTAGCCGACACGAAGCCTCCGGCAGCGGCGACAAGGTCGCCACGGTTTACATGGTCGCCTTTCTTGAGTTCGCATTTTGCCGGCGCCCCTATATGTTGCGCAAAGGTAATAACCACTTCACGCGGCAGCTCTACGGGTATAATCGTGCCCGAAGCTGTCAATTTGCTTTCAGGGGGATGTACTCCTCCCTTACGAAACGTATGCAACATGATGTTATTTGGTTACCTTGATTTCTTTAACTATTCTTGTGGTGTGGATAGCCTTTGTAGGGCACTCGGCGACACACTTGTGACAAAGACGACACTTCTCGAAGTCAATGTAGGCAAGATTGTCGGCAAGCGTGATTGCCTCAAACGGACACACTTTCACACACTTTCCGCAGCCAATACAAGCGGCTGAACACTCCTTGCGCGCCTGCGCGCCACGATCCTTGTTGGCACAAGCCACCCATACACGCAGTCCCTTCGGACCTTTGGCTCGGAGCTCGATAATGTGGCGCGGACATTTCTTTACACATGCACCGCAACCGGTACACTTGTCATAATCCACGACAGGCAGACCGGTGACGGGATCCATGTGAAGAGCACCGAACCGGCATGCCGATACACAGTCGCCACAACCGAGACAGCCGTAAGGGCAGTCAGTGGTGCCGGCACTCAGCGAGCTCAGGATAGCACACGATTTGGGTCCGTCATAATTTGAAGTTGTAGGTCGATTCTCACATGAACCGTTGCAACGGAGCACAGCGACCATCGGCTTGGAAGCCGCAGCGGTAAGCCCGACAATTTCAGCGATTTTTCCCATCGCTTCATCACCGGCACCGGGACACATCAGATTGTCAAGCGAATCGGCAGAGGCACACGCACAAGCGAAATCATGACAGCCTGAACGGCCGCAGCTTCCGCAGTTTGCACCGGGGAGCAGCCCCTCGATCTGTTCGATACGGGGATCCTCCTTCACATAAAACCGCTTCGAGACAATAAAGAGGATGATGGCACTCAAGATGCCAATCCCTCCTAAAGTTAGAATTGCAATAATGATTGGTGACATCTCACGGTAATTTGTTGGTATTATTAATGATTAGTTGGTAATTTATTCTTAAAGCTTTTCAATGGTCCATGTAAACTTTTTGTTGACGCGCTTACGCATCATATACAGCACTATGAAATAAAGCGATACAAAAAGCAGTCCCGCCAAGGCGCTCAATCCCTCGTCGAGACCAGCCAGCGCGGCAAGCGCGACTCCGGCGGCAAGCGCGATACACGGAAGCACAAGGGCTATCAGCGTCGCAGAATACTGTTTGCTGTCAGAGATGAAAAGACGCACCTCTTCGCCACAGGCAAATTTCTCGCCGTGTCGCACGGGAACCTTTATACGCGGATTGTCGTCATCGGCACCGTTACACATAAACTTTATGCTGCATCCGCCACATTTGTCGGCACCATCATGAATCCTCACAATAACGGTATCCGCAGTCATGCCGACCACGGTACCGGTGTGGGCTATAACCCCGGTCATCAGTCGTCAAGCTTATGAATGACCAGACCGGAACGGAGTTTCGGCTCAAACCACGTAGTCTTCGGAGGCATGATGTTGCCGGTGTCGGCAATGCGCATCAACTGGTCCATTGACACCGGATACAGGGCAAGCGCCACTGCCATCTCTCCGGAATCGACGCGTCGCTTCAGTTCGCCGAGACCACGTATTCCCCCCACAAAGTCGATACGCTTGTCACTGCGCAGGTCATGGATTCCGAGTATATCGCGGAGAATAAGATCGCTCGAAACGGTGACGTCAAGCTGTCCGATAGGGTCACTGTCATCATACGTGCCTTCACGCGCAGTCAGGCTATACCATTTTCCGGCAAGATAAAGCGAGAAATTGTGCAGGCGGCAGGGACGGTATTCCTCCTCCCCTTTCAGCTCAACGACAAAGCTCTTGTCAAGAGCCTTCAGGAATCCGTCGGCATCGAGACCGTTCAGGTCTCGCACAACGCGGTTGTAATCTATGATATTGAGATGTGACGCGGGAAATGCCACGGCAAGGAAATAATTGTATTCCTCATTACCGGTGTGAGCGGGATTGGCTTTCGCCTTTTCATTGCCCACAAGTGCGGCGGCCGCCGTGCGATGATGCCCGTCGGCTATATACAGCGACGGGATTCCGGCGAATGCCTCGGTGATGGCAGCCGTCATCTTGTCATCGTCAATCACCCAGAATGTGTGACCGAAACCGTCGGGAGCCACAAAATCATATTCGGGAGTGCCGGCAATCACCTCTTTCATTATGGCGTCAAGAGTCGCATTATCGGGGAACGCAAAAAACACAGGCTCGATATTGGCATCATTGACGCGCACATGCTTCATGCGGTCCTCCTCCTTATCGCGGCGGGTCAGTTCATGCTTCTTTATGCGGCCTTCCATATAGTCGTCAACATTAGCCGCTACAACAAAGCCGTACTGCGTCCTGCCGTTCATTGTCTGGGCATAGATATAATAATGTTCCTTTTCATCCTGCACGAGCCAGCCATTCTGTTGGAAAGCCTTGAAATTGCTCACTGCCTTTTCATACACTTTCGGGTCATGCTCGTCGGTGCCCGGCTCGAAGTCGATTTCCGGTTTTATGATATGGTAAAGCGACTTTTCGTTACCGGCAGCCTCTTCGCGGGCTTCCTCGGAGTTAAGCACGTCGTAAGGCCGCGAAGCCACCTGCGTGACCAGTTCGCGCGGAGGGCGTATGCCCCTGAACGGTTTTACCTTTGCCATTGCTTGTCAGTTTTTTATGATATTAATTTTATGATTGTTTCGGGTAACACTATGTCTCTTATGAGATTGACCGTAATCATTTTCTGATGATAGTCTGCTCACGGTCGGGACCGATAGAGACAATAGTAATCGGAGTCTTAAGCTCTTTTTCAAGGAAGGCGATATAATCCTTGAACTGCTGCGGGAACTCATCCTCGCTCTTCATGGCGGTCATATCGGTCTTCCATCCGGGCAGAGTGACATATACAGGCTTGATTTCATCTTCCTCAATCGAGAAGGGGAAATCCTCGACGCGCTCACCGTTTATCTCGTAAGCCACGCAAGCCTTGATTTCGTCAAATCCGTCAAGCACGTCGCTCTTCATCATGATAAGCTGGGTCACCCCGTTAATCATGATAGCGTAACGCAACGCCACGAGGTCAATCCATCCGCAACGGCGTTCACGACCGGTAACAGCACCATATTCGTGACCGAGATCGCGGATAAGCTTGCCTGTCTCGTCGAAAAGTTCGGTGGGGAATGGTCCTGCACCTACACGGGTGCAATAAGCCTTGAATATGCCGAATACCTCCCCTATCTTGTTGGGGGCGACACCGAGACCCGAGCATGCCCCGGCACATATCGTGTTACTTGAAGTGACAAACGGATAGCTGCCGAAGTCGACATCAAGCATGGTACCTTGCGCGCCTTCGCAAAGCACACTTTTGCCGTCGGCAAGCAGTTTGTTGACCAGATGCTCGCTGTCAACGATATCGTAACCCTTGATATACTCGATTGCTGACAGCCACTTCTGCTCAAGCTCTGAAAACTCCGGTTCCTCACCCATCGAGCGGAGCATTGCCACGTGGCGGTCGCGGGCTGCGGCATATTTCTTGTCGAAGTTGTGATACACATCACCGAGGCGCAGGCCGTTACGGCTTATCTTGTCGGTATATGTCGGACCGATACCCTTGCCTGTAGTACCGATTTTCGCGCCGCCCTTAGCTTTCTCATTCGCAGCGTCGAGCAGACGGTGGGTAGGCATGATGAGATGAATCTTCTTGGAAAGCTTCAATATCTTCTTAAGATCCACCCCGCTCTTTTCAAGCGACTCGGCTTCCTCGCGGAAAAGCACCGGGTCAAGCACAACGCCGTTGCCTATGATGTTAGTCTGACCATGCTGGAATATTCCTGACGGAATCGAACGGAGCACATACTTCTTTCCTTCAAACTCAAGAGTGTGTCCGGCGTTGGGGCCTCCCTGGAAACGTGCCACCACGTCGTAACGCGGAGTAAGTACATCTACTACTTTTCCTTTCCCTTCATCGCCCCACTGCAGGCCGAGCAAAACGTCAACTTTCATGTTATTCAATATTGTTTTGTTTTCAGTTTCTTTCAGTTTCGTAGCGTTTGTTACGGCGGGCGCAAGCCGCACATATTCCATAGACATAGAGGCAAAAATAAGAAGTGTGAAACGCCGAATAGCTGCGTGAGTTCATGAACTTAACCAGCTCGGAATCCTGCGACTCCTTAATCTTGCCACACTGCTGGCAAATGAGATGCAGATGATTGGACACACCGGTCACCAGCTCATATTGAGCCGGCTGGGCACCAAACTGATGACGCCTTACAATGCCGCAATCGGTAAACAGCTCCATGGTATTGTAAAGCGTGGCGCGGCTCACATGAAAGCCGTCGTCCTCGATAGCCGCATACAACGCCTCGATGTCAAAGTGGCGCGTCATCGCACACACCTTGTCAAGTATAGCGTAGCGCTCCGGGGTCTTTCTGAGTTTTTTCACCCGGAGATATTCCGTGAGCGCGGCTCTCGCCATTGTCCGTGACTTGTCGTCAATCATTGCAGTGCAAAGATACGTCAATCTGCGGTGTTAACCAAATTTTAATCATCTAAGAGTATGTTCACTTAAATGTTTTTATTGTTAAATCAGACTTTTCACGCAGTTTTTTTGTTATTTTGCAAAACAGTTTAACCAAACAGACCAGCACTACGGCAATGACAGGTGACAAGAAACCCGCTCCTTCAAAATTATCCACGCTCATCTCGGCATGGACAGCCAGGATACGTAATTTCTGGGACTACTGCACCACGGGGGTGTGGAGCGACACGCGCCGCAACTGGAAAGTCAACACCATAAAGACGCTGAACCTGTCGGTACAGTCGTTTATGAACAGTGAGCTTCAAAACCGCGCCTCGATGCTCACTTACAACACTTTGCTTGCAATCGTGCCCGCCCTGGCATTGCTTTTTGCGATAGGGCGCGGATTCGGTTTCCAGAATCTGCTGAAATCACAGCTATTCACATTTTTCCCTTCTCAGCGCGAAGTGCTTGAGACCTCGATAGGATTTGTCGACCATTATCTTGCCCAGGCATCACAGGGCATATTCGTGGGAGTGGGTCTCGTATTCCTCTTGTGGACCATGATTTCGCTCATGAGCAACATCGAGGATTCATTTAATAAGGTGTGGGGGGTAAAGAGCAACCGCCCGATGGCGCGAAAAGTGATCGACTACACCGCCATCATGTTTCTGTTGCCTATCCTTATGGTGTGTTCAAGCGGAATCTCCCTGCTCATGTCGACCACGATAGTCGACAACCCGCATTTTAAATTGTTTTCACCCGCCGTGAAGGTACTTCTTGACTTTGCGCCCTTCCTACTCACTTGGCTCTCCTTTACCGGCATGTACATGCTTTTCCCCAATACAAAGGTAAAGTTCAAACATGCCTTCTACTGCGGCGTACTCGCCGGCACGGCGTTCCAGATTCTGCAATACCTGTTCGTGTCGGGACAGATATATGTGTCGAAATACAATGCCATTTACGGTAGTTTCGCCTTCCTGCCGTTGTTGCTGATATGGCTCCAGCTCGTATGGAGCATCACTCTCGCCGGAGCTGTGCTCTGCTATTCGTCGCAGAACATATTCCAGTTCAATTTCAGCAACGACATCAACGCCATTTCACTCGACTACAAGCGCAAAATAGCCGTAGTCATAATGACGATAATCGTGAAGCGCTTCAGGGAGCAGCTCCAACCCCTCACCATAATGGACTTTGCGGCACTGTATCACATGCCGTCGCGTATCGTCACCGACCTTATACGGGAAATGACTGATGCAGGGCTACTTTCAATCGTGTACTCGGAAAACGAAAAAGAGCAACACGCCTATCAACCGGCGGTCGACATTCACGACATAACACTCGGATTTGTACTTGACAAACTCAACTCGCAAGGTTCCGATGACTTCATACCCAACTTTCAAGAGGAATTTTCACCGATTCTATCCGTCGTCGAGAAGTCAATCGAAGCGACCATAAACGCTGATTCCGACACAGTGCTCATGGATATTGATGTCGACATATCGGGTACTCCCTCACCACGTCACATATTTTAACTTCAACATAACTAAACAACAAGACAGATGAAAAATCCAGTTTCAACCAATGAGGCTCCCGGAGCAATCGGACCTTACAGCCAGGCTATCGACACAGGTACGTTTCTTTTCGCGTCGGGACAGATTCCCATCAATCCCGCCACCGGAGAAATACCGGAAGGCATAAAGGCACAGACCGCCCAGTCGCTTGCCAACGTAAAGGCAATACTGAAAGCAGCCGGACTTACCACCGCAAATGTGGTAAAGACAACCGTATTTCTCGCCGACATGGGCGACTTCGGCGCAATGAACGAGGTATATGCCGAAACTTTCGAGGCACCCTACCCCGCGCGCTCAGCCGTTGCCGTAAAGACTCTCCCCAAGAATGTGCTTGTAGAAATCGAGGTCATCGCCACCAGATAATCTGCACCACAACATCACGACATTTCCATATAAACGCCTCTGCTTTCAAAAGCCGGGGCGTTTATTTCATACCGACCTCAAGCACACAGAGGGCCATTAAGCGTTATGTTCAGGAATACGGGGAAGAACTTTGGGCTAATGGCTATTTTTTAAGTCAGGGTAACTCACTGAAAGAGCTAAAGTTACATTTTATTAGGGACATTAATGTCCCTAAGTTTACACGTCATTTGGGAATGTTCACATTTCGGGCATTTCTGAACATAAGGATGCTTCTCACTGAAAGCGAGAAAGCAAAGCAGCGCCACCGTTGCCGGACGCATCAACAAAGACCTACTCCAGCGCATTATCACCTGCTACATGGCAAACGAGGACTATCCCGAATCCCTCAAACTCGAAATCATCCATGCCATCGATGATCAATCCACAGGATTTAACGAATAAACTTTTTCTTATTTATAATGAGGACGACACCAAGCGCATCGCCGACAACACCCTCGTCGCCCTCCCCTTATGATCGTCGAAAGCCGTACCGAAAAAAGGACACCATGGTCAAAGTCATCGCCAACCTCATCAATAAGAATAATTGAAGGATTTCAATATTTTGATAAATCAGTTTATAAGTTTTTTATATCAACTAATTTTTGCGAGTTACTTAACCGCTAATAATTCATATCATGGCGGACAATTCAAATATTCAATCGAATCATGGGGCCAATGCGGCGACTTACTCGACCCCAAAGGCGCGCTACTCGCCGGGGTCTTTGGGGGCGCGTTTGTGGCGGCGCAGGGCATCGGCGATAATCCATTGAATCTGTCCGTTGACCGACCGGAATTCCTGAGCCGCCCATCGCTCCACCTCTGCCATCATCTCAGGGTCAAGACGCAGCAGGAAACCTTTCCCTTTACCTGATTGCTTGTCAGTCACGGTCGAAGGCTTACTGATACAATGTTCCGGTGTTTACAACGGGCTGTGCAGGCTCATCGGCACAAAGCACCACGAGCAGGTTGCTCACCATGGTTGCCTTACGCTCGTCGTCAAGTTCCACCACATCATCCTCTTTAAGGCGGTCAAGCGCCATCTTCACCATCGACACAGCACCCTCAACGATCTTCTCCCTTGCCGTAATTATCGCGGCTGCCTGTTGACGGCGCAACATCACTGCGGCTATCTCGGGAGCGTAGGCAAGATAGTTGAGACGCGCCTCAACCACGACTATTCCCGCCATTGCGAGACGCTCGTTAATTTTACGTTCAAGAAGGTCATTTATTTCCTCGCCTCCGCTACGCAGGGTAAGCTCGCCCTCTCGGCTGTCGGTCTCGTCGTAGGCATACCGGCTCGCAACCTCGCGCAACGCGGCATCGCTCTGAATGCTTACAAACCGAGCGAGAGCGCCAGCCGTATTTCCGGGAGTAACGGAAATCGCCCCGTTGGTCATGGAGAGGCTTTTCTGCTCGCTGTCGACATCAAATACCGCACGGTAGGTATCCTCGACCTTCCATACAAGCACCATACCTATCATCACGGGATTACCCGACTTGTCGTTGACTTTAATCGGCTCCACATCGATATTGCGAAGACGCAGCGACATGCGCTTACGGTTCATCAGCGGATTTACCCAGAAAAAGCCTGTCGAACGGAGCGTGCCTTTATATTTTCCGAAAAACACCATCACGCGCGATTCATTTGGCTGCTGCGTGAAGAAACCACATGAAAACAGTATCATCAACGCGACAAGCACAATATCTATACACACCGACAATCCGAAGCTAATGTCTTCAAGCAACCAAGTGTTAAATCCCAACAACATCGGGAATAAAATATAGGTGACTGCGACCATTACAAACCCGTTGACTGTCGTACCGGTGTACTCATACTCATGATTCTTGTTCTGTTCCATGTGATATTATTTTGATATTATAAACATATCGCAAATATAGCGCCTCCAACAATAAAAAACAAATATTTCAGCAAGTTTTTCCCATTTGTACATTGCGACAGGGTAAATCTTGTAGTATCTTTGCACTGATTCGGGCATTATTCGGGCAAAATGCCCGAAGGTTATGAGGTGATAGGGTTATATGGTTAAAGTGTTAAGGGCGATTGCATTACCCACCAAGCCCTAAACTTTAAACATTAAACCTTAAACTATCAACCCCATAAACTCCATAACCCCGGGCGCAGCCCGAATCTAACCTTTTAACCTTCGGGCTTATGCCCGAATAAACTGATATGGCAACGAGTTTCCTACAGGTCGAGAATCTAACGAAAAGTTACGGCGACCGATTATTATTTGAGGATGTCACCTTCGGAGTGTATGAAGGCGACAAAATAGGCATAATCGCGAAAAACGGCACCGGAAAGTCCACCCTGCTCAAGCTTATTGCAGGGAAGGAGAGTCCCGATTCCGGCAACATTATATTCCGCAACGGACTGCGTGTGGGCATACTTGAGCAGACTCCGGTATTCGGTACCGACATGACCGTGATGGATTACTGTCTTGATGTAGATCATCATATCCATGAGGAAGACGCGCAGAATTATGTCGACCGCACACGGCAGCTGCTGTCGCAACTCGACATCAACGACACCGAAGCGCGCATCGACACACTGTCAGGAGGACAGGCGAAGCGCGTAGCCTTGGCAAAAGTGATTCTTTCCGAACCCGACCTCATAATACTCGACGAGCCCACCAACCATCTTGATATCGGCGTAATCGAATGGCTTGAAAACTGGCTTACACGCTCACGCGTCACGCTGTTGATGGTGACCCACGACCGATATTTCCTTGACCGCGTGACCAACAAGATTATCGAGATTGACCGTCAGCAGATATTCACCTACGACGGTAACTATGACTACTATCTGCGCCGCCGTCAGGAGCGCATCGACGCACTCACTTCGGAACTGGCAAAAGTAAAGAATACGCTGCGTAAGGAGCAGGAATGGATGCGCCGTCAGCCGCAGGCAAGAGCAGGAAAGGCTAAATATCGTATCGATGCGTTTTACGACCTTAAGAGCCGGTCACGCGTCAATCTGTCGGAGAGCAATGTGGAGCTTAACGTGAAGTCATCCTACATCGGGTCAAAGATATTCGAGGCTGAGGGGGTCAGCAAGCGGTATGGCGACAAGGTGATACTTGATGATTTCACTTATACGTTTTCCCGATATGAAAAGCTCGGAATCATAGGGCACAACGGTGTCGGAAAATCCACATTTATCAAGATGCTACAGGGCATAGTACCCGTCGACAGCGGTGCATGGAATGTGGGCGAAACCGTAAAATTCGGCTATTACAGTCAGGAAGGTATCTCATTTGATGAAAACAAGCGCGTAATCGATGCCATCACGGAGGTAGCCGACGACATTGTGGTGAATGGCGACGTGCGCTATTCCCCTATGCAATTCCTTACACACTTCTTATTCTCCCCTGCCGACCAGCAGAAATATATACACACACTCAGCGGAGGAGAACGCGCACGACTGCACCTAGCCTCGGTGTTGATGCGCTCGCCCAATTTCCTCATACTTGACGAGCCTACCAACGACCTCGATATCGTGACACTCGGCATCCTTGAAGACTATCTGCGCGGATTCAAGGGATGCCTTATCGTGGTGAGCCACGACAGATTTTTCCTTGACAGCATCGTCGACCATCTGTTTGTGCTTGAAGGCGGGGGCGTAATCAAGGATTTCCCGGGAAACTATACGGAATACAGGGAATATGCCGATGCTCAAAGAAAGCTTTCAGAACCGCAGAAAGCCGTACAGCCGACAGGTGAAAAACCACGCCGACCGAGGGAATCCAACAAAATGACATTCAAGGAGCGGAAGGAATTTGAGGCACTGACCGAAGAAATCGATGCACTTAACGCTGAAAAGTCAGAACTTGAAGCAATCTTCAACAGTGGCGAAGTGGTCAATGACATCGCCGAGAAATCGGCACGATATGAGGAGGTCAAGGCTCTTCTTGATGAAAAAGAGCTGCGGTGGCTCGAACTGTCGGAAAAAGACTAATCGGTATCATTCCGAATAGGGACAGCCTGAAGCACCTTTGCCTGAAGGGAGGCGAAACAGCCGCCATCTCTCTTCCGGGATATCGGAAGCAAGCGACTCGGCACGTGCCATGACAAAAAACAGGTCGGAAAGACGGTTGACATATTGCATTATTTCAGCGGGGACCTCATCAACGTCGTTGAGTCGCCATAGACAGCGTTCGGCACGTCGCGCCGTCACCCTTGCCTGATGAAGAAATGCCGAAATCTCGTCACCTCCCGGAAGGATAAAATATTCAGGCCGGCTTGCAGAAGCGGTTATCTCATCGATAGCCAGTTCAAGTGCCGTCACCGCATCGCCTGTGACACGCGCCCGGTTTTCATGCCGTATGCGGCTTGGAGTGGCGACACTGCTCATCAATGCCATCAGCATGACCTGGATATTTCTGAGCAACTGCTGACGTGGATTAGCGGAATCCATCTTTGCCCTTACGATACCAACGACTACATTAAGCTCATCAAGAGTCCCTAGCGCATCAATGCGCAAATCGGTTTTCAGCACACGGTCACCACCGTGTATGGAGGTCATGCCGCAGTCGCCCCCACGGGTATATATCTTGTTTGTTTCCATCTTAACTATAATAATCGATCAAGGAGTGAAGCAATGTCATGAAAGCTTTCACCGCCATATATAAACGCCTCCGGCGTGATGACAATCTCGTCGTCCGAATCTTCGGATAAGGCTATCGCATTACGCGCAAGAGCTTTTACCATCATATTGTAGCGCACCCCCTCCCCTTTTACAGACACAGCACGGCGAGGAGAAAAAGACACGCCGAACAAACCGGTCGAGGCATCGAATTTCACGCCGTCACGCTCAAAATAGCGGGCGAGACTTCCGTCAAGTGCCAAATCTTCGGGCGTTCCGGTCACAACTCCGTGAGGCTTGTCGATAAGCCACACACGGTCGGCGGTGAGAAGCGCAAGCTCTATATCATGGGTCGACATGAATATCGTCTTTCCATATTCGCGCGACAGTGACAACAGAAGATGCATAAGCTCCACTTTGCTCGGATAATCGAGAAATGCAGTCGGTTCGTCAAGGAATATTACCGGAGTCTGCTGGGCAAGTGCCTTGGCTATCATCACTTTCTGACGCTCGCCGTCGCTGAGTGTGTCAATCATGCGTCCGGCAAGATGCGAGATGCCAACAAGCGACATCGCATCATCTACAATCGCTTCATCGTCAGCCGACAGTCTGCCCCAGAATCCGGTGTACGGTGTGCGCCCGAGACCGGCGAGTTCCCTCGCCGTCATATTATCAAGATTCACCCTGTCGGTAAGCACCACTCCTATCAACCGTGACCGCGAGGCATTGGAATAGGAGTCGAGCGGATTTCCCAAGAGCGTTATCTCTCCCGAAAGTGGAGAGATAAAGGTGGAGAGCGTTTTTAACAAGGTCGATTTTCCCGCGCCGTTAGGACCGAGAAGACAGGTCAGCTCGCCGCTTCGCAGTGTCGCGTTTATTCCACGTGTCACCACATGGCTTTCGCGACCCGACTTATAGCCGGTAGTCAGGTTGCGGATATCTATCGTAATGTCATGTTTCATCGTCAATAACTATTTGCGGCGACGTAACAATACCCACAGCACAACCGGCGCACCTATGACGGGCGTCACTGCATTGACCGGGATGACACTTCCTGACGGAAGGATACACAACAGCGAGCATCCGAGAGCCACCGCCGCACCGCACAACAGCGACGCAGGCATAAGCACACGGTGATTGTCGGTGCGGAAAATCATACGCGCTATATGCGGTACCGCCAGACCGATAAACGACACCGGACCGCAATATGCCGTGATTACCGCCGAAAGCACTCCGGTGGCAAGTAAAAGCATATTTCTCACCCGATGTATGTTTATACCTAAGTTACGGGCATAACCTGTGCCAAGCAGCATCACGTTAAGCGGTTTTATCAACAACAGCGACAGGAATATGCCCGCAAGAGTCACGCCGGCAAACAGCGGCAGCTGTTGCAACGATACCCCGTTAAAACTGCTCATACCCCACATCACGTAATTCTGCACTCCCTCGGCAGTCGAGGCATAGTTCAGGAGCATAATTAGGGAAGAAGCGAGATAACCCATCATGATACCGGTGATAAGAAGCATCAGGTCATTTCGCAATAGCGTGGAGAGACCGAGTAGCACCCCCATCATCAGCATACTCCCCACAAACGCCCCCAATATCACTGCGGCATAACCGCCAATCGTGAGAGTGCCTATTGCAACCGACCCTCCGAAAAAGAGCAATACCAGCGCTACCCCGAGACTCGCACCCGAGGTAATACCGAGTATCGAGGGTCCAGCAAGCGGATTGCGGAAAGAGGTCTGAAGCATCAGCCCCGACACGGCAAGCCCCGCACCGGCAAGAAGTGCTGTGACAGCCATAGGCAGACGGCTTCCGGTAACGATAAATCCGGCAGACCCATGAGTGTCGTCGCCGAGCAATATGTCGATGACATCACGCGCCGGGATATCCACCGAACCGACAAAGAGATTCAGCAGAAACAGCACTATAACCATCACGGAGAGTACGGCGAATTTCATTATTTCACGGTTTCATTTTAGTAAAATAGCGTGTTGTCGCGACATCACTCTTTTCCGGATGGAAAATCGTGATAAGGTCGTTCAACAGCCATTGCGGGTGAAAGGGCACTTCCTCATAAAAATACGTATGGGTGGTATTGCATCCATACACCCTGCCACTTTTCAACGCATCAAATTGCGGATATATTGCATTGTCAGCCGACAGTTCGCTCAGAGTCTTGTCGGTCGACTGGGAATAACGCACAAGCCACACATCAGCATCCGATGCCCTGTACAGCACTTCTTCCCCGGTAAGACCGACACTGCCGCTGCGGTCATAGTCGTCAAACGGATTCTCGCCGCCGGCATCTTTTATGAAAATACCCATGGTCGAATTAGCCGCAGGAACATACCACGCCTGACCGTATAGACGATCGACGATAACTCTCGGGCGTTCTTGAACGGAATCAACCGATTGCCGTAATGTGAGATATTCCCTTTTTGTATCGTCAAACATACGCGTCGCCACATCCTCCTTGCCAAATAGCATACCGTAAAATTTCATCCATTCGGCGCGTCCAAGCGGTGATGTCTCCATGTAGTCGGCACACTCGATTATCGGAATGCCGAGTTGTCCTACCTTACCGTAGGTACCGGAATTTTCAAACGGCGACAGCATTATACCATCGGGCGACAGAGTGATGATACGCTCTATGTCGGGCGACGTGCCAACACCACAGTCGGCAACCTCTCCGGAGGCTATACGCTCTGCAAGGTCACTCTGATGTATATAACGGGCATCGCACACACCTTTGATTGCATCGATAGAGCCAAATTCACTTACAAGACTGTTATGCACCGACGAGTATATCAACGCCTTCTTCAAAGGAGTCCTTACGACAGTGCCGTCGGGTATCCCTTCGGGTATTTTCAGGCTGTCAGGGACAAGAATATATGTATGGAGTGTTTTTGTCGTATCCCAGGGATTGCGGACCGATGCGGTGATAAAGCCGTCGTGACGCACAAGCCGGAGATTTTCGGCATATTCCATCTTTATCGTGTCGCCACCCTCGGCGACAATATGAGCATTGCCGCCCTTGCACGAAGCAAGGAACGGCAATACTGCTACCAAAAGTAACCTGATCAAAGGCTGTATATTCATGTCAACAGACCGACATTATCAGTTAAAGAACACTGCGGCACGGGGATTCTGACCGCCGCAATCAAACTTGCCGACAAAACTTCCGTCCTGTTTGAAGCGATACATTGTTCCATTGCTTGCAGAGTAATTGGTCACACCGATGTAGATGTCGCCGGTGTACTCGCTTACCGTCATCCTGTAGATGCTTGATGTGGCAAGCTCGGCGGGAGCATCCTTAAGGAATGAAGTGGTGTTGAGACGACGGCTCTTGATGTCATAAGAGCTGAAAGTATTGGTAGTGACGTAGGGTCGTACGGAATAGTCGGTGCGTGAGTCAACAAGATAAAGCATGTCGTTACCGGCAGCCATATTGGTCGCATAGCCGAGTTCGGTAACCTTGTTGTTTGCATCCGGGTCAATCATCTGAAGCACATAGCTTTCACGACTATAGTTCCAAGAGATAAGGAATACTTTGTCATCTTCCTCGATGAGCATGTTAGGGTTTTGCTCTACTACGAGGGTCTCTTTCAGAGTAAATGTGTTTAGATCGATTACAAATACATCTTTGAAATAATTATATTTGTTCTTTCCGGTCTCGGGATCGGTGGTACGCTCATAGGAATTTGCCACATAAAGGTAATCATTTTCAATCGCTACACCTTCAAGATTGGCACCGGGAGTCTTGAGCTTCTTTTCAACATCCAAGGTCGAAGCATTGATTTTTGCCACAATGCCGCCATAGAAGGAAGCATATATATAGCCGTCCTCAGCAGCGATGTAGCGTACACCACCCTGAAGTTCGGGATCTTTCGAGAAGGATACCTCACCTTCTTTCACACATGCTGTATTGAGCTTGACCATATAATTTGACCCGTAAACGGCAACATAGATATTCTTACCGTATTTAATCATGCTCTGTCCGGTGTCACCAAGGCGACCTCCGTTCTGGTCAAAGAAGATGTCAGCTACAAATTTCGGCTCGCCTTCGCCGGGATTATAAAAACTGATTGAAGCATTGTTCTGTGACATTGATCCTTCATTAAGGATATACATTCTTGATTCGGGAAGAGTGATTTCCGAACCTTCGTCATTCCACTTCGGCTCGTCATCATCACTACATGAAGTAAACACGCTGCCAAATGCAACAACAGCAGCCATCGCAAGATAAATTTTTCTCATTTTCATAATCAAAGTTGATAATGTTATAATCATTTTTGTTGTTAAAATTTAAATACTCCCGTAAGACGCCATGACCTCCCGGGCATAGGATAAAACTTGATGACATCATATTGCTCGTCGGCAAGATTTATGAGTTCGCCACGGAGCGTGAGGTCACACCCCTTGAACTTGAAATCACGCGACACGGTAAGCGTCTGCTCGGCATATCCGTCAATCTCGTTTGCCTTGATATTTTCCGACATGTAGTAACGCATTCCCACGGCAACAACCGAATAACCCACATTGACCCAAGGGGTCTCTACGATTGCGGAAGCATTGCCGCTGTGTTCGGGCGTATAAGGAAGCTGCGCCTTGTAATTACGCGACTCCTTGTCGGTGACATCAATCGCGCGTTGCCATGTATAGGCTCCGTTAAGTATCAGTTTTATATTTTTCGGCAATGAAAATGCCGTAGAGAGAGTGACGTCAAGCCCCGTCACATGCACTTTGCCGTAATTAATCATACGCCAGGCATAAGTGGAGGGGAAGGCGACAATCTTGTCGGTGACATCGTTATAATATGTGTCGAGTGTCACCGAGAAATAATCCATTGCGGGAAAGAACGAGCGGCTCCATGTTATGCCCAGGTCAAATTCATCAGCTTTTTCGGGACGGAGCACACGGCTGCCGAGACGGTCGTAATAAAGGTCGTTGAATGTAGGCACCCTGAAAGTGCTTTTATACATCGCTCTCACATAGAACATCTCCCCGGCTATAGGCTTGACGCTTACCGACAGCGACGGGTTGACACGTTTTATGTCATGGGGACGGTCCCCACTCTCTACGCGCTCGGTAATATAAGTACCGACAACTGACCCGAAAACGGTAAATATCGACGGCTGCCAGCGCGCACTTAGTGCCGTAAGCGATGTGTAGCGCGTAGGATTCGGGCATCCCACCATTGTGCTTTCAAGAGTGTTGATGACACCATCTTGCGCCAATGCCACCGTCACATTATTTACAGGACGATACAGCCCGGTAGCGGAAAGATAATATTCATTCTGCTTATGAACCGCTTCATAGTGGTTTCCGGTGAACTGCGGTCCCTCCTCGGTGTCCTTGTTCCATCCGTAGTTATATTTTGCATGTGCCTGCAGCTCCCACTTCTTAGAGAAAGCCTTATGATATTTTGCCTGCACAAATGCATTCTCATCCCATAATTTCTCAGTCGAGACCGGGTTATAAAGCACAATAGCACCCGGCAATCCCCGCTTGGAATAGAAGTAATATCCTTTTACCTGAAGATCGCCGCCATCAGGCATGTCATAGTACACATTCGCCTCTCCGTGCCAGGAATCAATCGCGGAATTGTTACGACGCTCCCGGGTCACATACTTTCCGTTGACCAATGTAAACGGATAATTTCCGTCGGCGCGCATGAATGTACCGTCGACTGAAGTCGTGACACGCGAGCCTATTTTTTGCCACCATCGCAAAGAGGGGCTGAGATACCCGAATGAGCCGCCGCTCATCTTCACGCGGAACATTGCCGTCTTGCCGCCGGTAAAAAAGGGACGCTCGGTGGTGATACCGAGTACAGCCGCCGATGCATACAGGCGCGCGCACTGAAGCATGTCATCTGTCTGCCCTACGGCAAGCGAGAGCATACCGACATTGTCGAGCGAAAAGCGTCCTATGTCAATCTGACCCGCCTGACAGTTGCTCACCGGGGCGCCGTCATAGCTTACAGCAGTATGCGCCGCCCCCATGTTGCGGACAGAGACGGTCTTCAATCCACCGATACCGCCGTAGTCGCGCACATTCGTGCCTGCAAACCGGCGTACGGCGTCAGCCATGTTCTGTACACCGAGTTGGGTGATATCATCGATAGAGAGGGTCTGCACGGGTACGGCAGTCGACACCCTGTTAGGAGCGCGACGCGAAGTCACGGTCACTTCATCAATCTGGTGTACCTTACCTGTGATAGAGTCGGGTTCGGCGCCATTAGCATGAAGCGACAGCAATGCGGCAACCCCCGTTAAGAAGCAGCGCGCCTGCATACCGTGCACTATTTTAATCTCTTTATGTCCTCTCATCCTCGAAGAAAAACATCTTTATTTACACGCAGGCAGGTCTTCGGACTTATTTCCGGTTTCACCCAGGCGCCTTCCCAAATCCGTATAGCCGGAATCCAGTGGCTCAATGCCTGAGACCGTTAATGAAAATTACCGCAGCGGGACTGTCCGGGATTCTCACCCGTGTTCCCTTTTAATCGCCGCCAAAACAATGAGGGCGAACCAACGTGACCGCAAAGTTACGACAAAATCCCGTAATAACAAATTTTTTTCACATGGCTTGTCAATCGGGTATCATACCTATATAATAAAGGGACCGCCTGAGAGCGGAATTGCTCCCCCGAGGCGGTCCCTGCAAGCTGTGATTGGGTTTTATGGTTGGCTGTCAGCCTCTATTAATGATGCTGACGGTGCTCATACTGAAGGGTAAGTGACGGCTGGTCACACACCTCAGCCGGGCCGAAATACTGAATCGGGCCGGGATAAACGAAGTCGGTGTTGATAGCCCATCCGTCGCGCTGTGAAGCGAATTTCTTGAAAGGCGCACCGTCGAGGCTTACGAGAGCCTTTTGTATAACGGGCTTCATGGCTCCGTGACGACGCTCCATATTCATCATCATCGTGATAGGAATACCACCGGCAATCCACTGTACAGAAGGCTTGGTCAAACCGCGTACACTTGACATGTAACCGGTAACGCCGGCGTTGATAAGACAAGCGGCATTGAAACCGAGCGCATAGCAATAGTCGGCGTCAAAGTTAGACGGGTCGGCGCAACGACCTTCGTAGCCGAAGAAGTGGTAAAGCGATGCAAACTTGCCTACATAACGGCCTTCGCTCTTCATCTCGTTGAGGCGACGTGCCACCATCTCGCCGAGCAGCTTCTCGGTCTCGATAAGCGATACCTGCACATTGCCGTGGGGGTCACGGTCAAGGCAAAGCTGACGTGCGACACCTTCGGGAAGGCTGGTGAAGATTGCGGTATTTTCGTCAGACAGGCGGTCGGCAATCCATGAAAGCTGATTCTGACGGTCAACCTTTGCAAATTCTTCTGCATTGGCGGCAAGGAGGTCGTTAAGCTCGGCGATAAGAGCCTTCATAGCGGGGATAAACTCGATAAGACCCTCGGGAATGAGGACTGTACCGAAATTATTACCGTTGGCTGCACGGGCGGCAACCACATCGGCGATTGAGTTCACAATGTCATTAAGAGTCTGCTTCTTAGCCTCAACCTCCTCGGAGATGATGCAGACATTAGGCTGGCACTGAAGAGCACATTCAAGAGCGATATGGCTTGCCGAACGGCCCATGAGCTTGATGAAGTGCCAGTATTTCTTTGAAGAGTTACAGTCACGCTGTATGTTACCGATAACCTCGCTGTAAACCTTGGTAGCAGTGTCGAAACCGAAAGATGTCTCAATCACCTCGTTCTTAAGGTCGCCGTCGATGGTCTTGGGGCATCCGATTACCTGTACGCCGGCATTGATTTCCTTGTAATACTCTGCAAGAATCGCGGCATTGGTATTTGAATCGTCACCGCCGATAATTACGAGAGCCTTGATGTTAAGTTGCTTCAGTATTTCGAGACCTTTGTCAAACTGAGCCTTGGTCTCAAGTTTTGTTCTGCCTGAACCGATGATGTCGAAACCTCCGGTGTTACGGTACTCGTCGATGATATCGGCAGTCAGCTCCATGTACTGATGGTCAACAAAACCGCCGGGACCCATGAGGAATCCGTACAAACGGCTGTCGCGATGCACCTTCTTGATACCGTCAAACAGACCGCTGATCACATTGTGACCGCCGGGAGCCTGACCGCCTGAAAGGATGACACCTACATTGAAAGGCTCTGTCTTGCCTGCGGAAGCACCCTTTTCAAACTGAATTTCGGGAAGTCCGTATGTGTTAGGAAACAGTTTCTTGATTTCTTCCTGGTCAGCCACAGAGTTAGTAGCCTTACCTTCCACTGCTTTGACAGCACCGGTAAGCACAATGGGCAACTTGGGCTGATAAGCCGCACGGGCTTTCTGAAGTGCACTCTTCTTCATTGACTTAATGAGTTATAGATTAGTAATATATATGTTCAATTGTTTGGATTGCAAATTTCGCAAAAAATTATCAAAAAATCAACCCGTTTCACAATAAAAAATAACTTTTAATCCAAGGCAATCAATCGCTATTGAATATATCGGTTTATTTTGGTAACTTTGCAAATTGATAAAAAAGCCTACAAATGTTACGACCTGTCATATCGGAAACCAAAGTAAAGGCAGTGCGCGACCTGCTCCAGGAGAGCGAGCGCATTGTAATCACCTGCCACATGGCACCTGACGGCGATGCAGTCGGGTCATCGCTGGGATTACTTCACACACTTGCCAACATAGGCAAGGAAGCCCGTATCGTGACCCCGGACCGGATTCCCGAGACATTGCGGTTTCTTCCCGGCGCAAAAGACATCGTGCCATATTCCAAATACACGGAATTTGCAGGAAAGCTGCTACATGACGCTGACTTGATATTCTGCCTCGACTACAACGCCCTGTATCGCGTCGACCGCATGAAAGACGCGCTCGAACAGGCGACCGCAAAAAAAATACTTGTCGACCATCATGAAAGCCCGCAGGACTTTACCGACGTGACCATATCACACCCCGACCAGTCATCTACATCGATGCTCCTGTTCAGGCTTCTTTGCCGTCTTGAGCTGTTCAACATGATCGACCGCAAGGCAGCCACTTGCATCTACACCGGCATGATGACCGACACCGGCAACTTCTCCTACAACTCCAACGACCCTGACCTTTATGTGACTATCGCGGAACTTGTAAGAAAAGGCATCAACAAGGATGAGATTTACAAGCGAGTAATGGACACGAAGAAAGCCAACGTGTTAAAGCTCAATGGTTATGCCGTGGCAAACATGCAGCTGTTTCCGGAGCATAAAGCGGCATTGCTCACACTCTCCGCAGAAGAGCTGAAACGCTACAACTATCAGCGTGGCGACACGGAAGGTCTTGTCAACGAGCCCCTTTCGATAGAGGATGTAATTTATTCGGTATTTCTGCGTGAGGACGAACGTCACATAAAAGTGTCGACACGCAGCAAAGGAGATTTCCCCGTCAATAAGATATGTGAGAAATATTTCAACGGAGGCGGTCATGTCAATGCTGCGGGAGGCGAGATTGAGTGTACGCTCGAAGAGGCGGTGGCACTGTTCAAGACCACCCTCGCTGACATGGAGAAATATCTCGAATCAAAAGGCAAATAATTATAAACAATAACCAACACATACACTTCAACACAAGACATGAGACTTTTACGAAATATACTTTTTATTGCTACAGGATGTTTCCTGATGAGTGCAGCACTCTCTTCTTGCAACGACTCGAAAAGCTATGCCGACCTGCTGCGCGATGAGACCAAGGCAATCAACAATTACCTTGCCGACCAGCGTGTAATCGGTGATGCACCTGCCGACTCCATATTCATAACACGTCGCGGATTAGCCGAGGAGATTTATGCAAAATCGGGTGTAACCGGTGTTGACTACGAGGAAGAAATAGGCAGAATCATGCAGGACCTTTCCGAAGACCCGGCAAAAGACGCCCCTTTCTACCGCATGGATGAAGATGGCAACGTATATATGAAAGTAGTGCGTACCGGCGACATGGAAAACCGACCGAAATACAACGACCTCGTGTATTTCCGCTTCCTTCGCTATAACCTCGCCGGGTATAACGCCGGTGTGTATCCATTCCCCGAAGGGAATGCCACCGATGTATCTTACAGTGAATCGATCCGTTACGGCAATTATCAGTCGGTGTCATCATCCACATGGGGCGAAGGCGTACAGCTGCCATTAAATTATCTCGGCTACGGCTGCGAGGTAGAACTGGTGATACGCTCACAGTACGGCATGTCAAGTGAAATCGCGGCGGTTACCCCCTACCTTTACCGGATAAGATATTTCAAAAGCAATATATAAACCATACTGAAACATGTCTCTAATAAAATCAATTTCAGGTATCCGCGGCACTATCGGTGGAGCTCCGGGCGAAGGGCTCAGTCCGGTGGATGTGGTGAAATTCACCGCCGCTTACGCACATTTTATCAGTAAAACCACAACACGCACCAACCGTACAATTGTCGTAGGTCGTGATGCCCGTCTGTCAGGGCCTATGGTCAACTCTCTCGTGGAAGCCACCCTTACCGGAATGGGATTTGACGTGGTAAACATAGGGCTCGCCTCGACCCCCACTACCGAGGTAGCCGTAGTAATGGAAAAGGCATGCGGAGGTATCATCATCACCGCTTCCCACAATCCTAAGCAGTGGAATGCCTTAAAGCTCCTTAACGAGAACGGAGAGTTTCTCAACGACGCGCAGGGAAAGGAAGTGTTACGCATAGCGGAAAATGACGAATATACTTTTGCTGATATCGATTCAATCGGTCACGCATACACCAACAACACATACGACGCAAAACACATCGAATCAGTGCTTGCGCTTGACCTCGTGGACCGCGATGCAATCGCCAAAGCCGACTTTACTGTGGCTGTCGATGCAGTCAACTCGGTCGGCGGTGTGGTAATCCCGCGTCTGCTACGCGCTCTCGGAGTGAAAAACATCATCGAGCTTAACTGCGAGGCTACAGGAAAATTCGCCCATACACCCGAGCCTATCCCCGAAAACCTCACGCAGATATCCGACCTGATGCGCTCCGGCAAAGCTGATGTAGGCTTTGTGGTTGACCCGGATGTGGACCGTCTTGCAATCGTGATGGAAAACGGCGAGATGTTTGTCGAAGAATACACCCTTGTCGCTGTAGCCGACTATGTATTGAGCCATACACCCGGCTCCACGGTGTCAAACCTCAGTTCATCACGTGCGCTCCGCGATATCACCAACCGTCACGGGTGCAGCTACTCCGCCGCTGCCGTAGGCGAAGTCAACGTAGTGACCAAGATGAAAGAGACAGGTGCTGTCATTGGTGGAGAAGGCAACGGTGGAGTCATCTATCCCGCCGCCCACTACGGAAGAGACGCACTTGTAGGCGTGGCTCTGTTCCTCACCCTGCTTGCCAAGAGCGGGAAAAAGGTCAGCGAGCTTAAAAAGACCTATCCTGAGTATGCCATCGCAAAAAACAAAATCGAGCTTACCCCCGATATCAATGTTGATGCCATACTCGCGGCTGTGAAAGAGCGCTATGCCAACGAGACAGTGACCGACATCGACGGCGTGAAGATAGACTTCCCCGACAGCTGGGTACACCTCCGCAAGTCCAACACCGAGCCAATCATACGCATATACTCCGAAGCGCCCACCATGGACCAGGCAAACGACCTCGCTCAACAAATCAAAGCCGTAATCGCCTCCCTCGCGTAACAGCATTAATAGATGTTAAGAAGTGGCGTGGGGGTCAAACAATTCATGGTGCTGACAGGTTATTAAGGCAATTGATAACCATTAAAATTAACAGTCATGAAGTGTAGTATCGAAACATTTCTGCTCGGACTCGTAACCGGCGTACTCACCGGCATGTATGCTGAGCGTTATACCCGCACCACAATGCGCGGCCGTAAAATCAGGAGAGAAATCAACAAGACAATCCTGGACCTTTATGGTTCAGCCGAACAGCAAATTGGCAGGATTAAAGAAAAAGTCGGTCGTTCTGCCGACGATACCCGCGAAATGATTGATGAAGCAATCCAGGCGGCAAAATAAACTTTGATTTATACAATAGGAGCGGCGATGAACGACCTCGGTCATTCATCGCCGCTCTGCATTGTACATCAACCAACGATTAAAAATTATAATCTATGTATAAATTCGTATTGTCGGACTCTACACGGGGTACTACCAATGCGACACACCAAGGTTCGACCACGGTAGTATAATCTTTCGTAACAGAGACTTTAATCTCACATCGGTCCTCAACTATTTCAAATGCAGCCTCAATGTCACTGACTCCACTGCTTGAAGTATCTTTAATCACCACCACAGCACTTCTGTTGAAATCAATTTTAGGACCAGTCTTATAGGTATCTTTTCCAACAATTGACACAAACTCCCCTACGTTATTACATACCTCGCAGCTCTGATTATCCATTACGGACACAAACTCGCCCTCTAACCGCATCATTTCCCCTACATTAAGGACATTTTCAACTTCGTCATTTCCACATGAGGGGAAAAACAGCATAAACAAAAGTGATAGCATCACATGACACAACTTTTTCATAATTTAGTATTTGATCAGGTTAATTAATTTTAAGGAGTTGTATGGACAACATAAAACTCCGGTCAGGATATCATGCACCATAGTCTTCCATTGCAAATTTACGAAATATATATGAGACTACATGAAAGGCATGTAACAAATCCATATATACAGGTTACATTCCCACCGGATTCGTAACAACACGCACTATTATACAAACGAATCGAAACTGTCAATCTCAGTTATCAAGCGAAGAGGGCGCGGAACGCTTCCTCGACCTTTGACACTTCCACTATCTTGATTTTAAGACGTGACGTGTCAAAACCCTTGATATTATTCTTGGGAATTATGATAGTGGAGAAGCCCAGCTTCTCCGCTTCGAGTATACGCTGCTCAATACGCGTTATGGGACGAATCTCACCCGACAGTCCAACCTCTCCCGACATGCACACATCGCGCGGAACGGCAATATCGACGTTAGAGGAAAGAATAGCACATATCACACTCAAATCAAGTGCTGGGTCATTGACCTTTATGCCCCCGGCAATGTTGAGGAACACATCTTTCTGAGCCAACTTGAATCCCACACGTTTTTCAAGCACGGCAAGCAGCATGTTCATGCGTTTGGCGTCAAATCCGGTCACCGAACGCTGCGGAGTACCATACGCCGCCGTAGAGACAAGAGCCTGCACCTCGATGAGAAAGGGGCGTACACCTTCGAGCGTCACACCGATTGCTATCCCTGACAACGGATCATCACTACCTTGTGTCAGCAGAAGTTCCGAAGGATTTGTAACTTCACGCAATCCTTTCTGCACCATCTCATAGATACCCAACTCCGAGGTAGAGCCGAAACGGTTTTTAATCGAGCGCAATATGCGGTACATGTAATGGCGGTCACCCTCAAACTGGAGCACCGCATCCACGATATGCTCAAGAACTTTCGGACCGGCAATCGACCCTTCCTTATTGATATGCCCGATAAGGATGACGGGGGTGCCGGACTCCTTTGCATAGCGAAGGAGACGTGCCGCGCACTCGCGCACCTGACTCACACTGCCTGCCGCCGACTCTATGGCATCGGAAGCAATCGTCTGTATCGAATCGACTATGAGCAACTCCGGCTCAACCTGCGCGATATGGTTAAAAATCGATTCAAGCGATGTATCGCACACTATATAGCAGTTGTCATTGAGACGCCCGATACGATCGGCGCGCATCTTCAGCTGTGACGCACTCTCCTCACCGGATACATACAGGATACGACGACCCCGCATCGACAGGATGTTCTGCAACACAAGCGTGGACTTTCCGATACCCGGCTCACCACCGACAAGGACAATCGACCCGGCGACAAGACCGCCGCCAAGTACACGGTTGAGTTCTTCGCTCGGCATGTGTATGCGTTTCTCCTCGCGGGTCTCAATCTGAGTGATGGGGCGCGCCACCACATCCTCACGCGACTCAAATGTAGATGATTTAGTCTTCTTGACCACACGCCGTTCCTCGACCATGGTGTTCCATTCCCCACAACCGGGACAACGCCCCATCCATTTTGATGACTCGGTGCCGCAGTTGCTGCAGAACCACACTATCTTTTCCTGTTTTGCCATAATAGATACCCTGTAGTTAAAACTGACGGCGCCGGAACTCGGCTACCGTGACAGCTGTCGCTGTGGCGACATTGAGCGACTCGCTTGTCACCGCGCCGACAGGATAAGAAGGAATCGTGAGGCGACATGTCACTTCACGTGCAACCTCATCGGAGATGCCTTTACCTTCATTGCCCATCACAATGACTCCCGACGCTCCGAGCGAAGCGGTATATATATTGTCACCATGAAGGAATGTGCCGTAGACCGGCATCCCGCAGTCGTGAAGCCATTCCGGCAGATGTGTGTAATACACCTTCACCCGCGCTATCGCGCCCATGGTCGCCTGCACTACCTTGGGATTATACTGGTCGACCGTGTCGGGTGAACACACGATGTCGCGGATGCCAAACCAGTCAGCGATCCTCATTATAGTACCGAGATTACCGGGGTCTTGTACCCGGTCAAGGGCGATCACAAGCTTACCTGCCGGCACAAGCTCACTTATGTCATGAGCGGGCATAACATAGACAGCAATCACCTCGGGAGGTGTCGACAAATGACTCATCCGCTCCATGTCGACGCGCTTTACTACTATCGGTTCGTATCCCTTTACCTCCCCGTGATGCCTGTCAATCCACGCCTGCGTGGCAAAAAGCCACTGCAGGTCGAAATGACGAAGCGTATCCAGCACACACTTTGTGCCCTCTGCGGTGAAAAGCCCTTCCTCGCGGCGCACACGCGCATCGTCAAGCGATGCCACAAGTTTGCGGAGTCTGTTGGTAAGCTCGGTCATCGGCTATTTCTTGTATTCCTTGATTCCCTTTTCGAGGAAACGGGTAAATTTAGGAATATTCTCATCGTAAGAGAAGGGTCCGGAGAGAAGATTGCCTTTGGCATCGAGTATCACATAATATGGCTGTGCATTTGCCTGGAATTTGTAGCGCTGCAGATAGCTCCAGCGGTCACCATAGGTCTGAAGTGTCACCTTCTTGCCATTTTCCATGACAGTTTCCGGTACGGGCAACTCCTTCTTTTCATCGACCATAAGCTTTATCACCACAAAATTATTTTCAATCATGGCGTGGACATTGCTCTCATCGAGCACCGCGCCTTCCATCTTGCGGCAATTCACACAACCGTAGCCGGAGAAATCGACGAGCACAGGCTTACCCTCATCGGCTCCTGCTTTCATGCCTTCCTCATAGTCGTCATACTCCTTGAATCCGCCACCGTAAAGGTTGAAATCCTGAGTGTATAGCGGCGGAACAAACGCGCTCACGCCTTTCAACGGCGCGCCCCACAATCCGGGCACAAGATATATGGTAAAGGCAAATGATGTCATCGCAAGGAAAAAGCGGAACACACCGACCGAACTGTCGGCAGGACCGTAATGGCTGAAATTGAACTTGCCGAGCAGATACATGCCGAGCAGGGCGAAAATCACAATCCACAAAGCAAGAAACGCCTCGCGGTCAAGCACGTGCCATCCGTAGGCAAGATCAGCGACAGAGAGGAATTTCAGCGACAGCGCAAGCTCGATAAAGCCAAGCACGACTTTTACAGTGTTCATCCATCCGCCCGACTTCGGCGCGCTCTGCAACCATGACGGGAACATGGCGAAGAGGCAGAACGGGATAGCAAGCGCAAGGGAGAAGCCAAACATACCTACCGCCGGGCCAAACTTGTCGCCCGTGCTCGCAGCCTCCACAAGCAGGGTTCCTATGATAGGACCGGTGCAGGAGAATGACACCAGAGTAAGGGTGAACGCCATGAAGAATATGCTAAGCAGACCGGTGGTCTTTTCAGCGGTGCTGTCCATCTTGTTTGCCCACGATTCGGGGAGCTTTATATCAAATGCCCCGAAGAAAGAGATTGCAAACACCACAAGCAACAGGAAGAAAATAATGTTGCACACGGCACTGGTGGAAAGGGCGTTGAGCGAACTTGCGCCGAAAATCGCCGTGATGATAAGTCCGAGCAGAAGGTAAATCACGATAATCGATACACCGTAGATAGTGGCGTCACCGATAGCCTTTGCGCGCGACTTACCCTTTTTCAGGAAGAAGCTCACCGTAAGCGGAATCATCGGCCACACACAAGGAGTGAGAAGAGCCACAAAACCGCCGATGAAGCAAGTGATGAAAATATACCATAATGACGTGGTGGCGGGGTCTTCGGGATTTTCCTCACTGTTAAAATCCACCGGTGCCCATATACCTTCCGACGTGGATTCCTGCGCAACAGGCTCCTTCACGACCGCCTCGGCTGACGGCTCTTCTGCGACGGTGTCAGCCTTTACTTCTTCAGGAGTCTCGGTTGCAATCTTTGCCGTTCCCGAAAATTCAAATGTCTCACGTGTAGGAGGTATGCAATTCTCATCATTACAAGCAGAGAAACGTATAGCACCCTCAATAGCATATTTGGATGCAGTCACCACAAAATTCTGGCGCAAAGTCACCTCATCGGTCCACCAGCTGAGATTGGCGCCAAACATTTCGTCAAACTCCTTGTGAGGAGTCTTGCTCGGCTTCATCCTGCCGTCGAGCTTCACCCCGTCAAGCTTGTCCCAGTCAATCTGGAGCGGGTTAGGACCCACATCAGGGTCGACATCGTTGCTATACACATGCCATCCGGCATCAATTTTTGCAGTCATCACCACGGCGCCGTGGGTGTCGTCGGTCATGTCGAGAGCCACACTCCATTTGACAGGTGTCACAATCTGCGCCTCGATACAGCTGAAAGAAGCCACCAGAAATGCGACAATAAGATAGATAAGACGTGTCATTGCGATACTTTTCCCTTATTCAATAAACATAATGTGCAAAGATACGCAATTTATTTTTACAATCTCTTACGGCTTTCACGTTTTTATCGTATATTTGCTATGTAAATCCATTATGCATGACCATATGGCGCCATTATTTTCAATAATAACCGTAACATACAACGCCGCCGCCACACTCCCGGCAACACTGAAGAGCGTCAAGGAACAGACCTGCACCCTCTTCGAGCACATCATAATGGACGGCGTATCGACCGACCGCACACTTAAACTCGCAATAGACGCGGGCATACCGCAAGCGCGCATATATTCGAGTCCCGACAAAGGGATATACGACGCCATGAACAAGGCCATGGACGCGGCAAAGGGCGACTATCTCATATTTCTTAATGCGGGCGACTCGTTTCACTCTCCTGACACACTTGAACTGCTTGCAAGAAAGATAGTCGACAACGACTATCCGGGTATAGTGTACGGGCAAACCAATCTTGTCGACAGCGAGCGTAGATTTATCGCCCCGCGCCATTTGACCGCACCGGAGGCACTCACCTTGGAAAGTTTCAAGGAAGGGATGCTCGTGTGTCATCAGGCATTCATCGTAAACCGCAAGCTCGCGCAGCCTTACAACCTCAAGTTCCGGTATTCGGCTGATTACGAGTGGTGTATCCGTTGCCTGCAACGGTCGCGGCGCAACTTTTATATCCCGGATGTGATTATAGACTATCTGCATGAGGGCACCACGACCGCCAATCGCCGGAAATCACTGATGGAGCGTTTCCGCATCATGAGTTACTATTACGGGTTCCTCCCTACAGTGGCGCGTCATCTTGCATTCCTTCCGCGATTCCTTAAACAGAGGCGCATCGAGAGGGAATCGGTTAAAAATATTGAGTCACAAAACAATAAATAAAACAAGATTAATCATGAAGTATTATGTAGCAGAAAATGAACAGCCCGTAGGGCCGTTTGAAGTAGGTCAGCTTGTAGCTCGCGGACTGAAAGGAACCGACCTGGTATGGGCGGAAGGTTTTGAAGGATGGGTACCCGCTGAAAGCGTGGAAGAGATACGCATGGCACTCTATTCACCCAACGGCGCCTCTCAGGAATATCGCGAGACAGCAATCCCGGAAATCAATCCCGAGCAAAATACTCAGTGTCCGCCTCCCCCATTCCGCCCTGCCTATCAGCAACCCCAGGCAGCCACCCAATCGGAAATAACCGGGATTCCGCCGAAAAGCTGGCTCGTAGAGTCAATTCTTGTAACGATACTCTGCTGTTTCCCCTTTGGTTTCGTAGGAGCGATAAAAGCTGCGAAGGTCAACGCATACTGGGAAGGCGGTCTTTATGAGAAAGCACAGAAAGCATCGGCCGACGCTAAACGCTGGACTATCATCGGACTTTGCTGCGGACTGGTGTGGATAGTGCTCTACGGCATTTTCATCTTCTCTGTCGGGCTTAGCGGCATCATGGAGAACATGTAATGGTAGTCAACACCACTTTTCATGTAGAGCAGTCGGTAGAACAGGAGTTTATCGACTGGATCCGGAGTGACTACATATCCGAAGCCGTGACAAAGGCTCATCTTCATACACCGCTGTTCATGCGCATACTTACCCCTATGGAGGGAGGCACGGGCTATGCCGTGCAGCTGCAGGCGCAGTACAAGGCTCATGTCGAGGAGTGGCTTGAAGCCATCCAGCCGCGACTGTTGTCGGCGATGGCTCAGAAATGGGGTAAAAAGGTGATGTTTTTCACCACAGTGATGGAGAAAGTCAAGTAATGGCCGAACCGGGACAACGAAACGAAGCATTGCGTGACTGGGATCGTATCATAATCGGTATCGATCCCGGCACCAATGTCATGGGCTATGGTGTGCTCGGAGTGAAGCGCAACAAACCCGCCATGATAGCCATGGGCGTAATCAAGCTCAGCCGCTTCGAGAGTCATTATCTCCGATTGGGACACATATTTAAACGCGTGTCGGGAATACTTGAACAATATCTTCCCGATGAGATGGCAATCGAGGCACCCTTTTTCGGCAAAAACGTGCAGTCGATGCTGAAACTCGGGCGCGCGCAGGGAGTGGCGATGGCTGCGGCGATAAACCATGACATATCCATCTGCGAATACGAGCCACGAAAAATCAAGATGGCAATCACCGGCAACGGGGCTGCCGCAAAAGAGCAGGTGCAGGAGATGTTGCGCCGCATCCTAAACATCCCCGCTGAAAACATTCTCCCGGAACTTGACGCGACCGATGCCCTCGGAGCCGCCCTCTGCCATTTCTACGAATCGGGCAAGCCGGAAATCGCGCGCGGACCGCGTTCCTGGAAAGAATTCATTGCCCAAAATCCCGGCAGAATAAAATAACCGTCAACTTTCGCAAGCGAAAATTTACGGTTAACGGGTTAAAAGCCTGCCATACAAGTAGGTTATAAGGTTAGGAGTTTAATATGTCTACAGCTATTTGACGATGCCACTAAACCTTCTAAACTTCAAATAATCCTGCGAAACTTAAATTAATCCGAAAAATCGCCGGACAGGATATTGCACAGAATAATAAAAAGTTGTAACTTTGCGGTCGCTATTTTTCCGTACGGGCTCGAGAAAGCAACCGACGTGTCGGTTCGCCTGGCGGAGTTAACCTGTAATAATCATTATTTAACAGATGTACGCAATCGTAGAAATTCAAGGACAGCAGTTCAAGGCAGAAGCCGGCAAGTTCTTGTATGTTCACTATCTCGGCGATGACAAGAAAGAAGGTGACGCAGTAGAATTTGACCGCGTTCTCCTCGTAGACGCCGACGGTGCCGTTAAGGTAGGTGCACCTACCGTTGAAGGTGCAAAAGTAGTTTGCGAAGTGGCAACCCCGCTCGTAAAAGGTGACAAAGTAATCGTCTTCAAAAAGAAAAGACGTAAAGGCTATCGCCGTAAAAACGGTCATCGCCAGTACTTCACCAAAATCGTGATTAAGGACCTTGTAGCTTAACCCATTAAAATCTTAAAAAGACATGGCACATAAAAAAGGTGTAGGTAGTTCAAAGAACGGCCGTGAGTCAGAAAGCAAACGACTCGGAGTTAAGATTTTTGGCGGTCAGCATGCTAAGGCAGGCAACATTATCAAGCGTCAGCGCGGAACAGTTCACCATCCCGGTGAAAATGTAGGCATGGGCAAGGATCATACCATCTATGCTCTCGTTGACGGCGTCGTTGAATTCAAAATCAAAGGCGGTCGCCCCTATATCAATGTTACTCCCGACGCAGAGGCATAACCGCCTTTCGTTAAATCACATCAAAGAGGGTGCATCAAAATTTTGATGCCCCCTCTTTCTATACCCGTATGTAGCGGGCGAGCTTCAATTCGCCACTACTGCAATACTGATTACCAAGCCGATATATACGCCGATGTAGGGGCTTGTGGAAGCAAGCCCGCGTCTCGATAGATTAATTTTGTAACCCTCTCGCTACACGTAAGGCATGAAAAAAGGTTGTGTCGACATCGGCACAACCTTTTTTTATTTTTTCACGTGGAAACCGTTAAAACGGGGTTTCTTCCTCAAGCATGGCATCGGCAGGCTTGTCATGCTTCTCGGCATAAGTCTCCTTGATGAAGAACACGCAGCAAGCACCGACAAGCAGCAACACACCGGCAAGCACAATCATGTTAAGCTGAGAGTGACCGCCAAGCATCGAGAACACAGCCCCGCCGAGAGCGGCAGCCACAATCTGCGGTATGGTGATCGTACCGTTGAACAATCCGAGATATGCTCCCATGTGTTTACCCGAAATGGAGTTAGTAAGTATGGTGAACGGCATCGCAAGCATTGCTGCCCATGCTGTTCCCACAAGGAAATAGCTTACAAACAATGCGTGGGGATCGTGGAAGAACATTGTGGAGATAAATCCGATACCGCCTATCACAAGGCTCAGCGAATAAGCCACGCGGCGGTTTTTAAAACTCGGCAATATTGCCGCCCACACAACTGAGCCGATAGCCTGTACGGCAAAAAGCACACCGTTCCAGTTTGCCGCTTCCTGATAATTTGCCGCCTGTGTACCCTGCGACGCGTCCCATCCGTAAGCCTGTTCGGCAACGCCACCGGCATTATAGGTCCACATATACATGAATGCAGCCCAGCAGAAGAACTGCACCAGACCGACAGTCCAGAACACCTTCGGGGCTTTCACGAGCAAAGTGACAAAATTTGCCTTCTCGTCATCCTTATCTTCGGTGATGCCGTGATATTCGGCATACTGTTTCGGAGGCATCTCCTTCACCTTGCAGAATGTATATATTACACATAATATAAGGATGGCGGCGCCCCCGTAGAAAGAGAATGTCACCGAATCAGGCACCTTATTGCCCTCGGCGACATTGCTTATACCGAGCCAAGCGAGCACGAACGGAAATACATAACCCACAATCGAACCGGCATTACAGAGAAAACTCTGTATCGAATATGCAAGACCTTTCTGTTTCTCATTAACCATATCAGCTACAAGCATTTTAAACGGCTGCATGGAGATATTAATCGAAAGGTCAAGAAACATCAGGGCAAACGCACCGAATATAAGAGCCGCGCCTATAGCGAAATGGAAACTTCCCGCATTGGGAAGGAGCGCCATCACTATCACGGCAAGTATCGATCCGAATAACAGATAGGGAAGACGACGACCGAAGCGGTTCCATGTATGATCGCTCATCGTGCCTACAATAGGCTGGATTACAAGTCCGGCAAGCGGAGGAAGAATCCAGAAATAACTCAACTCATGAGGGTCGGCACCAAGAGTCGCAAAAATACGGGATATATTTGCACTTTGCAGTGCGTATGCGATCTGAACACCGAAAAATCCGAAACTGAGGTTCCACAGTTTCCAAAAGCCCAAATCAGGCTTTACCTTTGCTTTCATGTGTATAAACGGTTGTAAAAGAGTTGGACAATATCTTTAGAATTAACCGCAAAGATAACACATTTTTTCACAAAAGCAAAAAAGAGTTTAATATTGTGTGCTTTTTACGGCAAATAAACCATTTTCACCGGATTTCAGTCAACAATATTTCGCCGCCACAGCCCGTATTGCCTCCATGTCGAGCACTACTTGTCCGGTGGGGGAGCTTTTCTCGAAATCGGCAACAGGATATATGTCGGGGTTCTGCGTAACCTGATAATCCGTGGCGTCTTCCGATTCAGGACGTTCAGCAGCTGCAGCGTCTTCAATAGCCTCATTGGAATCGGCTATGTCGGAAAGCATCTCGTCTTCCGTTATCACGGACACAAACAATGATTCCGGATTTATACTAAGTTTCAATCCGGGTTGATTATGATGGTCAAACCCCACATATTCCTTGATTGTAATAGCGATATTGTCGGCAAGTTCGTCACGTGTCATATCAGTCATTTTTAAATATTAACAGATTTATAACACCGCTACCGCGCTCAAAGTTGCAACACACCTCCTTTATCATGTCTCACATTGCGCCATGGCATAAGCGCATAAATGACACAAAGGGCGCAGCACACCGCATTTTTTTCAATTATATTTATATTTTTTCAGTCTAAAGTAGTAAATTTGCACATTATTACCATCATATCACTGACAATATGAAATCGATTAAGACAATAGCCGCAACCCTGATGATCGCGCTTGCGGCAATAACCGCCCAGGCACAGCTGCCCTCGGTACAGCTAAAGGATCTGGAGGGCAAGACCGTTGACACAGCGAAGCTTCGCAATGACGGCAAGCCCTTTGTAATCACATTCTTCGCTTCATGGTGCAAGCCTTGCAACCGCGAGCTGAAGGCTATCCACGAAGTATATCCCGACTGGCAGGAAGAGACCGGCATGAAGGTCGTGGCGATATCGGTCGATACCGGACAGAATGCCAGCAAGGTAAAACCTACTGTCGACGCAGAGGGCTGGGAGTATGACATACTTCTCGATCCCAACAGCGACTTTATGCGCGCGATGGGCATACAGATGATACCTCACTGCCTTATCGTTGACGGCGACGGCAATATCGCCGACAGCCGTAGCGGTTACACCGAAGGCGCGGAGAGCCATATCATCGAAAAGATTCGCGAACTGCAGAACAAATAAATATCATCTATTCATTTCCTGCCATAATGAAGTTGACCGGACCACTCGCATTGCTCACAATCGGAGCGATGGCATTTAACGCATCCGCCCAAAACAGTGTTGCGGTGCACGGTAGCGTACAAAGCGACAACCTTTTCCCCACTAAGCCCTACAAGGACATGAATGACCAGGAACATCACAGCGATTTCCTGACCAACACATACGCCGATGTAGGACTCATAAGCAAATATGTCGACGCCGGATTGCGTGTCGAGTATCTCGACCACCCGTTGCCCGGCTTTGAGCCCGACTTTCAGGGATGGGGCTTGCCTAATATATATGTAAAGGGCAAATATAAAGGACTGGAGCTTACCGCCGGTGATTTCTACGAGCAATTCGGAAGCGGATTTATCCTGCGCACCTATGAAGAGCGCAGTCTCGGTATCGACAACTCGATAAGGGGCGGACGATTGAAAGTCAACTCACTCCCGGGACTCCGTTTCACCGCACTCGGAGGTCTGCAGCGACGCTTCTGGGACTGGAGCAAGCACTCGCAGGTATATGGAGCCGACCTCGAATGGGACATGCAGGAACATATCAAGGGGCTGCGTGACCATAACATAATCTGGACTCTCGGCGGCTCATGGGTGTTACGTCATGAAGACGACGAGACAATCATGGTGCCGGGCACAAACTACCGCCTTAACCTGCCAAAGACAGTAAACGCTTTCGACGCCCGCACCCATTTCTACCGCAGCGGTCTTGACCTGCTCGGCGAATTTGCGTGGAAAGCCCCAGACCCCTCTCTTGACAATAACTACACCTATCGCCACGGCACAGCCGTGATGCTCTCCGCATCATATTCAAAGACAGGATGGAGCGCACTTGTGCAGGCGAAACGCTCGGAAAACATGGCATTCCGCAGCCAGCGGTCGATGAAACTCACCTCGGCATTCATCAACAATATGCCTGCATTTGCCTACCAGCACACCTATGCTCTGGCAGCAATGTACCCATACGCTACCCAGGCTGCTCCGGGAGAATGGGCATTTCAGGGAGCATTTGCCTACACGTTCAAGCGCAAAACCGCGCTCGGCGGCAAATATGGCACCAAGCTGAAACTATATGTAAGTTACATCCGCGGACTGCATCACGAAAAGCAGCCCACTTTCAACGGATCGGAATATGGCACTGACGGTGACAAATGCAAATTCTTCGGCATGGGCGACCTTTACTATCAGGACATCAACCTGCAGTTTGAGAAGCGTTTTACCCGTGACTTCAACTTCAACTTCATGTACATGAACCAGCGCTACAACCAGATGGTAGTTGAAGGTCACGGAGGAATGGTCAACGCCAACATCTTCGTGGCGGAAGGCAAGTACAAATTCAACAAGAAACTCACCCTGCGCGGCGAGCTGCAATATCTCACCACCCGCCAGGACCAGAAAGACTGGGCTTACGGATTGCTTGAATTATCGGTACTACCCTACCTTATGTTCAGCGTGAGCGACCAATGGAACTGCGGAGACACAGGTACACATTATTATATGGCATCGGTGACCGGCACATATAAGTCAAACCGACTTATGATAGGCTATGGAAGAACCCGCGCCGGCTACAACTGCTCGGGCGGTGTGTGCCGATACGTGCCGGAGACACAAGGTGTCAACATTTCTTACAATTACAATTTTTAAACAGGGAGAAAACACACTATGAAATTTTTTGGAATAACTACGGCACTTGCCGCAATAGCGATACCGGGCATAATCCTGACCTCCTGCGATGAGGTCAAGGAGAATGAACGCTACATCGACATGGGTGAAATCACCGCGAAGCGCACAGTGCTTCTCGAGGAATTTACGGGACAATTCTGCACCAACTGTCCGTTGGCACATAGAACTATTGAAAATATAGTAGAACAATACGGCGAAAATGTTGTCGCAGTAAGCATCCACGCCGGACGACAGTCCATTGGGGAAAATGAGAATCCCAATATAACAGGGCTTAGAGTAGATGAAGGGAATGAATATGCCTCCAACTGGAACATCACCGATTATCCAAGCGGCATCGTAAACCGTACAAGCGGCATAAAAATGCACTCGGAATGGCAGGCAATAATCCGTCAAGAGATGGAAAAACCGTCACTTGTTGATATTGAACTGACAGCTAACTACGATGCTGATACCCAAAAGATATCCATTAACACCGGACTCACCCCCGGAGCCAACATTGACGGCTATCTCCAACTTTGGATTACTGAAAGTGGCATAATTGCACCCCAGAGCGGCAATCCTTCTGAAACCGGCTTCTCCTACAAACCGGACTACGTTCACAATCATGTATTCAGAGCGGCTGTCAACGGTACTTGGGGTGAAGAAATCGCCCTCATAACCCGTGAGCCGCAAACGATTTCCAATGAAATTACATTAAAAGGAAACTGGATCCCCGCAAACCTGTCGGTAGTTGCGTTTGTTTATAATTCCGACGAGGGTGTGCTCCAAGCTGCCGAATGCAAAGTAACAACTTCAAACATCACAGAATAATATCATAATTCTAAATAAAGATGAATAAAATTTTTACTCTTATTATCAGCATTATATGCGCAATTGCAGTTAATGCACAGGATTTTACCTGCACAGTAGACGGCAAACCGGTAGAAAATGATGGTACCGTAACCGTTGGATACTCTTATGGAGTAGACGGCGCACCATTCTGGAAGTCAGTGCCTGAAATAGCTTTAAGTTCTTCTGAAGATGTCAGTTGCGACATAAAGACATCATGCCAGCCTGGTAGTCCGGTAAAATTTTGCTACGGCATCTGCAAATCACCCGTACTTGACAACGGTTTCGATGTAATTTCTTATACTTTTGATCTTAAAGCCAACAAAGCTGAAAAACTCGACATCGAATATGAAGATTTTACAGCTATCGACCAAAACACCGTGCCTGAAAAGACATCGGTTGATGTAACTGTCACCGTAAAACTCAGACAAAGATTCCATTTTACACTTGTATTTGACGGTAATACTGCCGGAATTGACAATGTAGCAGGCGACGGCAATTTCGTGAATCTCGCCGCCGGCAATATCCTTGAGTACAATGTACCCGAAGGTACCAAGCTCGATGTATATTCAATAAACGGGGCTACAGTGCTTGAGCGCACAGTCAACGGTCACGGTTCGCTTTCACTCGACCGTCTTGCACCCGGCGTATATCTTTACAAGGCTGGCGCACTTAGCGGAAAGGTGCTCGTAAAGTAATTTTTTCGTGAAAAGTCTATGATTTTAAAATAAAAGATATAACTTTGCATTGTAAAGCAATCATAAACAATTATCGTATAATATCTAAATTCTAATTAATCATGGCTTACGTAATCACTGATAAGTGTGTAGCTTGCGGCACCTGTCTTCCCGTGTGCCCCGTTGAAGCAATCTCTGAAGGCGACATCTATCACATCGACCCCGATACTTGCATCGAGTGTGGCAGCTGCGCAGAAGTTTGCCCCAGCGAAGCAATTATCCCCGGCGAATAATTGAAGCTATACGGCAACAATAAAAAGAGGATGTATCAAAATTGATACATCCTCTTTTTATTACATTTCATATAGCGCCGAGAAGCACCGGCACACTACATTCCCTCCCCGCTCGCAATAGGTGACAGCGAAATTTGCGGGAGTGGATTGAAATGCCTAAATTTGTAAGACAAAGTATCAGACAATGAGCAAAGAATTTGTGAAAGAAAATCCTGAGCTTGTGGCGAGGCTTCGCGACCCCGCTACCTGCCGTGATGCTTTCGGGGAAGTAATCAAGCTTTACGGAGAGCCGCTTTACTGGCAGATACGCCGTATGGTGGAAAGCCACGAGGATGCCGACGACCTTCTACAAAACACATTCATGAAGGCATGGAGCTCTATTGAAAATTTCCGTGGCGAGGCAAAACTCTCGACATGGCTTTACAAGATTGCCATAAATGAAAGTATAACATTTCTTGCCCGCGAACGCAAACGCCTCAACCTGTCGCTTGATGATGAAGAGTCACATCTCGTCAACATGATTGAAGCCGATACTTTCATCGACGGCGATGAACTCGCGTTGAAGCTGCGCAAGGCAATCGCCACATTGCCTGAAAAACAGCGGCTTGTGTTCAATATGCGCTATTATGACGAAATGAAATATGAAGACATGTCTGAAGTACTCGGCACTTCGGTAGGCGCACTGAAAGCCTCCTACCACCTCGCGGCAAAGAAAATCGAGCAATATTTTGCCGACAACGATTAAACCATTGACCACATTTTTAGTCATACAATTAAAAATTATACGATATGGCACATGACAATGACATACTAAAGCAGGTCGACCGACGGTCGGGGATGATTGTTCCCGAGGGGTACTTTGCTGATTTTGCCTCGCGTATGATGGAGCAGATTCCCGAAAAGAAACAGGAAAAGATTCTTCCGCGCACATGGTGGCAGCGCTGCCGTCCCTATGTATATATGGCGGCAATGTTCTGTGGTATATGGCTCATGATGTGGATATTCAATGATATAAGCGGTCGAGGTTCGACCCACATGAGCGACAACCCCGTCATCGCCACTGTGCTCCAAAGTGATAATTTTTACGACTATTACATGCAGGATCAGATTGACGAATATGACGTAATCGAGGGAATGTATGATGACGGCGTGACATTGGCAAACTTCAAATGACGACCTATATGAACCGAAAGAACATACTGCTATTGCTTATCGCGACAATACTTTTCGCGCTACCCGGCTATGCCGACGACAATAACAACAAAAAGAATATCGACCGCAAGGAATGGTTCGAGGAATTGCGCCAGTATAAGCACAGCTTCCTCGCTAAAGAGCTTAACCTGACCAAGGAGCAGGAGGCGAAATTCTTCCCGATGTACGACGAGATGGACGGTGCCATATTTAAGATTAACCGTGAGGCGCGCGGTCTCGAGCGCAAGATTGCCAAGAGCACCGGGAAAGTCTCCGACATCGAATATGAAAAAGCCGCCGAGGTCATGTATGAGACAAAGAGCAAGGAAGGGGCTATCGAAAAGCAGTATTTCGCAAAATTCAAGACCGTACTTACACCGGAACAGCTGTTCAAGCTGAAACGGGCGGAACGAAAGTTCACCGACAAGCTTATGAAAGAGCACTCCAAGGCAAAAGCCGGTAAAAAGTAAATTGACACGATTTAATCTGAAACAGGAATGGGTGGCAAAAACGCCATGATGTAGGGACGTGCCTTAATGCTATTAGCTTAAGGATTTTGCCCGGAACGGCCAAGATAGAGTTAACCGCGGGTAGCCCCGGAGTGGACACCCGTGGAACGCAAGCCCTACCACACTATACAACCCTGAAACGGGTTGCATAAATGTGTACTAATACCCGACAAGAAGAATCCCCTTCCGGGGATTTACGACTCATGCGTCCTAAGTCAACAGCATTATTAAGGTGTCCCCACATTAAGGGCTAAACTATAAACCCTAAACCATAAACAACTATTGGCGCGAACCTTTCGCGCCAATATTATATTATTACTATTATGAAAAAGGCGATTTTTTTACTATCACTGCTATTGTTAACCGTAACAATGAACGTCAACGCACAATATTCAAAGCCTGACTTCGCGTATCCGAAGACAGTCAGCAAAAACGCCCTTGCCTCGCTTGACAAGGCTCTTGTCGACGGCGACGGGAAATTGCTTGTAAGGGCACTCATCGACTATAGCCTCGCTGAGAAAGCGGTGGACAATGACAGCATGCAGCGTGTGCTGAATAAAATCGCCGACATAGCAACGCGTGAAAGGGATGTCGCCACTCGTGCCATGCTTTCACTCCTGCAAGCCGACATATACACTTCCATATATCAGGCAAACCGCTGGATTTATGACAACCGCAAGCTGCCGGCTAATGCTGCCGGCGAGGATTACTCACTCTGGAGCGGCGAGCAATTCCGTGATAAGCTGCTTAGTCTGACAGAAGAAGCACTCTCTCACCCCGAAGTGCTGAAATCGCAGAAAATCTCCGACTATAAAGGTGTCATAACAATACAGGATGACTCGAAACCATTTTATCCTACCTTGTATGACTTCGCGGCGTGGCGGTCAATCGACATTTTAAAGCAGCTGTCACCGTCACAATGGATGTTCCCGGTCGGCTGGCTCTGCCGTTCTGACGTCTATGTCACGCTTCCTTTCAACTATCAGTTGCCAATCGCCCGACGCATACTTACCCTATACCAGCAGCTACTCGACTTTCACAAAGGCAATGCAGCTCCGTTTATCAATACCGACATAAGCCGCATCGATTTCGTGGCGCTGGGTGTAGATGACCCCGCAAAAGAAAAGGCAAGACTTCTATATGAATTGTACGATGCCTACAGCGCATCGCCCTACTCCACCGAAGCGTTGATTGCCATCGGTACAGACTCTCACCGTCTTGACATCGAAGAATTTCCTGCCGAGACCCAAAAGTTTTATGACGCGGCAACAGCATGTCTTCACCGCTATCCGAAATATTTCAGGGCAGAATGGCTCAAATTCTGTATCGACAATATCACCCTCAAGAATCTTAATCTTGAATACAACTCCACAATCGTGCCGGGTGATACACTCACAATCACAGTTAACAACAAGAATGTCAATTCGGCAAGGATAGAAATCTACAGTGTGCCCTATAATCCGCTTACTGGCAACAGCATGTACAACATGCGTAAAGGCAAGGCGCAGGCAACGCTTATAAAGACTATCCGGCTGAAAAATAACCTTGTCGCACCCTTCTTCAGCAAAACCAAAGAAAAGGTGGTGCTCGACAAAGCGGGTGCCTACGTAATCGTGCCGGTCATTGACGGGAAGCGTGACAATCCGAGTCTCAAAGGCGAACGCAATGACAATCCCTACGGACGCGCATTTGACGTTATACACTGTACATCGTTAAACGTAAGCACCGGAGCATACGGCAGTGACCGATGGGCATACATCACCAACCCGAAGACAGGAGCGCCGGAAAAAGGCAGCATTACTGTCACCGAAATATTGTCGGACAAGCGCATAAAAGACTACCTGACCGACAGTGCAGTTGTAAAGATAAAAGGTAACGGACACCGTGTTTATGCTATAAAAGGCAATGATCGCTATGCTCAACCTTGCTATCTTCCCTATTTCTATACTCCTGAGCACCACGACTCTTACATGGTTCAGGGTAACACCGATCTTGCCATATATCATCCGGGCGACACGGTAAGATGGGGAGCGGTTGTGCAGCATTATAGCACTACAAAACCTTCAGTGGTAGCTCCCGGCGTTGTCATCAAAGTATCCCTGCGCGATGCCAACTATGAGGTGACGGACACTCTTCTTGTAACCTCCGATGAATTTGGAAGAATCGAAGGCGTTTTCACGATTCCCGCTGAAGGACTTACCGGTAATTATTCGCTTGTATTCCAAAATTCTAATGAGAAAGACCGGTGGAACAGCTACGGTTCTACCGCTTTTATGGTGTCTGACTACAAATTGCCCACCTACGAGCTTCAGGTTACCGACGTGTTACGTGACTTCCCCGCAAAAGGCGATGTCACCCTCAAAGGCAAAACCGTGACTTATTCCGGATTCCCCGTCGCGGGATGTAGCGTCACTGCTGACCTCGAAGTGTCGCCACGCTTCCGCTTCTGGTGGGGCAACAGCAACGGGCAGTCATTCTATACCACGACTGTATCAACTGACGACGCGGGGGCATTCAATGTATGTTTCCCGGCGGCATTGCTCGCTACATCGCCCATAGTTGACGGAATATTCACCGCTCGGCTCACATCAACTTCTCCTACCGGGGAAAACCGTCAGACCGACCGAAATTTCACCACCGGCAAACCGTATATCCTTGCCGCAAACCTTCCCTCGTCGCTTGACATATCGGACAACGTGAAACTTGACGTCACTCTCGCCGACCTCAACGGGAAGCCGGTCAATGAAGAGATTGCTTACCGGGTCATCGATGCCGACAGCACGGTTGTTGCCGAAGGGCGCTTCATGAGCGAAAAGCCGTCGCTCGACCTGTCTAAGGTGGAGTCGGGTGTCTACTCTATGACATTCTCCACAGTCAATCCCGAATTAGCCGACTCAGCAAAAGTTTCAACAGTCACTTTCTACCGTCCCGACGACACGTCTTGCCCTGTAAAGAATGTTCTATTATGGGTTCCGGTCAGCAATTATACCATTAAAGACCGCGTCGCCGACATTCTTTATGGCACCACGGGCAACCGTCAATATATCCGCTATGCAATAGCGTCTGACAGCGCCATGATTGAACAGGGCTGGATTGAGGTGGAAGCCGGTATGCACCGTTTCACTTACCGTCTACCCGACGGCATTGACAAAGTGCGTATAACCCTTGCCACCAACCGCGATTACAGATACTCGACATCCGATATCACTGTCGTCACCGATTCATCGATAAAGCGCATAAATCTCGCAATCGAGAGTTTCCGCGACAATATTGTGCCTGGTGCTGAGGAGAAATGGACCTTCACCGTGCGCGACCGCAACGGCGACGGGGTGAAGTCGGCGATTATACTCGACATGTACTCCAAGGCTCTTGACGCATTGCAGCAGCACAGATTATCCCTGACCCGGGAAAGCTTGCCATTAACACTTTACAGCTCCGGTTTCGCAGGATTTGGTCGCCTCTCTTCACGCGATGCTATCTGGGGCAAAGGCGGGCGATGCAATGACATTACCGCTCCGGCTTTCAATCTTTGGGGATTATCGTGGTCCGGCAACATGCGCATCCGTGGCTACCGTGTCATGTCAAAAGCTGCGGGTGGCATTCATGTTAACGCCATGAGCGATGATTCTGACGAAGTTGTATTTGAAGAAGCCACTTCTGATTTTGGCACTCCGGCTGCACCGATGATGGCAGAGGCTAAAAAGGAAATGATGTCAACCGCCGATGCCGGAAACAGTGTTGAGAGTGTCGAAGAAGAGGCGACCGAAGCTCCTGCCGGAAAGAAAGACAATTTCCAGTATCGCGCCGCAGAGACTCCGCTCGCGTTTTTCCGCCCGATGCTCACCACCGACAGCGACGGCAATCTCTCCTTCTCATTCACGGCACCTAATGCCAACACCACATGGCAGCTACGCGCTCTCGCCTTTACTAAAGACCTGCTCGTAACCGACCTTGCGCGCGAAATCCTCTCCAATAAGCCGATTATGGTGCAGCCCAACATGCCGCGATTCCTGCGCACAGGCGACAAGGCTGTCATCGAGGCGTCGGTGATGAACAACAGTGACTCCACGGCTACGGTCAACACTGTTGTCGAGCTGTTCGACCCCTTTAGCGGTGCAATATTTACTACATATAACTACAACTCAGTCATCGAGGCGGGTAAATCAGCTGTCGTAAGCACCGCTGTTAACGCCACAACAGATATGACCGCGTTAGGCTACCGCATAAAATCGTCGACTGCCACATTTGCCGACGGCGAGCAGAGCGTGATTCCGGTATTGTCGTCAATCGCTCCGGTTATCGACACATATCCTTTCTATATCTCACCCGATTCCACTGCTTTTGAGATGCCGTTGCCCGCGATGCCTGCCGACGCGACAGTGACGCTGCAGTTCTGCAACAATCCGTCATGGTACGTCGTGACCGCACTTCCCGGTCTGCGCAAGGAGGAAGCGAAGGATGCGCTTTCAGCTTCGGCTGCGATATTCTCGGCTGCGATAGCTGAGGGCATACTGAAGACCGATTCTAACATCGCCTCGGCTATAAAGATGTGGAATGAGAGCGACCGCAGCGACTCTACGCTCGTGTCGATGCTTGAGCGCAATTCCGACCTGAAGACGATTCTTCTCAACTGCACCCCATGGGTGATGGATGCGAAAAGCGACACCGAGCGCATGGAGCGTCTCGCACTGCTCTTTGACCCGGTGGTGATTGCCGACACTTACGAAAAGTCTATCCGGCAGCTTGCCTTGCTGGAGGCTCCGCGCGGCGGATGGTCTTGGATTGGACAGGTTAAAGAGCCCTCACCCTGGATTACCGAAAATATCATCGGCATGATGGGCAAACTCAAGCATCTCGGATTCTTACCGGCAAATAAGCGTCTCGACGAAATGATAAAGCGCGGTGTCGAGTATCTTGACCGTGACGCGGCAGAAACGATAAAGGAATATCCCAAGTCGACCGACCTCAGCTATGCCGTAATCCGCCTTGACTACCCGGAAATCGCGCTTCCGGCTGGTGCGCAGCGCATGGTTAACAATACCGTTGCCGAGGTCAACGCCCGTTGGAAACAATATGGCGTGACCGAGAAGGCTCTTGCCGCCACCCTCCTTTACGGACACAAGTACCGCACTGCAGCCCGCAATATCCTCGCATCGCTGCGTGAATATGCCACCACGACCCCGCAGAAAGGCATGTGGTGGGCATCGCTTGACGACATGACCGTATGGTCGATGGGTAAGGTTGCAGCCACTTCACTGATTCTTGAGGCATTCAACACCATCGAGCCGCAATCGCCCGACGTGGAACATATACGTCAGTGGCTCATACTGCAAAAAGAGGCAAAGAACTGGGGCACATCGGTAGCCACCTCCGATGCGATAGCCGCCATACTGCTTTCCGGCAAAAACACGACCGTGCCGGTGTCTGTGCCCGTTGTAAAAGTCGGCGATAAAAATGTCACACCCGACAGTGTCGATTCGCTTCTCGGATATTTCCGCCGCGATATCAGTAGTCTCAATCCTTCCGGGGCAATGCTCACCGTGGCTAAGCAAAAAGATATCCCTTCGTGGGGTGCGGTGTTCTGCCGCTACAGAAACGAGATGTCAGAGATAAAAGCCGCTTCATGTGACGACGTGTCAATCGAAAAGAAACTCTTCGTCAAGTCGGCTGACGGCAACCAGACCGTATGGCTTGACGCTGACACGGTGAAAGTAGGTGATGTAGTGCAGGTCAATCTCACCATCATCACGAAACGCGACATGGATTATGTGGCGATAATAGATGACCGGGGAGCATGTTTCGAACCTGTCGAGCAACTTCCCCAGCCGCTGTATGTAGAAGGTATTTGCTTCTATCGCGAGAACCGCGATGAAGCGACCAATATTTTCGTCACACATCTCCCCAAAGGCATCTACCGTCTCAGCTACGAGCTTTATGTGAATAATGCCGGGCAATATTCAGCCGGAGTCGCATCAATCCAAAGCCAGTATGCACCCGCGCTGTCAGCCCATTCTGCAGGAGCAATAATTAATGTTGAGGAACAATGATACGACAGAAATTCTCAATTTTACCGCTTGCTGCAGCAATGCTGGTATTGTTCACCTCCTCGACCACGATATTGTTTATAGGCGATTCGATAACCGACGGGAACTGGGGTAATCCCGTCGGTTATCCCTGCCCTACCGAAAAAAGGTCGCTGACTGACAAAAATCATATTTACGGACATGGATATGTGTTCCTCGTTGCAAGCAAATACGAGAGCGAAGAACCTTGTGCCAAACGCCGCTTCCTGAACCGTGGCATCAGCGGCAACACTCTTGCCGATCTCGAAGCACGTTGGCAGAGCGATGTCATAGCCAATCGCCCCGATTTAGTGTCGATACTTGTAGGCACCAACGATGTGCATTACTGGCTTGACGGCGACAAGACCGTCCCGTTTGACTACACGGGATGGGAGAAGCGTTACCGCTCTCTCCTCGACACTACTCTCGACTCACTGCCCGGCGTACAATTTGTCATCGGAGCGCCCTTCACCGCCGCATCAGGTTGGGCTGGCACTCGCGAGGACTTCTCCGAGCGTGAGGCGATGATAGCGCGTCTCGACACCATCACCGCCCGCATTGCAGCAGACTATCACGCAACCTATCTGCCCTATGACAAAATGTTTCACAGGCTCCAATCAATTCCGGATCTGCCAGCCGACTACTGGATATGGGACGGCATCCACCCCACTCCCGCCGGTCATCACCGCATGGCTGACCTGTGGCTCAACTCCGTCACCCTCCCGCCCCGCAATACCGACAATACTAACTTTTGACACAGCGCAAAGTCCGGCACACTGTTTTCTGCCTCCCTACGCCGTCGCCATCCCCCTAATCGCCGGCTACAACCGGGAAATTCACCATTTTATGCGCGTTTTTCCGATTATAATCGAGAAATGACACACAAATTTCTTGTTTTCCCGAATATAGTTTGCTATTTTTGTAAAAATTTCGTTTCTATGGAACTTTTTCCTCGCCCACAATACACAGAAAAGATAGCCGACTTGATTAATCGAGGCATGATGCTTATCCTCGTCGGTCAACGCCGCGTCGGCAAGAGCAAAGTGCTTGAACTGTTTAAGGCTTGGCTCAATCAGAATCGTCCGAAAGCAAATGTAGTGTACATTAATAAGGAGTATCAGGTGTTCCGCGACATTGCTACAGCAGAGCAGCTCTATGACTACGCGGTTGCCCGACTTCCTGAAGGTGGTGATAATTATCTTCTTATCGATGAAGTACAGGACATTGAAAATTATGAAAATGCGCTTCGCAGTTTTCACGCAGAAAACCGTTGCCAGGTGATTGCCACCGGAAGCAATGCATTTATCTTTTCAAGTGAGCTGGGTACACGACTATCAGGGCGATATATCGAAATCAAAATTTACAACCTCTCATATCTTGAGTTCCTGCAATTTCATAATATGAAAGATAGCGACGAAGCTCTCATGCACTATCTCATTATGGGCGGTCTACCCGGTTTACTAGCCTTTAAGCCCGAAGAAAAATCACAGATAAATGACTATTTTGAAGGCGTTTTCAATACTATTTTTGTAAAAGATATTGTCAGCAGAGAAAAAATTCGCAATGTCACACAACTTGAAAATGTAATACGCTTTGTCGCTGACAACATCGGAAAGCCGATATCGATTACAAATATCGTCAGGTACATTACCTCCAAGGGCGAAAAAATCAGCGATGAGACAGCATCAAACTATCTCAAATATCTCCGTGACGCGTTCCTTGCAATTCCCATCAAGCGTTTCGATATACATGGCAAGAAGCTGCTTGAATCGAATAACAAGCACTATTTTTCCGACCATGGAGTCCGCAACTATCTTTGCGGCTCTGATATCAGAGGCAGCATTGAAAAGATTATGGAGAATGTAGTATGGAACCATCTACGCAGACAAGGGTATGACGTATCAGTCGGCATTCTTCGTGCCGGAGAGATTGATTTCGTCGCAACCAAGGCAGATAAGAGGATATACATTCAAGTGACCTATCTCCTTGCTTCAGATGACACGATCAAAAGGGAGTTTGGCAACCTTGCTGCCATAAAAGACAATTACCCTAAGTTAGTAGTTTCGCTGGATCCTGTCCGCGGAGGCTTCTCTGAATATCCGGGAATAGAGCATGTCAATCTTCGTGATTTTCTTAAATCGGATTTATAAATTAATAACTTATGGACAATCAATCTGCGACCAATATTCCTAAACATGCGAGATATTGATCGCAGATATGTTACTTATGATTACATTTCAAGTTCTTCCGCTATTGCTTTCATGGCATCCTTCTTGAAGTCGACACGTTTATATCGTACTCCGGTACACAACGGGCAGCTACACGGATGTCCGGTGGTACGGAAAACCTGAAACCCTTTTACCTTACGGAGTTCTTTCCATGTTTCGGCTTCACGAATAATCCCGGTGGAGGAATCCTCGACATATGTCGGCAAGAACGTCCTGAAAATCAAGCGTAGCCGATTATTCCACACGCGTTTTTTCTGAATGCGTCGCCACGCACGAATTGATGATCTGTCCATCGTCACGTTCATTTATTGGTTGTATGAACGCGCTATTTAATGATGTACAAGTCTTATTCTTTTTCATAATTTCCGAGTTATTTCTCTATTTCATGGCAATAATCGTGCCAAAATTTTTATACGTCAGTCATTTTCTACAGTGGGATTCGATGCCGAGTATTTCACGGCATGGTATTCCGGATTTTCTTATCGAAACCGGGCGTATATTTAGCAATCACCAAGCGGTATTAATTTTTGACCACACCCTGATTAAAATTATCATTGAATAGAATAATAATATCGAATATTTGTTTGGAAATTGCTAAATTTGTAAAAAATGTTTTTGTAAGATGAAATCATACAATCTCGGATTTATTTCCGATGAAGCTATATATCAACATGTCAAGGAAACTGTTGAGTCTTATCGAAGAGAGATAACACTTCAGCAGTTTAATGAAAACATCGTTGACCCGATAAAACTCACCTTTGACTCAAAAGTTTATGGAAAGACCATCAGCCAATCAATCGCAGATGAATGTTTTAGGCAAATTGACAAATCAAACTCCAATCGAATAGGATATTTTCACCAGAATATCTTCAATTATGCAGGAAACAGCTGGATTGTTCCTAAAGAAGGATTTGATGTTGAAAACCATGACCTGCATATATTTGTAGAATTAAAGAATAAACATAATACAATGAACTCTGCATCTTCACAAAAAACATACATGAAGATGCAATCTAAATTACTCGATGACGACGATGCCACCTGTTATCTCGTGGAAGTCATTTCCAAACATTCAAAGGATGAGCCATGGAAAATAACACTTGATAAACGGCAACATTGCCATAAAAAGATTCGCCGTATGTCAATGGACAAATTTTACGGTATCGTCTTTGGTGACCCAAAAGCTTTTTACAAACTTTGCGTCGCTCTACCGTCAATCATTGAGGATGTAATAAAAGACAACAGCGAACTCGCCCTGAAAAATACCGTATACGAAGAATTGACCAGTGAACACGCCGATTTGCTTACGGCAATATACCTGCTTGCATTCTCGACCTATGAAGGATTTGAAAAATTCACCAATGGTTGACATGATGAGACGTACTATTTCCCTGCACAATTTTGCTGATTTACTCGGTGTATCACGTTCTACCGTAAATTCATGGATAAAAAAAGATAAATATCCTGTTCATACTACCGATGATGGGAAATTTTATTTCTTTCTGGATGAAATTAACGAAGTGCCGGAAATTTCAGCAATGCTTTCAACTAATTGGAACGAGGAACTTAATGTCACCCCACTCCATAAGTTTACTTCCATCGAGCTGTTTGCTGGAGGGGGCGGTCTCGCTTTAGGAATGGAAAAAGCGGGCTTTTATCACGTGCTTCTAAATGAATTTGACCATAACGCATGTGAGACCCTCCGCAACAACCGTCCTCAATGGAATGTTGTCGAGGGGGATATTCATGAGATTGATTTTACCCCTTATAGAGACAAGGTCGATTTTTTATCTGGTGGATTTCCCTGTCAGGCATTTTCCTACGCCGGGAAACGCCTTGGCTTTGAGGAAACTCGTGGAACATTGTTTTTTGAGCTTGCCAGAGCTGTTAATGAAATTCGCCCAAAAGTATTTATGGGAGAAAATGTCAAAGGGCTTCTTGAGCATGATGGAGGGAAAACCCTTGAAACGATAAAGAATGTAATTTCTGAACTCGGTTATACACTAATCCCACCTAAAGTACTAAAGGCTTTGCAATATGATGTGCCGCAAAAGCGTGAACGCCTGATACTCATTGCAATTAGGAACGATATTGCTCCTTTTGTCAATTTTAAATGGCCCGCTGTAAGCAATCAATTCAGGACTCTCCGCGATGCTTTTTATAAAGGCTCTCTATACGATACCGATGTGCCGGAGTCATGGGGACAGCTCTATCCTGACTCCAAAAAAAAGATAATGGAATTAGTGCCTGAAGGAGGAGACTGGCGCAATTTGCCTGAAGACATCGCCCGTGAATACCTTAAAGGGAGCTATAATCTTGGTGGTGGGAAAACCGGCATGGCAAGAAGGCTTGCTATGGATGAACCAAGTCTTACTCTCACATGTGCCCCTGCACAAAAGCAGACCGAACGCTGTCATCCATTTGAAACGCGACCTCTAACTATAAGGGAATATGCAAGGATACAGACATTTCCCGATGATTGGGAATTTAAAGGTAATCTCACGGCTCAATATAAACAAATTGGGAATGCCGTTCCCGTAAATCTTGCAGCTGCCATCGGCAGGGCACTTATCCGATTATTCAATGATATCTACCTAACCAATATTATAACTGCGCCAAAGGAGACGGAGATAATCACGCATCGCACTAAATTACACGGGATTTTTGAGGGAATGGCATGTGAAGACAGACAGGAGTATGGTAAAAAATGATTGCTATGTGAGCATTTTTGAGTAATTTTGCAGCGCATTATTTGAAAGCGATGGCGAGTTACGAAGAGATACTTAAACGACTTGAAGCAGAAGGCAACCTGCGCACAATCCCCGCAGTGACCGACAGGGAAATCATAGATTTTTCAACCAATGACTATATGGGGCTGGCGACACGCGTTGACCTCCGGGAGAAATTTTTCAGTAATGAAGCCAACAGGCTTTTGCCAATGAGTTCATCGGCTTCGCGGCTGCTTGCCTCCTGTCAGGATGAACACAACCGTCTTGAGCAACTTCTTGAAGATCTTTACGGTCGCCCGGCGCTTCTCTTCAACAGCGGCTATCACGCCAACACCGGTATCATCCCGGCTCTTGCCGAGGGGAACACCCTTATTGTCGCCGACAAGCTAAGTCACGCAAGCATAATCGACGGCATGGTATTGTCGCGCACCAAATTCACACGCTTTCCCCACAACGACTACGACCGCCTCGAGCACATACTTGGCGAAGCCGAAGACAGATATGAACGCATACTGATTGTCACTGAATCGGTGTTCAGCATGGACGGTGATTTCTCAGATATCGAACGTCTCGCCGAGATTAAACGCCGTCACAAAAACGCAATGCTCTATATCGACGAGGCACACGCCTTCGGAGTGACCGGGAAATACGGTCTCGGACTCTCCCGCGACTCAGCTGCATTTCCTGACATCGATGTCGTAATAGGCACTTTCGGTAAAGCGGCAGCATCTGCCGGAGCATTTGCATCTGTGACACCGACCGTTAAAAGCTATCTTATCAACAAGGCGCGCAGCTTTATCTTCTCCACGGCACTCCCCCCTATGACATCGGCATGGACCCGTTTCATGGTCGAGACGCTTACCGGGATGGAGCAGGAGCGCGCCCATATAGCCCGACTCTCCGGATTGCTTAACGAGGCGCTGCATATCTCCGACAGGGCTCCGAGCCATATCGCTCCATTTATCACCGGCGATGCGCGCCGTGCCATAGACCTCTCAAAAAAGCTTCTTGCCCTCGGATACAAGGCTCTCCCGATACGTACACCGACCGTACCCGCCGGCACCGAGAGGCTGCGGTTCAGCCTGAGTGCCTCCATGACCGCCAACGATATCACCGGACTTGGAAACGCAATCACAACACTGACGACATGAAACTGGAATTCACGGTAAAACAAGGCAATAAAAAGCTCATACTTATCTTTGCCGGATGGGGTATGGACTCCAATCCGTTCCGCGATATCAGGCTTGACGGTCATGATATCGCCGTAGTATGGGATTATCGCGACATGACACTCGACATCACGCCGTTTGCCGTGTATTCCGACATATATCTCTTTGCATGGTCATTCGGCGTATATACTGCGGCAAGAACCATTGCAGAAACATCACTCAACCCAACGGTCAAAATTGCCGTAAATGGCTCACTTAACCCGGTTGATGATAGAGAAGGCATACCCGTTGCGATATTCCGGGGCACTCTCGACAATCTATCGCCACGGAATCTTGACAAATTTTATCGTCGCATGTGTAAAGACACCGACGATTTCACCACGTTCAACACTCACCGCCCGTGCCGCGAGCTTGACGAACTAAAAGAGGAGCTTTCATCCATCGCCCTTCTTGCCGCAGATGAAACGGCAAATATCATGACCGACTGGGATCGCGCCGTGATTTCAGGAAACGACAGGATATTCCCGATAGAAAACCTGCGGCGCGCCTGGAGCTTCCTCCCCAGGACAAGAGAATTGACAGGAGGAGCCCATATGCCCGACTGGCAATCGCTCATCGAACAGGAAATCATCGACAAGAATCTTGTCGCGCAACGCTTTTCCAAGAGTGCCACGACTTACGATGCCAATGCCGACGTGCAGCGCCATATCGCGGAGAAACTATGGAGACTGTGGCAAAATGTGACCACACAACCACCACTCTCAATACTTGAAGCAGGTTACGGAACAGGAATACTCACCCGACTTTACACCTCCTGTTGGCATCCATATCGCATAAGCCTATGGGATCTCGCACCGGTTGAAATAGATATCCCCGAGGCAGGCGAGATAATCGCAGGCGATGCCGAGGAGCTAATCAGGCTCATGCCTGAAAATTATTATGAGGCAATCGTTTCCGCATCGGCGATGCAATGGTTTGACTCTCCAGAACGCTGGCTTCGCAATGCAGCACGTATCCTGACCCCTGGCGGCATAATTGCCGTATCCACGTTCGGTCCTGACAATATGCGCGAAATCGCGGAAGTGACACAGCTTCCGCTGCGTTATTATACAGCTGACGAACTTACCGCGATGATTCCCGACGGATGCAGTGTCATCGCTGTCGAAGAAGAGCGCATAATAAAAGAGTTCACATCGCCGAGAGAAGTGCTTAACCATCTTAAACTCACAGGTGTTAACGCCATGCGCTGTCCCGCCACAAGTGCCAGAGACCTTATTGCCTCCTATCCTATGACTGACGGCAAAGCGCGCCTCACCTATCATCCAATATATCTTATCATAAAAAAGGACACAAATGAGTGACATCATCTTTATATCGGGTATCGATACTGATGCCGGCAAAACCTATGCTACCGCATGGCTTGCAAAACACCTGATGAAAAAAGGTCAGCGCGTAATAACACAAAAATTCATACAGACCGGCAACAGCGGCTACTCTGAAGACATTGTCAAGCATCGCGAACTCATGGGCACCGGGCTTCTCCCCGAAGACGAAGATTTCACGACCGCACCGATAATATTTTCATATCCGGCATCCGCCCAGCTCGCCGCGCGCCTCGACGGTAAAGAAATCAACCTCGACAAGGTGAGACAGAGCAGTGCCGTCCTTGCCTCGCGCTATGACTCCGTGCTTGTCGAAGGCGCAGGCGGTCTCATGGTTCCGGTGACCGATGACTACTTCACGATTGACTACGTAAAAGATGAGAAACTGCCTCTCGCCTTGGTGACAAACGGGGTATTAGGCTCTATCAACCACACAATCCTGTCACTTGAGGCAATCAAAAACCGGGACATAACACTACGCTATCTTCTTTACAACACTTACTTTGACAACGATACAACAATCGCTGATGACACACGCGGATTTATCAGTCGTTATCTTGCCAAGCATTTCCCTGAAAGCGAAATGCTTGTATTCTAAATACAAACTGTGTATATCTTAATCATAAATTAAGTTAAAAACATCAGCAAAAAGTTAAATCGTACATCTGACAATAACAATATATCCTACTTCTCAGTGAAAATTCTTATCTTTACAAAACTGAGATAATACAAATATCCCGGTACATTCAAGAGAAGTCGAGAAATCTTTATTATTTAAACCAAATGGATGTAAAAACTATTGTATTGTCTATTACCAAGGAACAATTGGCATCTTTACCGACGGTCACCTATCCCGGGCATATCGTGGTTGTGAATACGGTAGAGCAAGCTAAGAGTGCGCTTGAGACAATACGTAGATACAGCGTGGTCGGATTCGACACAGAAACAAAACCATCCTTCCGTAAAGGACACACAAACCAGGTGGCGCTTATTCAGATATCAACCGGCGACTGCTGCTATCTTTTCCGTATCAACAAGTTCGGATTTACCCCCGAGCTTAAAGAATTTATTGAGGACGAAAGCATTACAAAAGTTGGATTGTCTCTTAAAGATGACTTTCATGTTCTCCATAAGCTCCACAACTTTTTACCGAGTTCATTTGTCGACCTGCAGGAAATGGTGAAAGATTTCTGCATACGCGACTGCAGTCTTCAGAAGATATACGGCATAATATTCAATGAACGCATATCCAAGAGCCAGCGTCTCTCCAACTGGGAGGCATCCTTGTTGACTCCTCCCCAGCAGACCTATGCCTCCATTGACGCATGGGCATGCATTAAAATTTACAATTACCTCATTTCGGGTAAATTTAATCCCGAAGAATCAAGATACATATACACACCACTTTCCGAAGAAAACAATTCGGAATAGCGATAAACCTGACTAAAAACTATATTTACCCATGAAAAAATCAACCTACATCCCGCTATTGTTACTGGCGTATCTCGGAGTGATGAGCTACATCGGCCGAGGAGAGTTCTTAGCCGGAAATTACCTGTATTATTTCGGCATAATAGGCATTACGCTACTATGTATAATACTTCTCCACTTCTTCATGAAGAAGCGTGACAAACTGCGCCGACAGCGGGAGGAAGACATGCAGCACTGACACTTATAGTCCTATTGTTCGGCGTCAATTACCGCAGGAGCGCGTTTGTGCAACGGCAGTGTATAGCTGACCGAGAGCGACGCGCTGAATGAGGATGTGCGTGTACCGTAACCGGGTATATACCATGGTTCACCATAGATAAGGTTACTCTTGTGGGCTATGGTGTGCATACGCACATCCCATCCCAGGTATATATTTTTAAAAATCATCACCTTCAGCCCTATTGCAGCTTCTATATAGCCGACAGTAGCTCTCTGTGACGGCACGTTAAATGTAACGTCATCACCCCAGTAGCTTTGGTCAAGGGTTACATCGGTCGCCTCAAAACTGAAATTGCTTATGCCGTAACGCAACCCTGCATACACCGAATATGCCGGATCGGAATTATATAGAAAATTATAGTTGAGTCCGATCTTGAAATATGGGGCAACGGATGATTTATATGTGTAATTACCGTTGTCGGGCGTCATGTCGGCTTGCCCGAGACCTATCTCCACCACCGGCTTTATCCAGTTATGGATGCTCATCTCGCCCCAGAAACCTATCAAACCGTATTTCTGACCGAAACAGCGCATCAGCGGGTCCCAGACATTTACTCCTATCGACACCGACTCAAAACGCGGATACACAAGCTTAGGTGCCTGTGTAAGGATTGTGTCACGGTACTCCACACCGGATATCGTGTCGACAAGCACGGTGTGACCTGACATATCTGTCATTTCCACAACACTCGCCGGCTTGCCGGTCGATGCTGTATCGGTAACCACAGCAGGAGTATTCTTGTCAGGGACTTCCACCGGGGTAATACGCCTCTGTGCCGACATCACCAAGGATGTCAACACAAACAGCGATATCAATATGCAACGGATAGCGTTCATTCTGCAAGTTGTTCTTCTTCACCACCGGGGACATCCGGCTCATCAGGTTGCCGTGTCCTGAAATACACGCGGATAGTCTCTATATCGGCATTGGTCATGACATCCGTCACCAGCCCGACAGAATCCACGAGATGTCGGGTATAGGAATAATCATCTATACGGTAACGGTACATAGCCCCGCAATCCTTAGATGCGAAATAAGGAATCGGGGTATAGTTGAAAGTAATCGTGTCAAACAATTCGGGATAGTTCAGCGCCTCATCCTCATAACGGATAAAAAAGCGCGACTGACCGGCATCGGCACGAAACGGTAGATATACCTGGCTCACCGACTCGTTACTGACGATAAGCGAGTCATTGGGAGCCCCGACACCACCGATCGAGACATTGTTGACCGTGACGGGAGTAAGCTCCTCGTAAGAGTAAAAGCCGGCGAGGGGTATCGAACTCTTATTGTCGGTGCAACCTACGGAATTGCATGACGGTAACACTGACAGCAGCGCCAACCCCAATATCACGCACCCGGGATTCAATACTTTCCCCATTTCACAATCTCCTCAAGAGCCTTACGCTTCTTTACAGGTATGGAAGTATCGTCAAGCGGATATCCTACAGGAATGATTGCCACAGGCTCTACCCCTTCAGGAAGAGAAAGAGCCTCGACAAGCACAGCAGGGTCAAAGTTACAGACCCAACATGTGCCAAGACCGAGTGTAGTTGCTGCGAGGCAGAAATGCTCGACAGCAATCGACACATCGACATCAGTGTGGTCCTTACCGTCATAAGGGCGATGCCACGCCTCTTCGTGAAGCCCGAGAGCCACGACATAGACCGGAGCCGAGTCAAACCATTCGCGGTCATAGCTCTTCTGTATAGCGTGCCGAAGTTCCGGAGTGTCAATCACCAGGAATTTCCAAGGCTGCCTGTTGCATGCCGACGGTGCGAGACGCACAGCGTCAAAAACCGCCATGATAAGGTCACGGGTAACAGGACGGTCGGAATAACCACGACAGGAGTAGCGGCGTTCCGAAAGATTATAAAATTGAGGATATTGTTCCATATCGCATTGATTTCTTTTTTTATTTTTCAGAAGAGAACGAGCCTATCTCCTCTTCTATTTCATATTCATTTCGCCTGTCGGAATTACGCACTATCAGCTCGCCGATAAATCCAGCAAGGAACAGCTGTGACCCGAGGAGCATCAGCGTAAGCGACAAGTAGAAATAGGGAGAATCGGTCACAAGGATATAAGGCAGTCCGTGGTGCATGTTGTAAAGCTTGCCGAAACCGACAATCGCCACTGCTACAAGTCCGAGCAGAAACATCAGACTGCCGAGCAGCCCGAAAAAGTGCATCGGTTTAACACCGAAACGCGACGTAAACCACAGTGTCCCCAAATCCAGATAACCGTTTACAAAACGGTCAAGACCGAATTTGGTGGTGCCATACTTACGCGCCTGATGATGGACTACCTTCTCGCCAATACGGTTGAATCCGGCATTTTTAGCAAGATACGGGATATAACGGTGCATGTCGCCATACACCTCGATATGCTTCACTACCTTGTTGCGGTAAGCCTTAAGCCCGCAGTTAAAATCATGAAGGTTACGGATACCGCTAACCCGGCGCGCGGTCGCGTTAAACAGTTTTGTAGGAATAGTCTTTGACAGCGGGTCGTAGCGTTTCTGCTTCCATCCCGAAACCAGGTCATACCTCTCTGCCGTAATCATACGGTATAACTCCGGTATTTCGTCAGGACTGTCCTGGAGATCGGCATCCATCGTGATTACCACGTCGCCCTGCGCGCGTGAAAAACCGGTGTTCAACGCCGGTGACTTGCCGTAATTTCGCCTGAAGCTCACTCCCTTTACATTTGGATTATGCTCTTTAAGACCTGAAATCACTTTCCACGAATCATCTGTCGAGCCGTCGTTGACAAATATTATCTCGTAAGAAAATCCGTTTTCATTCATCACTCTCGCTATCCAGCTTTCAAGCTCAGGAAGCGACTCCGCTTCATTATATAATGGAACTACGACTGATATATCCATTGTCGTTATGTTAATTTGCTCGTTTTTTGTAACCTCTCGCCTGTACAAGCAGCGACATCAGCATCGAAAGTATCGAGCCGGAAAACACGATGAGCCAAAGCATATCGACGGCAAGGTCAATCGGACTCGGTATAAGATGCTGCTCCTTTGCCCTGACAAGAATATCGGAAAGTTCTTTCCCGCGCTCCCAGTCGGCATTGCCATAAAGCTCTATCATCATGTCGACCTGTCCGTAAAGATAGCCAGGGTTAATCCATGTCATGTAAGTCACGGATACAAGCGACGCTATCAGTCCGCCGAAAAAGAATATGGCTATACCCTCCATCCATAACGATGAAAATATGGTTTTCCCGTAATCGGCTACATAACTTTTCCGGAGCATTATATATATCGCCACAGGCACTCCCGCCATCATCAGCAACGAAAGGAGGCTCAGTACCGGCACAGACAGAGAATAGGCTATCGCAAAAAACAGCACACTCAAATACGCGCCGAAAACGACACCATAATAGGCGCCCCGGCTATAAGGCGATTGATTTGTCGACTGCATACTGCTCATACCTTGCAAAGGTATAAAATAAAAACGAATTTTCAGAGTCAATCAAGAGAGAAAACGTAAGCGCCTACATCGGGAGCATTTCCTCGTGTAAGCCCGTACATGTCGCTCGAAGCCTCGGGCAGGCAGAGCGACGGGTCACCGGCACCTATTGCCGGCGAACCTTCCCGGAGCCGATAGTCAAAATGGTAATCCTCCCTCACGGTATAAAACAGCGGGTCGGCATCCCAGATACTATTTATGAAATTTTCATCATCAGTGCCGGCTGCTGCAAAAAGACAGTTGCGGAAATATACCGGTTTACCGGCAAGGTCAGCGGGCAGTACCTCGCCACCCATCCCGTAGAGAATCGAATTGGAGATGTCGGCACCTACATTTTCACCGTCAAGATAGAGCATGGGTCCCGTTATCGCAGCAAACAGGTAATTGTTGGAAAACGTACACTGGTTAAAAACATGATTGCCCTCATTCACATACACCACCCCTTTAGCCGCCTCGGCAAATTCACATCCAACCGCCTTGACAGGCGCATAATTAGCCACAAGTGCCGCACCGGTGGAATTGCGCAACTGACAGTTGACAAGAGTCAGCACCGGGTCGACGGCATCCACACTCACAGAATCGATGTAAACCCCGTAAACGCTGTTTCGTATCGACGTGTGGGACAAACGGTTGTCGCGGGTTGTGCCATAAAAGTAAACGCCGCCCCACTGTCCCGACATTATTTCGTAAGGAATCCTCCCAACGACCTGTCCGAAACGGTCACCGGTCATATTGACGCGGCGATCGGGCTTACCGTTGGAAATCAGTGTACCATGCACTACAAGCTCCGCCTTGTCATGGAAATACAGGGTAGTCCCGGCATCAAGCGTAAGTGTCGCACCCTCCGCCACCACAAGGCTGTCATATATCTGATATGGCTTTGCTCCTGAAAGTGTCATGTCAGACGCCACCTTAAAGTCAACAAGACGCGTCACATCCTGACCGAAAGCGTTTAGCACGACTGTCGAAGTGACACCGTTTGCCACGAAGTCAAGCTCGGCATTAAGTTCCACGGGCAAGTCAGTGCCCGATTCCGGCAACGTAGCCTCGACAAGCACAAATATTGAGTCATTTGCCCTTATTTCAACATTGTCAAAACTTTTACCCGACACACCGTCGACATTAAGCCTGAAAATCTCTTCCATCGCAGGGTCGCGGAAAGAGATTTTACTAATACTTAACCCCTTGTCATGACGGTTGAATACCTTGAAACGGCTGGTAGGCGTCCCCTCGGCGGTAAACACCGTGCCGATACGGAGTGTATCGGTGGAATATACCGGCTGGTCGGAGGGCGATGTGGTGAAACCGTCCTCAATACATCCCGTGACAACAAGTCCCGGCAACACACATAATAATATATATCGTAATAATCTGGTCATGGATTTCAATCATCAGAGAACATATACAATAACGCAAATCCCGTCACCTTTATTATATCGCCGGAAAAGCGTCGCCCGCAACTAAAATGCAGAATAATTTGTTAAAACACAAAATCATATTTATATTTGCGCGTTTTTAAGCGAGAATACAAATTTTAGGATTAACAGTATTTTTATAAGTCATGAAAATTAAAAGTATGCTCGTCGTTTGCAGCCTATGCGGCTTATTGACGACCGGTTGTGTGACCAACAAAAAGTATCAGCAGCTTCAGGGCGACTATCTGTCGACCCGTGAAAGCCTTATCAAGTGTGAAGCCAATGGCGAAAATCTCCAGCAGCAGCTCGATGCGGCAAATAAAGCCAACGACCAGCTTCGCGCAGGACTTGCCGAGATGAAAAGCACTCTTGACAAGAGCATGGACCAGAACGCACAGGGCAACGTGAACATTGCCAAACTCGTAGACGAAATCAACGCCTCAAACAAATACATCAAGCAGCTTGTCGATGCAAAGTCTAAGAGCGACTCACTCAACATTGCCCTTACCAACAAGCTTACCCGCTCGCTCAGCACCGACGAACTTAAGGATGTTGACGTGAAAGTGTTGAAAGGCGTGGTCTACATCTCGCTTGCCGACAACATGCTATTCAAGACAGGCAGCTATGAGGTAAGCCCCCGCGCCATGGAGACCCTCAGCAAAATCGCAAAGATTATCAAGGATTACAACAGTTACGACGTGCTTGTAGAAGGCAATACCGATAATGTGCCCATCAGCCGCACAAACATCCGCAATAACTGGGACCTCTCGACACTGCGCGCATCGTCGGTAGTGCAAGTGCTCCAAAACGACTTCGGCATCAATCCGCAGCGTCTGTCGGCAGCCGGTCGTGGCGAGTATAACCCGATTGCCGACAACGACACCGAGCTTGGACGTCAGCGCAACCGCCGCACCGAAATCATCATCACCCCGAAACTCGACGAGTTCCTTGACCTTATCGACAAGGCGCCTGAAACAGATGACGCAAAGTAATGATGAGACTATATACAAAATAAGAGGGGATGCCTTTCGGCATCCCCTCTTATTTTGTATATAGTCTGATTTATTTGTTGACCTGGAATTTATTGATTCCATCGCGAAGATAAGCCACTACCTGATTGGCGGCGGCGATACCGGCGTTGATATTTGCCTCCGAGGTCTGCGCACCCATCTTTTTGGGAGTGAAGAACACGCGGGCGCCGAATTCCTCCTTCAACGCGTCGGCATTGTCAGGCTTTACATCGGCTACATACTTCAGGTCGGTGCGCTCACGAAGAGCCTTTGCAAGACCATCTTCATCAATCACCTCCTTACGGGCGGTATTGACAACCACGCCTCCGAGAGGCATATTGGTAAGGTTGAAATATCCAATGCTCTTACGGGTCTCCGGAGTGGCGGGGATATGAATCGACACAATGTCATTGCCGGAATAAAGGTCGTCGATAGAGTGAACGGGCTTAACGCCGTCGTTAGTCATGACCTCATCGGGGCAATACGGGTCAAAAGCCGACACTTCCATGCCGAAGCCCTTGGCGATACGCGCCACATTGCGACCAACCTGACCGTAAGCCTGCAGTCCGAGACGCTTGCCTTTAAGCTCGGTTCCCGATGTGCCGTTATAATTGTTACGGACAGCCATCACAGCCATACCGAACACGAGCTCGGCAACGGCATTGGAGTTCTGACCCGGAGTATTCTCCACCACAACATTATGAGCTGTGGCTGAAGCGAGGTCTACATTGTCATAACCGGCACCGGCACGCACCACGACCTTAAGATTTTTAGCTGCATCAAACACCTCGGGGTCAATCACATCGCTGCGGATAATAAGACCGTCAGCATCTGCAACGGCTGCGAGAAGATCGGATTTAGCCGTATATTTTTCAAGCAATTCGAGTTCATAACCCGCGTCTTCAACGACTTTGCGGATACCGTCGACAGCAACTGTCGCAAACGGTTTTTCGGTAGCTACCAGTACTTTCATAGCCTGAAATCTGATTAATGTTTCTTTTCAAATTCTTTCATTGCCTCAACAAGCACCTTCACGCTCTCGATAGGAAGTGCATTGTAAAGCGATGCACGGAAACCGCCAACCGAGCGATGACCCTTTATACCGACAATGCCCTTGGTTGATGCAAAGTCGATAAAATCCTTGTCGAGTCCATCGTATTCGGGCTTCATAACGAAACATACATTCATGATTGAGCGGTCTTCGGGAGCGACTGTGCCGACAAACATCTTGCTTGAGTCGATAGCCTCGTAAAGCATCTCTGCCTTGGCAAGGTCGCGGCGTTCCATCTCCTTGATACCGCCGAGTTCCTTGTAATATTTCAAGGTCTGGAGGGCAGAATAAATGGGGAGCACGGGAGGCGTGTTGAACATCGAGCCTTTCTTTACATGAGTACGATAGTCAAGCATTGTCGGGATAGCACGGTCGACATTGCCGAGAGCCGCCTCTTTAACAATAGCGATAGTCACACCGGCGGGAGCAAGGTTTTTCTGTGCACCGGCATAAATCACGTCATATTTCGACACATCAACGGGACGTGAGAAGATATCGCTCGACATGTCAGCAACCAAAGGCACCTTCACGTCGGGGTCATAGCGCATCTCCGTACCGTAGATAGTGTTGTTGGTAGTATAGTGGAAATAGTCGACATCCTCGGGTACGGTATATCCCTTAGGGATGAAAGTATAATTCTTATCCTTGCTTGAAGCCACCACATCAACCTCGCCGAAGAGTTTTGCCTCCTTGATGGCATTGCTTGCCCATGTGCCGGTGTCAAGATATGCCGCTTTCTTCTTCAACAGGTTGTAAGGCACCATGCAGAACTGCATCGAGGCACCACCTCCGAGAAACAGTACGTGGTAACCTTCGGGTACTTCAAGCAACTCCTTTACAAGCTGTTGAGCCTCCTCGATTACTGCTGTGAACTCCTTGCTGCGGTGAGAGATTTCAAGAATAGACAATCCGGTACCGGCGAAGTCTTTGATAGCTTCGGCTGTATTCTTAATCGTATATTCGCTAAGAATCGAGGGACCGGCATAAAAATTATGCTTTTTCATCTTATAACGTGTTAAATGGTTATATCTGCAAATTTAGTGATTTTATTAAGGCAGGTCAACAAAACGCAAGAAAAATGTAGTTAATTATGGAAATTTTTCCATAAATCTTATTTTTTGACCTCAAATTGTCTCCTTAGACCGATATTGTCCACGATAGCGGAGCCGTCAAGTGCCCGAAAGCGTATCTCGGTGACATGCACACTGTCAGCAGCAGGAATCGGAAGGCGGAATGTCTGCATGACCATCTCTTGCTCCCTGTCGCCTTGAATCGGAAATACCAACAGCGACCGCGACAGGCGCGCCGGCAAAGTAGCCGTGACAGCCATGGTATCGGAGAGAGCTGCCGTGTCACCCGCATACACAACCATAGAAAGGCGTGTATCTTCATCCGCGTATGCCGAAAACACCAGGTCATGACAAGGAGCGACGGCGAGCACACTGTCAAGTGTTAGCCGATATTCCGTACCTTCATCCACTTTAACGCCATGATTAAGCTGTGACATGCGCGAACGGTCGCGCAACGTGAGTTCGACCACGTCTCCACCATAGACGTCACTCTCAAAATCAGCCATACAGAGTGTGCGCGTGTCAGCCCACTGAACTATATCACCGCTATGCAAAGGGTTGATAAATACTTTGGACATTTCACCCTCTCCTTTTAACGAAGCGTCAAGAAATGCGGTGATGTAGGCTGTTGCGACATTACGCTGCTCCTCGCCGGTCAACATTCCCGTACGGTCAAGAAACCAGGCTGCCGGAGGTTGACGGTCATCGGCTCCCCATGCAGTATTGAATTGTCCATGATTGGCACCCGCGATATTGACCGCCACCTTGAAATGATACACCGAGTCAGAAAAGGTCGCGGTATTATAACGGCGCAACCCGTACATGAACGACACATCGCCATCCTTGTCGCCCTGCAGCAGCAGGCAGTCCACATTATTATATATATAAGGCGACCCGTCAGAAATCGTGAGCATACCTGTCGGAGCTATCTCGATGACACTTTTTATACCAAACCCGAAATCATACACCTCGCCATTCTCCGCCGGCGACTCTTCAAGACCGTTAAGCCAAGTAGCGGCAGCTATGCCGTCGCCTCCGCGAGAATGTCCCATGAGTGCCACACGGTCAAAGTCAATCACGCCCGAAAGCGGCGAATCGGCATCAGACGCGATTGCCCGGAGATATTCAAGATTTTTCAGAAGCAACCATCCTCGCCCTATATAATCTTGAGAACCGTAACCGCCCGTGAAACTCTTGTTGATGAAATTTTCATCAACCGTCACCACGGCATATCCCCGTCGCGCAAGCGCCACGGCAAGATAATCGTATCCGCGGTCTGACCGGTCGAGCATATAATGGCTTCCATGAATTATTGCCACGAGCGGAAGAGTGCATCCGCCGTCGGGGTAAAACAGAGTACCGTGCAGAGGCAGGCGTGTGTTGTCAAATCCCCATATCCTGTCGCGAACAATCCGGTCAATCCTACGTTCAACCTTGAAATAAGCCGAGCCATCGACACGCAGTGTATCAGCTCCTGCGCCATATTCCCAAATATTTATCCCGTCAACAGCAGCAATCGACTCTACCTGAGAATCGCTCTCTGTCATTCCCTCATGAAGCCATACATATCCACCTGACAATACCACCACGGTCAACACCACCGGCACTGTACGCCATCCACGACCGCGCACATTCCAAAACAGAGGGAAAGCCACACCAAGTATGCCGCCGATAATCGTAACAGTCCATCCTATACGCGGAAAATCAAACCTACCCAACAACAGCCATGCAGCAACGAGCGTGCCGACAGTATAAATCCGCATTCCGGTCAACCGCTTCATTCCATAGCCGGTCATGACCACAAATGCGATGACACATACCGCTACAATCATCATCCACGCAAGCCACTTCACAATGGTGCTGTCCATAAACGACACATACCACCATGCCGTCAATCCGGCAAAAAGCAGCATACCGGCAATCAACCCGACCGCCAGCCCCCTATCCACACATTGCAATATCTTCCGCGACATCTCTTTCCGATGAATCATCTGTATCGCTTTTTGATGATTCCCAACGGAAACATTCCTAAAAACGACCATTACCGTAGGTTTCGCTATGCTCAACACTACGGCTAAAAACAGATTATCCCTAACGGGAAATCCCTATTTAATTATTTCACATGAATCTATCAGCTTCATATATCGCAAATATAGGCAATATTAATCAATTCGCCAAAATAACGCGATGCAAATGCCTGGCTTCTATTCACCGTCAACCCTATAACCTATTAACCTGTTAACCTTATAACCTTTCTCGCTTCAGCCGAAGCGGGAAATACTGGCATTTTGCAAGCAAAACATTTCAGCTAAAAGAAATTTTCCACCTAACGTCTTACTTTTATTGAAATTTGCTTGCACGATAGCGATTATTTACCTACATTTGCCACATCAATTATTATCAAACTTACACGACTTAAAATTATCCGCGTATGAAAAAAGTATTACTCACGTTATCAATCGCCGCCATCATCGGTGGCACAATGCCGCAGGCTGTCAGTGCGGCAGGCATCCAGGAGACACCTAACGGTGTGGCTTATGACAATATGTACCGCAGCTCCCAGCAGTATCTGCAAATGTGGGGGTCGCTCTACATTAATAACGTCGAGGGAAAAATCAGCTCCATCGTAATCGACGGCAAAGACTTCTACATGTATAAGCCGGTAGATACATTTGGCAACGGTTATCCCTATTGGATAAAGGGCACTCTCGGTGATGACAACCTTGTCGTGTTCACTTTCCCGCAAGATGCCTATGTAGTACCCGCCAATGAATATCTGGGAACTCCCGAGTCGCAGGTATCGGCAAGAATGGCTAAGGTTGTCACCAACGGTGAGACCCAGGAATTTGTAGAAGACACTGAAAATCCCAATCTCGTGATGAAGTGGGAAAACAACACCCTCACACAGGTTGATGCGGTAAAAGATGGCGTGACCCGTATAGTAGGTATGTATAACAGCGACGGCTCATTCACCGGCACAGGCGAAGGCAACATCAACTGGAACGTGTTTGACACCACTCTTCCCACCCCTCCCGCAGGGACAGAGACCACACAGTATGTGTGCATGGCAACCGGTTCATGGGGCACCCCGTTCAATCGCATAATTGAATTTGCCACTGTCGGTGATGAACTTTGGATAAAGGGCCTTTACGGATATTTCAGCGATTCATGGATTAAAGGAAAGATTGATGGCGACAAGGTAACCATCGACACCAACCAGTATCTCGGTATATATACTACCGAAATGTACTATTACTTCTTCCAGGCTGCCGACACCGAGGAAGGTGTCAACGACTGGGGAGAACCGGAAATCCACTACATTCCCCAGCCGGCTGTGACCCTTACCAAAGAAGGCGACAAATATATTGCCGACAAGGCTATGCTAATGACCTTCGGTATGAAGACCGCCAATCCAGGTATGCCCTCAGGCTCAGTGCTTCTTGACGCAACATTCGTGCCCTATAAAGAGGTTCCGGCTACACCAGCAAATCCTTCAATTACATCCGTGGGCGAATATTATGCGCCTTGGGGAAGATCGGTAACCCTCAACATTCCCGCCGTTGACACCGAAGGCAACTTCATCAACCCCGACAATATGTATTACAACATATTTATCAACGGCGACATGTTCACCTTCACACCCGAGGTATATCCTGCACTTTCAGAGCCGATAACCGACATACCTTATACCTTCGCCGAGTACGGAGTGGTTGCAACCAATGAAGGCTCGGCTGACCACACCATCACACTCATGATGGAGGAAACACCGGTGATTGAGGTACAGAGCACATATACAGTGAACGGAGAAACCCGCAAGTCAGCCAAGGTCGGCACTGCAGGAATCGAGACTGCAAATGTAGCCGCACCAGAAGTGGTTACAACCGAATGGTATAACCTGCAGGGTGTACGTATCGACTCTCCGGCAGCAGGCACTATCGCGATACGCCGTGATCGCCTATCAGACGGATCAGTCAAGACTGCAAAGATTATCCGATAACTATTCTGTCGATTTTTAGAGATATCGACAGGGGGATGCATCGATTCAAGGTGCATCCCCCTTTTTATTTCATTTTGCACCGGGAGTGAATTATATGTATTTTTGCATAGAAATAAAAAAGACAGCAATGACCAATCAAAATTCACTACACGACGACTGGGACCGCGAACATCTGTGGCATCCCTATACCTCAACGATAGACCCCCTCCCCACATACAAGGTCGACTCGGCTCACGGCACGCACATACGCCTCGCCGACGGCACGGAACTTATCGACGGCATGTCGTCATGGTGGTGTACCCTACACGGTTATAACCATCCTTCAATCAACGATGCGATAACCCGACAGCTCGCAAAGATGTCGCACGTCATGTTTGGCGGATTTACCCATGAGCCGGCAATCGAGCTTGGGAAAATGCTTCTCAAGATAGCCCCCCCGTCAATGCACAATATATTTTATGCCGACTCCGGCTCAGTGGCGGTAGAAGTGGCAATGAAGATGGCTGTCCAGGCTGCTATTGCAAAAAGTGGCGACCATAAAAAGAGTAATTTCGTGACCATACGGTCGGGATATCACGGCGATACCTGGAATGCAATGAGCGTGTGTGACCCGGTGACCGGCATGCACGGGGCTTTCGGTCCGGCACTGCCTATACGCTATTTTGTGGAAGCCCCCTCCGTAGGATTTTACGAGGAATGGCGTCCAGAAGCCACAGCGGCTCTTGAAGATACCCTCAAGCGGCATCATGACGAGATAGCGGCACTCATACTTGAACCGGTAGTGCAGGGTGCCGGCGGGATGCGCTTCTACCACCCGCAATATCTCGTCGAGGCGCGCAAGCTCTGCGACCGTTACGGGGTATTGCTGATATTTGACGAGATAGCCACAGGCTTCTGGCGCACCGGCAAATGTTTCGCCTGGGAATGGGCGAGAGTGCAACCTGATATAATGTGTATTGGCAAGGGGCTCACCGGAGGTTATCTCACCATGAGCGCGGTACTGACTACCCGCGAGGTAGCCGACACAATCTCGCGCGGCGAGGCAGGAGTGCTGATGCATGGCCCTACGTTTATGGGAAACCCGCTTGCATGTGCCATCGCTTGCGAGTCAATCAGGCTTCTGCGCGAGCAGGATATGGAATCACGCATCAAACATCTCGAAACAATCATAAAGCGCGAGCTCGCCCCCGCCGCTTCCAATCCCGATGTGAAGGAGGTGAGAGTACTCGGCACAATCGGAGTAATCGAGATGAAAGAGCCGGTCAATGTAGGCGAGTTTCAGAAAAAATGTGTCGCCAACGGCATCTGGGTACGCCCCTTCGGCAGAAATGTCTATATCATGCCCCCCTACGTCATCACCGACGACGACCTCATCACCCTCTGCCGCCGCCTAATCTCGATAATCTAAAATGTATGACCATGAAAAACAAGCAAGTATTATCAAAGAGAGTAGACAATACGCCTAAGTGCTATCTGATGCGGTGGAATCCTGAAATCAGCGATTACTCGCTTGACAAATACCGGGAGCTAACAGCCAAGCATCCTGAAAGCTTCGGGATGCGCTGGAGTATCTATGACTACAAAGATGCAAAAGAAGGAGATTTCTTCTACATGCTTCGCGAGGAAGAAGAAAACGGAGGCATAATCATCTGGGGAATTTTCGCCAGTGACCCGTTTGAGGGTGAAGACTGGCGTGGCTCGGGCAAAAAGAGCCACTACATCAACATGCACTGCGTCCACGCTGAAAATGCCGATACGCAGCCACCACTATCCCTTTCGCTGCTTGAAAAGGAGATTCCTGAAATAAACTGGCGCAAAGGTCATTCCGGCGAGTCTCTCACTCCGGAGCAAGTACTTGCTATAGAGACGCTGCGCGCCCGTTACTACAATGACGAGGAGGATTCATTTGATGCGGATGCCGGACATGGCGCCCACCTTTCCTGTTTCGACGAAGATATCGAGTCGGTAATTGCAGAGATTGGGAAAATCATTCATCACAGTAAGCCGTATGACTCAGCAAATGACGTCGTCACTGATGAAGGGATATCCGACCTTACATATATGTCGACAAAAGGGAAGGATCTAAAAATTCATACAATTTTACGCAACGACACAGATTCACTTGAAGTCCTGGCATTCGTACCGTATGCCGTAAACGACCGCCCTGTCAGATGCCGTCTTGTCAATGTGCAGGAATACTCCAATGAATTTGAAGCGGTGATCACGGTGAAATATGGCGACAACGAGCTAAGTTTTTTTGACATAGAATACGGCTTACATAAGGAATTATACCAGGTAGGCGAAGATTACAATTTCGCCTTGTCGGCAATGGCATACGGCGCCGCTTGCGTTCCGGAAGGAGAAATGACTGTCGAGATGTCAGGAGATGAAGCGATGAGACTACACCTTTCGGATAGGCACGATGAGCCTGCTACGCTATCGCTTGACCATCTGGTAGCCCTACTGCAGCTCGACAAGGCGTATCCTGATGATGGAGAATTTTGGTCGCCGGTCATGTCACGCGTTAAAAAGGTGTCCTGTCTCAGTCGTGAATTTTACCGCATGGAAATATGCATCGCCAATGAAAACGACTCCATGGAGACTCTGAACATCCCGCTGATTGCACGGATTTCCGATTTTGACAAGAAACCAACGATGAAAAATTCTGTACGCGGGAATCTCTGGCTGCAGGGACGGCTGATTGAAGAGGGAGCGTAATCCTTGCGATCTTTTGTCGTGTAATAATATTATAGTAACTTTGCCGCGATATGGAAAAGGTCACTATCGTCATTCCGGCTTACAAGAGTGAGCTGAACCAGTATGAAGAAATTTCGCTCCGGGCGGCAGCCGACAGGCTTGGCAACTATCCGGTCACATTCGTAATACCGGCAGGACTCGACGTATCGCGCATGAAGGAGATTATGCCGTCGGCAAAAGTCGAGGAGTTTTCTGCTGCATATTTCCAGGGCATCGCGGGCTACAACCGTCTGATGATGTCAGAAGAATTTTATTCACGCTTTACCGATTACAGGTACATACTCATCTACCAGCTTGACGCATACGTATTTTCCGACAAACTTGACGAATGGTGTGACAAAGGCTACGACTATATCGGCGCGCCCTGGCTATTAAGACCGATTTACAACAATCCGCTGCTAAAAGTAGGCTCGAAAATCAAGCATGGCTTCCGCAATATCATGCGTCTTCCCGACGCTCGCGCGACGTGGTGGCGTGTAGGCAACGGCGGGCTCTCGCTCCGGAAAGTGGAATCACACCTCAATGCCGTAAAAAATCTACGCCCGGTGATTGACCGCTTTTTAGAACACAGAAACCATCTCTACAATGAAGATGTGTTCTTTTCAGTCGAGGTCAACCGTCACGGTGTCGGCTTCATCTATCCCGATTGGCAGGAAGCACTCGACTTCGCCTTTGACAAATATCCGGCTCTGTGCTTCCGGCTAAACGGCAACCGCCTGCCCTTCGGATGTCACGCATGGCAAAAACGCAGAATGCGCAAATTCTGGTTCCCCATAATCCTTGACCACAAACCGCCAATTGCCTGACCATGATGACATTCAAACGCATAAAATACGCCGTGAAATCGGCTCTTCTCCGGCTCTATTCGCGTCATATATGTCCACCGCCGACCGACGCGAAAAAGATACCGGTGATAATAAACAATTTCAACCGCCTCACAACCTTGAAGCGGCTCATAGCGTCGCTCACGTCGCGAGGCATTGACAATATCATCATCCTCGACAACGCCAGCACCTATCCTCCCCTTCTCGATTGGTACAAGGAGTGTGGTCACACGGTGATACATCTTGAAGGCAATCTCGGCTTCAAGGCGTTGTGGAAATCACGTCTAACCAAAAATCTGTATAGCAAAGGATGGTACATCTACACCGACAGCGACGTTGAACTTGCCAAGGATTGTCCCGATGATATAATTGAGAGAATGTTGCATGTCATGACCGTGGAACGACCGTCAGCGCTTAAAACCGGTCCTTCACTGTTAATCAACGACCTGCCCGATTGCTTTGCCAACAAGACTGACGTGATTGCCCATGAGCAAAAATTCTGGGAGCATCGCGAGGGCAACTTGTTCCACGCCCCGATAGACACGACATTTGCTCTCTATCGCCCCTTGTCGGGACTCAACCGCTCCCGCGCGGCTGAAAGCTACCGCCTCGCGCCGCCTTACGCTCTGCGCCATCTCCCGTGGTACGCCGACAGCGCAAATCCTTCGGAAGAAGAATTATACTACCGGCAGGCATGCACACAGCCTACCATGTGGACATCCGCCGCCAAATAGCGCAATTTTCATGCGCCTCTCTGAAAGCGATTAATCTGACAAAGTTATCGCCGATATTCTCTACAAGGCAAGCGAGGTGTTCAGGCGAACCATTGAAGCGATTATCCATTTCGCTACGGAACGGCACAAGTCAATCTTCTCTCCCTCCGAAGCCGCCGACATCAAGAGCGTGATGCAGTCTTATGGTGAGACAACCGATATGATTGGAAGATTGATAGGGGGCAACGTGGAGTCAGTCTGTAATAATTATTTCTTTATTATGATAAATTTCACCTTTTGAAGTCCCTTTTTATGGACGTTGGCAAGAATAGTTACTGTTACGAACTGCTTATAAATATGTGTTATTCGGATGCTGTAGCTGTCAGTCGTTCCATCAGTTGTTTCTTCTGTTCAGAAGTCGATCGTCCGCCTCCTATTGATATATATGGCATAATGGAATATTTAAAAATTGTTTTTACTTCCGAAATTATAAGGGCAGATATCACGGCACTTATGACATGATATTTTCCATGTATTCAGGTCTTTATCATCACCAAACGCATGATTCCAGCAGTCAAGCTGCTTGAGTTCCGCTTCCGATAAGGCATTGACGGGACAGGCAGCCACGCAGAGATTACAATTATCACATACGGATGAACGAATTTCATCGGGTTCAAATTCCTGCTCACACAACACGGCACCTAACCAGACCATACTGCCATACTCCGGCGTAATCAGCAAGGAATGTCTGCCAATGGTTCCAAGTCCAGCAGCCTGTGCGGCATGTTTCTGCGAAATTATCGAGCGGAATCTACCAGTCGATGTGTCCCGGATGCTTTCATTTGTGGGAATAGGGACACAGACCACGCCATGCTTCTCCATCTCTATACAAAAATCCAGAGCAATGGCATCCAGCTTAGGAGTCATGGAATTCCGCACACGCGTGTACGGAATATCAGATTTGCACCTCAGCGTCCCGATTGGAAACCGACACGCAAAGGAAATTACGGATTTACAAGATGGAAGGATATCAGTCGGATGGAAACCTTTTGGAGCGTCGTCGAACCTATCCACGGAAGCGACTCCGCACAAATCAGCGCCTAAAGAATGTAGAATCTCCTTAACATACTGTTTCTTGATCATATTTAAAATTTCTTTTCATTGTCTGACATTTACATTTAGTCATTTCCTCGGCAAAAGCCTGTTCGCCATGCTCGCGGATGTAGCGGATACAAGCCGGACGGTCGGACTTGAAAAGAAAGGCGAATATCTTTCCGATGAGATTAGAATATATCTTGCACTCGCTTACGTCCTTACGACATTCGGCACAAGAGTGGTAACCATTACCTTTAGCGCAAGACCTTATCTTGCACCATGTCGCCTTTTCATTATCATGATCATGGCAACCGGGACAATTCTCCAATAGATACTTGCGACACGCGCCGCAGTAGAGACCGCACGCCGCAATGAGTTCTATGTTTGCTTCAATATTCTTCATATATCAAATGCGCCACAGTCCGATGATGCTGACTATTGTAATACAGAAGCGCGGACTGCAATGCCACGTCTTATTTGGAGGTCGTAGGAAACCTTGTGTACAGATGTAGAGATAGCAGCCCACGCCGTATGCGTGAGAACCGCTATGCAATCTCAGTACACTGGTGAATTTCCTACGTTCCCAAATACAAGAGAGCATATCGCTTCTTATTTATTTCTTATGTCTCAGATTGAGTTGCCCCAATTCAAATACAAAGGTAATGAAATCCCGTAAAAGCCTTTCACTGACAGGTAGAAAAACTACTTTTCAAGGCTCATTTTCCCTCTTTTTGTACCGCTATCGTTTCTCCAAGCGTCCAAAACCCTGTTTAATAGCGGTAAAGAATGATTCCTTGACAAGTATTGAAGGACGAAATATCATCAGCCGTAAGCCTCGACTACATATAATTCAATATCAGGATAGTTCACGGAGACCCTATTCAGAATTTCTTTCACATCATTCCAATTCAACCCACATAATCCGGCTCCGATTGCTGGAAGGGTATTTTGGTTAAGTTGTCCGAAACTGCTAATTCAAGCATTCGTCCAACCGAATTTTCAATATACTCCAACCGAGCTTTTGTTTTCCAAGACACCTGTGTGCTAAGATTATATATGTGTCCGTTGCCATAATTGTAATCAAAAACATCCCCGGGATTGAATAACCCATCCTTGCACATGGCACGATATTCGGAATACATCTTAGGATATTTATTCTTGAACTGTAACGCTATTCCTTTTCCCATTGCTCCGGCACAATTACAACCATGTGCATAGTTGTTTACGTCCTTAATATTAAATATGTCACCTCTTTCAATAAATTGAATCATAACCTATTTTACTTCAATAGTTTTCTATCGTTGTCGACGCTTTCCAGTATGCTCATCTGATGAATGGCTATTTGGTTCAGCTTCACAAGCCGCTCGCGTTGCGTCATTCCCTGCTCAATGAAAACCGCATTGAGGTTTTCCATATTTGACAGGCAGATAAGTTCGTTGATTGTAGCGTAGTCGCGTATGTTCCCTTTGAGGTCGGGATTTGCCTCACGCCATTGCTTTGCTGTAACACCGAACATCGCCACATTCAGCACATCGGCTTCATTGGCATAGATAATGCTTGCCTGTGCCGGAGTAACTTCCGCAGGGACAAGGTTTTGCTTTATTGCCTCAGTGTGTATGTGATAGTTGATTTTCGACAGCTCACGTTTCGCCGACCAGCCCAACACCCGCTGTTCCTCAGTTTTAAGCCGCTGAAATTCCTTGACGATGTAGAGTTCAAACTCAACAGAAATCCAGCTTGCGAACTTCAATGCAATGTCTTTATGCGCATATGTTCCGCCATAACGCCCTGATTTAGCGATTATACCAATGGCATTTGTCGCATCTGTCCATTTCTTTGGCGAAAGCGTAAATGCGTTCAGTCCTGCCTGTCGCCTAAACCCCTCGAATTCGGTGGGTTTAAAATTCGGATTGTAAAGTTGTTCCCAAATGCCCAAATATTCTATTGTATTACGATTGCGCAACCAGTTAGCAATCACGGCATTAGGTTCATCGCTTTTATGTCGTGCCAAATCGGTCAACGAAATATAATCATCCCCATTGACGGCGATAATTGTAATATCGGTATTTTGTACTGTGATTTTTGCCATGGATTATGATATGGCTGTATGCCAATACACAAAGTTATACATTTTTTGCTGATATATAGCGCATTCCATTGAAATTTAATGTCTCATTGCCCTCAGAGATACAACCGTCGCATATTTATGTAGATTCAAAAGAACTTTAAGAGTTAATTTGGAGGGGAAAAGAAAATGAGTTGGCTGTAACGGGAATTTTTTGTAAATTTGCGAAAATTATTATGCGGGCATCCGTTTAGGCTCGCTTTCAAGCAAATAAGTAATGAATATCTCATACAACTGGCTCAAAGAGTATATTGACTTCCGGCTTAGCCCTGAGGAGCTTGCCGACGCACTCACCTCTATAGGACTTGAAGTGGGCACCGTCGAGGAAGTCGAGTCAATCCGCGGCGGACTTCGCGGCATCGTGATAGGAAAAGTTTTGACCTGCGTGGAACACCCCAACAGTGACCACCTCCACATAACCACAGTCGACCTCGGCAACGGCGAGCCGACACAGATAGTGTGTGGCGCGCCTAATGTAGCCGCCGGACAGACAGTAGTCGTGGCAACCGTAGGCACTACTCTTTATGACGGTGACAATGAATTTTCAATCAAGAAATCAAAAATACGCGGCGTAGAGTCATTCGGCATGATTTGTGCCGAGGATGAAATATGCATCGGCACCTCCCATGACGGCATAATCGTGCTCAACGAAGAGGTAAAGCCCGGCACTCCCGCAGCCGAATACTACAACCTCAAGAGCGACTGGCTGATCGAGGTCGACCTTACGCCCAACCGCGTAGACGCTGCAAGTCATTACGGAGTGGCGCGCGACCTTAGCGCATGGCTTGCCTGCCACGCCGAGCCGTCGCAGCTTCGCCGCCCGTCGGTAGAAGCGTTTGCCACCGATCGCCCCGATGGAGCCGTCGCAGTTGAAGTCGACGACTATGAGGCTTGTCCACGCTATTCAGGCGTTACCATCCGCAATATCAAGGTAGGCGAAAGCCCCGAATGGCTTAAAAACTATCTGTCGGCAATTGGTCAGCGCCCTATCAACAATATCGTTGATATCACCAACTTTATTCTTCTCGGCATTGGGCAACCTCTCCACTGCTTCGACGTGGATAAAATCGACGGAGGGAAAATCGTTGTGCGCAAGTGCAAGCAGGACACCCCGTTTACCACGCTTGACGGTGTGGAACGCAAGCTCGATGAACGCGACCTAATGATATGCAACGCCGACAAGCCGATGTGTATCGCCGGAGTATTCGGCGGTCTTGATTCAGGGGTGACAGAATCCACCACATCGATATTCCTTGAAAGCGCCTATTTCAACCCGACATCTATCCGCAAGACGGCACGACGTCACGGACTCTCCACCGATGCCTCATTCCGCTATGAACGCGGCACCGACCCCAACATCACCATGTATTGCCTCAAACTCGCGGCACTCATGGTCAAGGAGCTTGCCGGCGGCGAGATATGTGGTGAACCGGCCGACATCTATCCAAAAGAAATCAAGCCTTATCCCGTGACCCTGCGTTACGACTACCTCAATGCCCTCGTAGGAAAGGATATCCCATCTGAAAAGGTAGACTCGATAGTAAAATCACTTGAAATGGAGATAGTCAACCACTCCGACAACTCTATTGACCTGCTCGTGCCGACCTATCGCGTCGACGTGCAGCGTCCCTGCGACGTGGTGGAAGATGTGCTCCGCATATATGGGTATAATAATGTCGACTTCTCGCGCAATCTCCGCGCAAGCCTGTCGTTCAAGACAATAACCGACAGCTCCAACGAACTTCGCGAACTCATAAGCAATCAGTTGACCGCCACCGGATTCAACGAGATTCTGAACAACTCCCTCACTGCCGAAAGCTATTACGAGGGTCTTACCGACGAGCATCATGCCCCCGTCAAGCTACTTAACCCGCTCAGCAATGACCTCAACGTGATGAGAATGTCATTGTTGTTCGGCGGACTGGAAGTAATCGAGCATAATGTCAACCGTCGCGACGCCGACCTCATGCTCTACGAGTTTGGCAAAATATATAGCCGCGATCTCTCTGTGGAGTCAACGGCTGAAAATCCCATCGCACCCTATTCTGAAAATGAGCGTCTCGGACTATGGCTCACCGGCAACATCCGCACCGGCAACTGGGCGCGCCCTGAGGAGAAAGCCACATTCTTTGACATGAAGGCAATCGTGACAAACATCTTTGCGCGTCTCGGTATCAACGGCAAGGAAATCGAGCTTAAACCACTGAAGTCGCCTTTCTATAGCAATGCAGTCGAGATAGCCACCCGCTCCGGCAAGCAGCTCGGCACCCTCGGAATAGTGGCAAAAGCCATGCTGAAGCGCTGCGATGTAAAGCAGGAAGTCATCTACGCCGACCTTGACTGGACCGCACTTGTAAAACTCGCCGTAAAGAAGAAAGTGACTTATGCTCCGTTACCCAAGACCCATCCCGTGAAGCGTGACCTCGCCCTGTTGCTTGACGAGGCGGTGACCATGGCACAGGTTGAGAAGATTGTGCGTGACAGCGAAAAGAAACTGTTGCGAGGCGTAGAACTCTTCGATGTCTACCAGGGAAAAAATCTTGAACCGGGCAAAAAGAGCTACGCAATCTCGATAACACTCCAGGATGACGAAAAGACACTCCAGGACAAACAGATTGAGGCTGTAATGGGCAAAATCACCGCCAACCTGCAAAAGCAGCTCGGTGCATCACTACGATAATCAAATAAATCATAACTATAACGAACTGAAATATTATGGGAAGAGCTTTTGAATACCGCAAAGCCAGAAAACTCAAACGCTGGGGTAACATGTCGCGTACATTTACCCGCATAGGTAAGGAAATCACTATCGCAGCAAAAGCAGGTGGTCCCGATCCCGACACCAACCCGCGCCTCCGCGTGCTGATGCACAACGCCAAGGCAGCGAACATGCCCAAGGACACTGTTGAACGCGCAATAAAGAAAGCGACCGACAAGGACGCGAGCGACTACAAGGAAATCGTGTATGAGGGATACGGTCCCTACGGCATCGCCATCGTGGTAGAGGCTGCGACCGACAACAACACCCGCACCGTGGCAAATGTGCGTTCATATTTCAACAAGCACGGGGGCACACTCGGCACACAGGGTTCTCTTTCATTCCTTTTCGACCACAAGAGTGTGTTTAAAATCAAACCCAAGGAAGGTGTTTCGACCGAGGATCTCGAACTTGAACTTATCGACTACGGTGTTGACGAAGTAGAGCCTGATGAAGAAGAAATCGTGCTTTACGGCCTGTTTGAAGAATTTGCCAACATCCAGAAATATCTTGAGGAAAACGGATACGAAATCATCAGCGCTGAATTTGAGCGCATTCCAAATGACCTTAAAGAGGTGACCGCTGAACAGCGCGCCCAGATTGAAAAGCTCCTTGAAAAGTTTGAGGATGACGATGATGTCCAGAATGTATTCCACAACATGAAGGAAGAGGAAGACGACGCTGAATAAGCACGTGTTTCGTCATTTATTCAGAATATAACGAACTTGTCAGGGTGAATCCGCGCCATCGGGTTCGCCCTGATTATTATAAACAGCTTCTCACCCATACCACAATGGAAGATATAATGGTCGATTTAGGCATATCGGTCGAAAAATTGTCGACACTGCAACGTGTGCTCATGTTTTGCCTCGTCGTTGCCGTGGCATACCTCCTTGAATTTTTCTGCCGGAAAGTGCTCATAAAAACCATCCGCTCGGTCACCGCACGTACAGAGACAAAATGGGATGACTATATCCTGAACACGAAAGTGCTCAACTGCGCATGTCATCTCATCTGCCCTGTAATCATATTCTTCTTTCTGCCACTAATTCTTGAGCAGAATCCTACGCTGCTTTTTTACGCGCAGAAGCTCATCACACTGTATATAATTGTGATATGCGTGATGCTTGTGTGCGCGCTCCTTGGCGGCTTCTATGCCGCATCGGCTGAGGAAGCCGGGTTGCAGAACCATCCGCTTCAGGGTCTTGCCCAGATGTTGAAGCTTATCGTAATAGCTATCGGCGTAATTATCGGTATCAGCGTATTGCTTGACAAGAACCCGATAGTGATATTGACCGGACTCGGCGCATCGGCGGCGGTGCTGATGTTAGTGTTCAAAGATACCATACTCGGACTCGTGGCGGGAGTACAGCTATCAGCCAACAAGATGCTGAAAGTAGGCGACTGGATAGCCATTCCGTCGCGTAACGTCAACGGAGTCGTGTACGAAGTGACCCTTACCACAGTCAAGGTAAGAAATTACGACAATACGATAATAACAGTGCCGCCTTACTCTCTTGTCAGCGAATCGTTCCAGAACTGGCGCGGGATGTGGGAAAGCGGGGCGAGACGCGTGATGCGTTCAATCAACATCGACATGAACACAGTGCGTTTCTGTTCGGCGGAAGATATGGCGCGTTATGAAGGAGAAAAGTGGTTTGAAGGGATTGAACGCAGCGGTGAACGCGAGGTAAACCTCAAGATATTCCGCCACTATCTCGAACATTACATCACCAATCATCCCCGCGTAGACAAAAACACGATGATAATGATACGCCAGTTGCAGCCTACGCCCCAGGGGTTGCCCGTAGAGCTGTATTTCTTTACAGCAACTACCGAATGGAAGCGTTATGAATATATCCAGGCAGATATTTTTGACCATGCAATCGCCATAATCAATGAGTTCGGACTGAAAGTGTTCCAGTCGCCTACCGGTGATGACATAACCTCACTAAAACTTACACAACGATGACCGACCGCGACCTTAAAGAGATGCTCGACCGTGAGGCGACACGCATCAACAGCATAGATTTTATCGACCGTGATCCCGTGCAGTTTCCAAAGCGTTTCGATAAATTGCAGGATATTGAAATCACGGCACTACTCTGCGCCACTATTGCGTGGGGCAACCGCAAGATGATATGTAACAACTGCGAAAAAATGCTGTCCCTGATGGACCACGACCCGTATAACTATGTCATGGACAAGGGATACGAGGACCTGCCCGACATGAATATCCACCGCACATTTTTCGCAAAAGATTTCAGGCATTTCCTGCGCGGTCTAAATGCCATATACAGCCGTCACGCATCGCTCGCCGATTTTGCCAGGGCTGAAGATATCGCCTCGACAGAACTGCCGTCATGGACCCTTGTAGAACGGATGAACCGTGAGCTTGCCGACGCCAACGGAGGTGTCACCGATTCGCGATGTCTTCCCGGCAACCTTGACACCACGGCACTCAAACGAGTCAACATGGCGCTGCGCTGGCTCGTGCGCAATGACGGCATCGTTGATATGGGCGTATGGGATGTCATCAGCCCGTCACAGCTTTACATTCCGCTTGACGTACATGTAGGCAACACAGCCCGGCAGCTCGGACTTCTCAACCGCAACGACAACGACAAGAAGTCGGTCATCGAACTAACCGGACGGCTACGCTCCATGCGTCCCGACGACCCGGTATGGTATGATTACGCCCTCTTCGGACTCGGTGTCGATAAAGAGCTCAAGATTGGCGATTAACCTAAATTAACACGGCGTGGCGATAAACCATCTGCCTATCTTTGTATCTTTACATTATCATATTGTTATAATGTCATAACCGTTTACATTATGAAAAGATATATTTTTTCGATTTTGACGGCTCTTGTAGCTATCGCAGCATTTGCCGCCGCCCCGGTCATCTCGTTTGACTCGACAACCTATGATTTCGGCAACATAAAAGAAGCGGCAGGTCCGGTAAGCCACGACTTCGTGATAACCAATACCGGCGACGCCCCGCTGATTATCATATCGGCGACTACATCATGCGGCTGCACCACTCCGGAAATTCCCAAGGAGCCGATTAAGCCCGGAGCCAGCGCAAAGCTAAAAGTCACCTTCGACCCGCTCGGCCGTCCCGGTGAATTTACCAAAAACATCAAGGTAAAAACCAACGTGAAAGGCAACCGCCCGACATTGAAACTGAAAGGATGCGTAATCCCAAAAAGCAGTAAATAAGCGATGAAAATCAGATATATGTTGCTTACGGTTTGCGTTGTCGCCTCGGCGACAGCGGTTGCCGGTCCGGTGGCACGATGGAAAAGCGTCACTCACGATTTTGGTGCGTTTGACGAGGATATGGGGAAAGTTACTTCCGACTTTGTAGTCTTTAATGACGGCGATGCACCTATGGTGATATATGCGGCGCGTGCGTCATGCGGCTGTACGGTCCCGCATTTCACATCCGACCCTATAGCTCCCGGTGACAGCGCTGTCGTGAAAGTAACATACGACCCGACAGGGAGACCCGGCAAATTTTCAAAAAAAGTGAAGGTTGAGACCAACTGCCAGCCGGCGCAAAACATACTCACCATCAACGGCGTGGTAATTGGTGCTTCCAACACGTTACGCGCACGGTACCCAATCGAGGTAGGGAAGCTCAAACTGCGCAACAAGACCCTGACTTTCGGCGACATCAACAAGGGTAACACAAAGACCGCGTTTCTCGACTGCTACAATCAAAGCAATGACACGATACACCCGATTGTCACAGGACTGCCACAACACATTACTGTAAGCACCAGTCCTGAAGCCGTTCCACCGGGTGAACAGGCTACGTTCACTTTCTTTTACAACTCGGCGCGCAGCTCCGACTGGGGCATGACCTCCGACATGATTACGGTAGCGCCGGATGTGACAAGCGATATCGCACAACCGGTCGAACTTATCGCAATAGTCAACGAAGATTTCTCGCGCATGACACCGGAAAAGCGCGAGCGCGCACCGAAAGTGGCATTATCAACCACGGCTATCGATCTCGGACAGACAGCTGTCGGCACACGTAACGAAGCCGAGGTCATAGTCGAAAACTTCGGCAAAGACCCGCTTGTAATCCGCAGGATATCATCATTTGACCCTGCCGTTGAAGCAAGCATAAACAAGACTGAGGTAAAAGGTGGCTCACAGGCAAAAATCAAGGTCAAGGTCGACACCCGCAAGTGTGAGTCTGACATCCTGAACGCCCGCATCTCCTTAATCACCAATGACCCCGACCGTCCCGTATCTAATATCCGCGTTGTAGGCGAATTGCTAAAATAGTTAACACCATCCATACACATGACACAGCACCATCATATCGAGAATGACGAAAAATACAACGGACTGACTGTAAACAGCGGCGTTATACAGCCACCGTCGGTCAACCCGTATCTAAAACCCCGTAAACGCCGCCCGCTTCCTACAGCCGGAGAACTCGTCGAGGGCATACTAAAGGGCGATGTCACCACATTAAGCCGTGCGGTAACGCTTGTCGAGAGCCTGTCGCCCGACCATCAGTCTATCGCACAGGAGGTCATCGAAAAGTGTCTGCCCTACTCAGGCAATTCCCGTCGCATAGGCATAACCGGCGTACCCGGAGCGGGAAAATCTACCTCGATAGACGTGTTCGGACTACATGTGCTTAAAGACGGAGGTAAACTTGCGGTGCTTGCCATAGACCCCTCAAGCGAGCGGACCAAAGGCTCTATACTCGGCGACAAGACACGTATGGAAAAACTCGCCGTCCACCCGTCGGCGTTCATCCGTCCCAGCCCTTCGGCGGGAAGCCTCGGCGGTGTCGCCCGCAAGACCCGTGAGACAATCGTGTTGTGTGAGGCGGCAGGCTATAATAATATATTTGTTGAGACTGTAGGAGTGGGTCAAAGCGAGACTGCCGTACACTCCATGGTCGACTTTTTCCTCCTCATCCAACTTGCCGGCACCGGCGACGAACTGCAGGGTATCAAACGCGGCATCATGGAGATGGCTGACGGCATAGTCATCAACAAGGCTGACGGCGACAATATCGACCGTGCGCGTCTTGCGCAGGCACAGTTCCGTAGTGCACTTCATCTTTTCCCGCCTACACTATCCGGATGGATTCCGGAGGTACTCTGCTACTCAGGCTACTATGAGCTTGGCATCCCGGAGGTATGGGAAATGATTGACCGCTACTTCAAGTTTGTAACCGAAAACGGCTATTTTGAACGCAAACGCCAGGAACAAGCGCGCTACTGGATGTATGAGACCATCAATGAAAAGCTTCGTCAGCATTTTTACTCCAACCCCGAAGTAGAAGCGATGCTGCGCGAGAAGGAGATGCGTGTGCTCTCTAATCAGCAAAGTTCATTCACAGCCGCGCGCGATGTGCTTGACTTTTATTTCAAGCATTAATCATCATCCCAGTCATCATCATCATGGTGATGATGGTGCTTCTTATGTTTCTTATGTTTTTTAGGCGGTTTTGGCTTATGATGGTGGTCGTGATGCGAGTCATACCCATATTCGCTACCGACGCCCCAATAGCCATGAAGTGTTTCGCAAGATGTCAATCCGGAGCAACCGATTAACAGGATTGCGGCAAGAAGCCATGCAATATGCTTTCTTTTCATATCCGTCAAAATAAGCTGAGACAATTATAACTTATAATACACATATTGCCAGCCGATTGTTTACAGTGCTTAATAAACCTACCGAAATACAGCTTACAGCCGACGGCTCGCCGACCATCTATCTGCCCGATATCGACGAGCACTACCATTCAGTCAAAGGAGCCGTGACAGAAAGCCGACACGTATATGTGGAGTGCGGCATGCGGCATCGCGCCGCATCGACATGCGATTGTGCGATACCGTTACGTGTGCTGGAAATCGGGTACGGCACGGGGCTCAACGCTGCGCTTACAGCTGAAGCCGCCTGCCGCAAGGTCTACTACACGGCGATTGAGCTTAATCCGCTCGCGCCTGAGATGATTCCTGACTACGGCGTGGAGATAATGAAAACGCTTAATGCCGCACCGTGGGACTGTCCGGTAGAAATCTCACCGCTTTTCACCCTTGAAAAACGTCATTCCGACTTTCTTACCGCCACGCTTCCCGGAGAGATTGACGTAGTGTATTTTGACGCGTTTGCTCCGGAGAAACAGCCGGAGATGTGGAGCGAGGAAGCATTACGTCGCGTGACTGAAGTGATGAATCCCGATGCGGTATTGACTACATACTGTGCCAAAGGGGCAATCAGACGCCTGCTGCAGTCACTCGGACTCACCGTCGAGCGTCTGCCCGGGCCTCCCGGCGGCAAGCGCGAAATCCTCCGCGCCACCAAGAAATGAGGGGGAGGGGTTGGCGTTGTGGGATGGATTTGTTATTTTTGCGGGAAATAAACCGACCATGATTGAAGATATACTTAAACACAACAAGGAGTTTGTAGCCTCAAAGGGCTACGAGCGTTTCGTTACATCCAAATATCCCGACAAGAAAATCGCGATAGTCACCTGCATGGACACGCGCCTCGTCGAACTGCTTCCCGCAGCGCTCGGCATACGCAACGGCGATGTGAAAATCATCAAGAATGCGGGAGGCACCATCACCAACCCTTTCGACTCGACCATGAGGTCGCTGCTTGTGGCAGTCTACGAGTTGGGGGTCAATGAGATAATGGTGATAGGTCACACCGGATGCGGCGTTCAGGGCATGAACGCTGACGAGATGCTTCATCTCATGCGTGAACGCGGAGTGAGCGAAGAGCATATCTCACTGATGAAACATTGCGGTATCGACCTTAAAAGCTGGCTGCATGGATTTGAGGAGACCGATGCCGCCGTCAAGGAAACCGTGGACCTCATACGCAATCATCCGCTGATGGCAGCCGATGTAAGGGTCGCCGGCTATATAATGGACTCCCTCACCGGCGCACTTGAAAAGATTGACGGGCAAGACTAAGACAACAAATTACCATGAAAAATATAATCATCGCCATGACATTGGCTGCCGCCGCACTGACCGCAGAAGCAAGAGTTTATGACATCACCGACTATGGGGCGGTAAGTGATACCACGCGACTAAGCACCGCCGCAGTGCAGAAAGCAATCGACAGCTGCAATGCTGCAGGAGGCGGCACAGTGTCGGTGCCGGCGGGAAATTACAAGATCGGGAGCATCGTGCTCCGCAGCAATGTGACCCTTAATTTTGAGAACGGGGCTACACTTTACGGGAGTACCGACATAGCTGACTATCAGCCTATGACGACCGATTATGTATCGCTCCGCACCAATGTGCCGACCATACAACTTATCTACGCTGACAACGCAAGCAATGTCGCAATCACCGGTCTCGGCACCATCGACGGCAGAGGCAAGGCATTTCCAAAGCTGACATGGAACGACGAGGGAATCACGCGCCCGCATCTGCTTAGGCTGATACGCTGCAGCGATGTGACCGTGAGTGGAGTGACGCTGAAAAATTCCGGCTGCTGGATGCAGCACTATCTTGCCTGCGACCGCGTAAAAATCCACGGAATCACGGTGATTAACCGCAACAATTACAATAATGACGCTCTTGACCTTGACGGTTGCCACAATGTGACTGTAAGTGACATGATCGCCGATTCCGACGACGACGGCATAACCCTGAAAAGCACCTCGCCGCGACTCTGCGAGGATATCACCATAAGCAACTGCGTGGTGTCGAGCCACTGCAACGCGATAAAGCTCGGCACAGAGACCAACGGTGGATTCCGCAACATTATCGTGCGCGGCGTGGTAGTGAAACCCTCCGCAGACCAGTCAAGCCGATATTTCGGACTCCCTACGGGTCACTCGGCTATCTCTCTTGAGATAGTCGACGGCGGCTCAATGAGCAATGTCGACATAGCCGACATCACCATCACCGGCACAGAATCGTCCATATTCATCCGTCTTGCCGACCGCCGCCGCCCCTACGCGGAGAATGTACCGATAGACAAGGTGGGATCGATAAGCGGCATACGCCTTCATGACATACTGATTGACGGGGCGGGACCGACAGGCTGCTCGATTACCGGCATTGAGGGTCATCCCGTCACCGACGTGCAGATCAGCGACGTGACTATGCGCCACGCAGGCAGTCAACCGGTTACAGCCGCTCCTGCCGATGAAAAGATTGCCGAATATCCCGAGGCGACCATGTGGGGAATACTTCCCGCAAAAGGATTCTGGCTCAACCACACCCGTAACGTGACATTCCGCAACGTCAATGTAATCACCGATGCGCCCGACGAGCGCCCACTCTTTGTGGCAACCGACTCCCCCGCCCTCGTCACCGACAACTGCGAGTAATCCCCGCAATCGCCCAAAACAAAACAAAAGTCTCACATGCACCGGGCGAGCTTCCACTAAATGTCACTAACTTAAGGTGCAAGAGCCATAAATCCCCTTACGGGGATTCATCCTGTTATCCGCGGGTAATGCCGAAGGCATACCCGTGGGTCAAGAGCCTCTCTCCTTGGCTCAACCCCGAGAGTGGGTTGCATAGTCACTTGATTAGCATCCATTTATGCAACCCGTTTTAGGGTTGAGAAGTTGTGGTGGTGTTGCTTTCCACGGGTGCCCGCTCCGGGGCACCCGCGGATAACTCTATCTTGCCCATTCCGGGCAAAATCCTTAAGTTAGTGGCATCGAGCCTCCACTCGTTCCTACCGCTACGCACTGATTATCAGTAGCATCTCAAATACCAGCCGATGTAGGAGCTTGTGGAAGGAAGCCCGCGTCACGACAGATTCTGGCTATTTTGCAACACCCTTACTTTCCGTGATTAACAACCTTAAAGCGGCGCGTCACTTAACTGTTACAGTCAAGGTCAATGTACGCTCGGCTTCGTAATATGTTTCGGCGGCAAGGATTCCGCTGCAGTCAACGGTCTTGCCGTAAACTGTCTTTGTCCCTTCAATTTTGTAACGGTTCACATTATTAACCAATATCTGCTCTATCGACACATCAACTGATAATAATGCATACCCCGACACAATATTATTCAAAGTCAGTACGCCTTCAGTTTGCTTCTCCGGATTAACTGTAAGTTTCGCCTCTCCTGACGTGACGGCAACACCGTCGACAGTCGCCACAAGCGCATACTTGCCTCCCGGGGTAAATGTGCCGGAAAGATAGCTCACATAAATCGGTTCGTCATTATCTTTGCTACAAGAATAGATCACGCAACAAAGCAATGCAATCAATAACAAATTTAATTTTTTCATATCTCTCATAATTTGGATTGTTTGTTCCCGCAAATTTACAACACAACGTGGCATAAGGTCTAAATTTAGACGATTGAAATTTTCGCCAAACCGCTCACTATCATCCTATAAATCAACGAGTTATAACGTGAAGAATTTTCGATTTTTCTCCGCTTCGCAACTTGCTGATACACAGCACTTTACCCTATATACTGAAGGAAAACGCGATAGCCACTGATTACCAATGTATTACGCTAAGTATTTCAAAAGCGTGTCTTTGTCAGGGGTGTCAAGGACGACAATTTTGTCTTTCAGACGCTTGCGCCTTGAATAGACTGTCTTAATCTTTATGTCAAGGAAAAGGCATATCGCTCGCGGGAAAAGTCCGGCGATATTAAGTGCCAAAAATGTTATGTCCTTATCGTTTATTTCAGTATAATCATTGCGCAGCCTGGATAACGCTCCACCCAATGAATCGTCAACCATATCAACTATATCTTTTATACTCTTCTCCGAGGTAATCTTTTTAAGCTCTTCCTCAACCCGACTAAACATGGTGGATTTAGCCGAGGCAGAATCACCCGTCTCATAATATTCATCAAACAAATTATTAAGAGGGGCGAACCATCTTGCCAGCAAGCGATCAACGATGACATGAAGCTCGTCACCATCCGCACCTGTATCAACTCGACATGAGGATTCGGAAATCTTAGCCGTGAGGAGAGCAATTTCGTTGATATTAAGTTCAAGCTCCCTATCTTTCAGCTGCATCCTAAGCTTAGCATAAATCACAATCAGAGCGACAATCAAGACTGCGATAATCGTACCTATAAATATGTATCCATAGACTCTTGAAATCTTTTGTTTAGCCGACTGACTCTGAACATTGTAAAAATCACGTTGAGCATACACTACGGATTGTCGCAAAGCATCGCGAACTATCGAGTCTTGATAAATATCAGCGTTTTTCAACGCACCATATGCCGATTTGTAATCGCCAGCGCTCTTATAATAATCAATCCAGGCAAGTTTTATCGCCATTGAATCATTGTCAACAGCTGTCTTTTTCATCTGATTCAGAATAATCAATGCCGAATCAAGTTGCCCCGAACTTAGATAGCATCTCACAAGATTAGCATTGTTATTAGCACTTAAAATGTATGATGGAATCTTTTTTAATGAATCAGTTACGATTTTAGCTCTATTGTAATTCCCTGTCCTTATGAGTGGCGTTATAGCTGCCTCCATGCAATCTGCGGCAAATAGCGAATCATTACCGGATACGCCAACAAGAGAATCCAATATATCCAAACATTTATCAGGCTCACCCGCATCAGTATATGCACTCGCTAATTCAAGCACAGCCCATTTATAATATTCCTTGTCAGCGACTTTATCGAATTGTTCCACTGCCAATTTCCGGCATTGAAGTTGAGCATCAGAATTATATGTCGCATTATATAAATCACCCATGGTATTATAAATGCGACCAAGATAAAAGCAGTCATTGAGTTGCTGCGCAACATTTTCCGCCATAGTTAGACTAACTATACTATTAGTATAGTCTTTTGCATTAAATTGCACAATGCCTTTATACAAATATGCCATCAGGCGATGGCGGTCGTTGCCATGCTTTTCGTAGTAATCGGTGGCGATGGAAATGAGTGAGTCGGAAGTAAGGTCGATATAGTTTTTATCATAAGCCTGCGACAGCAAGAGTGCGTGACGCGCCTGAAGTTCGCCGGTGAGACAAGAGCCGTCGATTGACTCCAGGACAGAAAGTGCGCTGTCGGGATGCTCCATCATAAGATTTTCGGCGGTCACGAGCGCATTTTCGTTGACATCTCGGCAAGCCACCGCTGAGATAATCATCAGCAGTGCGGTGAGCAGACTGTGTAGACGGTATTTTTTCATATAAGGCAGAATAGACAGCAAAGCGGGCATCCCCACAAAGGCGATGCCCGCTTGTAAAAGGTCGTGGAAAGGTATATTACTTAACTTTCTTACGATTGCCGTAGCGGCTCATGAACTTGTCGACGCGACCTGCGGTGTCGACGAGCTTCTGCTTGCCGGTGAAGAACGGGTGAGAAGAGCTGGTGATTTCAAGCTTTACCAGCGGATAAGTAACACCGTCAACTTCGATAGTCTCCTTAGCTGCAACGGTCGAACGAGTGATGAAAATTTCCTCGTTTGACATATCCTTAAATACTACTTCACGGTAGTTTGAGGGATGAAGTCCTTCTTTCATATCGGTTTATTTTTTATATATTATTCAAACTGTTCAAAATCACGCTGGTAAGGCGCAAATTTGTAATGGCTTGCAAATTTACGCATTTCTTGTCACCTGACAAAACTTTCGGCAAGATTTTTGAGCCGTATCATTCAAACTCTACGAGCGGTGCCTCGGTGCCGACGATATCGCCCGGTTTTACGAAGATGCGCTTTATGACAGCCTCTTTCTCAGCCTCGACATCATTTTCCATCTTCATTGCCTCGTAGACGAGAATCACATCGCCCGGCTTCACCTTGTCGCCTTTCTTGAAATGCACGTCAATCACCTTTCCACCCATCGGCGCTGAAAGCACCTCGCCGGTTATAGGCTCTTCAGGCTCGGCGGGAGCTTCCTCGACAGGGGCAGCAGCTTTCGCCTTCTCGGCATTTGCCTTCTCCCACTCCTCGGCGCGGCGGCGCTTGAGGAAGCCGTTTGCAACGGTTGGAAGCAGTTCGAGAAGCAGGTATTCCTCATCGTTGGAAGCGAGCTTCACGCCATCATATTCGGGCAACACGGGATTTTCCGGCTTCTTGTATTTAGTCACATCGTAAGCCTTCTCCTCGGCGGAACCGGTAATCTTCTCGCGGAACGCGGGGTCGACAGGTATAGGTGTGTGACCATACTCACCCTTCACAAGCGAGATAAACTGGTTGGAAGGATTGGAATAATCGGAATTGCCTTTCTTGCGGTCAAGAGCCACACTGACAGCCTGACTGCCGACAATCTGACTGGTAGGTGTAACCAACGGCACCAGACCGGCATCGCGACGCACCTTCGGGATAAGGCGCATGGCGTCGTCAAGAAGATCCTCAGCCTGGAGAGCCTTCAGCTGTGCCACCATGTTGGAGTACATACCGCCCGGCACCTCAGCCTCCTTTACAAGAAGATTGGGCTTGGGGAATCCGAAATATGCCTCGATAGCGTGACATGCGTCGAGAAGCGCTTCCTCATCATTCGCCTTTGCGGCACGGATAGCGCGGTCAAACTGCTCGTCGACATCGGCGGGAAGTTTGTCTGTGAGAGGGTCGAAATCTTTCGGGAACGACTTCACAAGATCGAAATCATGAAGCTCCTCGCGCACTGTGCGCAGCTCCTTGCGTATCTTGCCTACAGCCTCCATGTTGACCTCAACCTCAATACCGAGCTTGCCGGCAAACACATATATCAATTCAAGCGCGGGAGCTGCCGAGCCGCCGCCAAACCACCAGATGTTTGTATCCAGGATGTCGACACCGTGAATCATCGCCATGAGCGACGAAGCAAGACCGTAACCGGGCGTACAGTGGGTATGGAAATCGACAGGAACGGTCAGAGCCGCCTTTAGCTTCGGCATAAGCGACGCTATGCGCGAAGGATTGACAAGACCAGCCATATCCTTCAAGGTGATAATCTTCGCGCCGTAAGCCTCCATAGCCTTTGCCTTTTCCACAAAATACTCGTCGGTGAATATCTTTTCAGGCTTCTTGGCGAAAAGGCGCGAGAAAAATCCTGAAGGCTCTTCCTCCTTAGGGTCGACGGTATAGCATACCGCACCGTCGGGTATTCCGCCAAGTTCATTAATCATGCGGATGGACTCCTTCACATTGTCAAGGTCGTTGAGCGCGTCAAATATACGCATCACGTTAAGACCATTCTTGATAGCCTCCTTGTAGAAGCCCTCAAGCACAGAATCGGGATATGGCACATAGCCGAAGAGGTTTCTGCCGCGGGAAAGAGCCGACAGAAGCGACTTGCCCTTCATCGCAGCGCTTGCCTTACGAAGTCGCTCCCATGGCGACTCGTCGAGATAACGCATCACGGAGTCGGGGACTGCACCGCCCCACACTTCCATTATATAAAAACCGGCATTTTCATAAAGCGGCAAAAGTCGGTCGATACTTGATTGGGTCATGCGTGTGGCAAAAAGAGACTGCTGGCCGTCACGCATCGTGAGATCACGAATTTTCAATTTCTTTTGTTCCATACCTTTAAAAACTATGAGTTACAAGGTTACCAATTAAGGCAGGCAAAGTTAACTGAAAATCGTTAATTATGGAAATAAATCCATAATTATTTACCATCAGTCAAATACACCCTCGATACTTTCCTGCGTGGAATCGGACTCGTCGACAAATTCGCCGAAATACTCCTTGGCACACAGGTCAAGGTCGGCAGGGAAATCAAATCTTACCTCCTGGCTGTAAGGCAAAGTCGGGTCACCGTACACTTTTTTCATGTACAAGCCGTAGATAGGAAGCGCCATTGACGCACCCTGTCCCATAGCCATGCCGTTGAAGTGGATGTAACGCTCCTCGCCGCCGACCCACACACCCGACACAAGCTGCGGGGTAAAGCCCATGAACCAGCCGTCGGAGTTGGAGTTGGTCGTACCGGTCTTGCCTCCCATCTGTGCGGTCAGCCCGTAAGGGGCGCGGCGCAGACGGTTACCGGTACCGCCGTCAACCACATTCAGCAATATGGAGAGTATCTTGTAATAAGCGTCGGAACTTATCACCTCGGTATGTTTCGGAGCAAATTCAGAGATAATATTGCCGTTATTGTCGGCTATGGCGGTCACAAACAGCGGGTCGACACGCATACCCTTGTTTGCAAACGCCGAATATGCAGTCACCATCTCCTTTACCGACACATCACACGGACCGAGACACAGCGCGATAACCGGGTCGAGATGGTTGGTGATACCGAAATTGTGCATGTTGCGCACAAGTGTCGCCGGCGAGAGCTGGCTCATGAGGCGCGCCGATATCCAGTTGTTAGAGTTGGTGAGCGCCCAGCGTATGTCGACCATCTCGCCCACACGCGCGCTACCTGAGTTTCGTGGTGCCCAGGGCCTTCCAAGCTCGTCATAAATTACCGGCTGCTCGTTAAGAAACTGGTCACAGGGCGTGTAGCCCTCCTCCATCGCGTAAGTATAGAGGAACGGCTTGATTGTAGATCCGATCTGACGGCGTCCGGTCGACACCATGTCATACTGGAAGAAGGCGAAGTTAGGGCCGCCGACGTATGCCTTCACATGACCCGTGACAGGATCCATCGACATGAATCCGGCGCGCAGGAAATGCTTGTTGTACAGAATCGAGTCCATCGGAGTCATCACTGTATCTACCGTACCGGCGTAAGAAAACACCTTCATCTCAACCGGTGTGTTGAACGCCTTCGTTATCTCCTCCTCGGAGTAGCCCGCCTTTTTCATCGTGTACCAGCGGTCGCTCTGCTTCATGCCTTTCTTTATAAGCGCGTCAAGCTGCGAAGAAGATAGCTCCTCGCGGTTGGTAGTGTACGGCGCACCTTTCACACCGCGCTTCTCGCGGAAGAAACTTGGCTGAAGCGTCTTTCCGAGATGCTGCACGACAGCGTCCTCGGCATAACGCTGCATACGAGAGTCGATGGTAGTATAAATCTTCAAGCCGTCGGTATAAATGTCATATTTCGAGCCGTCGGGCTTCGGATTTTTCTCAATCCAGCCAAACAAAGGATTGGTCTCCCAGGCAATCGAATCGTCGACAAACTTCTGCTGCTCCCAGCCATGATAGTCGGAGCGCACAGGTTTCTTAGCCCTCAATACACGGCGCAGTTCCTCGCGGAAATATGGCGCAAGCCCTTCCTTATGGTCGACCTTATGGAAATCGAGCACAAGCGGCAGCTGCTTCAGCGAATCAAGCTCAGCCTCGGTCAGCATGTCATTCTTATACATCTGCTCCAGCACCACATTGCGGCGTTCGCGTGTACGTTCCGGCTTTCTCACGGGATTATAATAAGAGGGATTCTTCACCATGCCGACGAGGGTAGCCGCCTCCTGGACGTTCAGATCCTTGGGATCCTTGCCGAAATACACGTAAGCCGCCGACTTGATGCCGACCGCGTTGTAAAGGAAGTCAAACTGGTTGAGATACATCTTTATAATCTCATCCTTGGAGTAACAACGCTCCAGTTTCACCGCTATCATCCACTCGATAGGTTTTTGCAGCGCGCGTTCGAGCAATCCGTCGGATGATGGCGAATAAAGCTGCTTGGCAAGCTGCTGGGTAATGGTCGAGCCGCCGCCGGCATTTTTCTGATGCAGCACGAGGGTTTTCACGGCGACACGCCCGAGAGCGCGCACATCAATGCCGGAATGTTCCTCAAAACGCGAATCCTCCGTGGCGATAAGTGCGTCGATGACATTCTGAGAGATATCGTCAAACTCTACATACACCCTGTTGCCCGTGTTGGCGAAATACCTGCCGAGCTCCTCCCCGTCGGCGGAATACACCACCGAGGCAAAACGGTCTTTCGGATTCTTAAGCTCCTCGATAGGTGGCATGTAGCCTATCACCCCGTTATATATAAGGAAGAAAAAGAAAAATACCGCACCGACAATAAATACAAACACCGCCCACATAGCGGCTATGATACCATTGCGGCTGCGTCTTGGCTTATCGTTGTTATTAGAATCGCTCATGTAGTAAGGTTACTCTTGATGAATTTGGTGCAAATTTACATATTTATACCCATTCAATATCGCTTTAAATCCATAAAAATCAATAAACGCCCATCAAATCAAATAAATAATCTCAAAAATATGCCCGGTTGCGCCGAACACTATTGATAAAATAAATTTTTCTCTTTATCTTTGTAGATAGTAATTAAAGAAACGTCCTGCATCAACTAACCTTAATATTTATAAGTGCCTGCCATCAATCGTGACATCGGTCTGCGAAACGGCATCATTTATGAACCTGACTGTAATGAACCGACCTAACTATATCATAACCCTTTTTCAGGTAATGGGTCTCGTTGTCATCTTGCTGCTCCCCCGGCTCTCATTCGGACTGTCGGCGCAGAATCAACGCGGCATGGAGATTCTTGCCAATTTCGACAAGCGCTTCGAGCATCTCGACTCCCTCATCTTCGGGAGCCGCGACGGCAGCCGCCCGGCATCGCTTAGCGTCACCGACTCAACAGCCACAACGGGCGTATCCCCCACACGCGACGACCTCAACCGCGCCATCGACCGCCGCACCGAAGCCGAAATCGGGGAAATCAAGAGCCTTACCGGATTACGCTTCACCGGGCAGACCTACTACCGCCTTGACGGCGACCTTGGCATGGACGAGGAAGACCCTGTTTCAGTCTACAAGGGTAAAATTCAGGCGGAGCTAAGGTGGTATCCCTTCCAGAGCGCGCTTTTCAAGCGACAGGGAAGAATCAATGAGCAGAAACTGCGCGGACGCATCGACAAACTTGCCTACGACAAGGAGGACCTCGGAATGCTCGTGGAGCGCCAGAAAGAAGCGTTCCGCCAATACAGCGACTCGCTCATGGGAGGGGTATTGCTGCAACGCATCCGCAACCTCAACATGCTCAGCTCAGCCTACATGTATCTTCTGGAAAACGAAAACATCCCCAGCGACGACCTGCTCCAGATATTAAATGAAAAAGCCGAGGCTGAAAGGATGTTTGCATCGCTGCCCGGCAGGCATCTCCCCGCGCTCGACCTCTCGCGCCCCGCCGGCTACTTTGTCGAAATCGACACCGCCGCCTACCTGCAGCACGTGCGCAAGACCCAGGCGGATCTTTCCACACTGCAGCTTCAGATGGAACTGCTCGAACAGCAGGAAAAAAACACAAGCTACTGGACCGAGGTCAACGCCGCGCCGTTTGTACGCTATTCCTACTATACCCGGCCTCACGCCCCCAACTCGTCAAATGTCGATGCGGGGCTGGTGTTTACCATCCCTCTCTCGTTTGAGTTCTGGAAAAAGAAAGACGCCCTCAGGGCGCAGCGCAACATACTCTCCGCCGAAGAGTCGCACATAGCCGCCCGCATAATGGAGGCGGTCAACGCCATACTCCTCGACATCGAACGCTACAACAACGCTTCGCTCGGCGAATACCGACGCATGGAAGAACTGAAAAAGTATCTCACCTTGCGCGGCAACGCCTACGACAACCGCGTGGGCGAATACAACCGCCTCGCCCGCATGAAGGAGTACAACAGCTACCTTTCGTGTTGCGAGAAATTCATCGACTTCCAGTACCGCAAGGACTGCTGTATAGCCGATTTGCAGAAATTCCTGACCGATGAGTCGGTACTCCGTTTCTGCCGCGAGATACCGCTTGACTCAGTCACTATAGACACCAACATGTAACAGTTACCGCAGACATGAAGAATTTCACCTACCGCTCTCACGACGAGAAGGAAAACATAGAAGAGATCCTGCGGCAACGCAAACGCAAGGTCAACCGCCAGCAGATAGTAGCAGCTACCGTGCTTGGCGTGATATTGATTATTCTCGGGCTTTATGTCGGCAGAAAAGTCGTCTATTCCGATTTCGACGGTTATATCCATGTCGATGCCAACCAGATAAGGACACCGTTTGACATCTTCCTCGACAGCCTCTATGTCGAGACAGGCGACATCGTGCTTCCCGGCGACACCCTCTACTCCTATTTCATGATGGACGTGATGACCGAGCAGGCAAACATCAACACCGAGCCTATAATCGTGGCGCGCAACCGCGACCTTACCATCCGCTACAACAGCCTCCTGCAGGAAATAGCGGTGCAAAAAGTGAGAATCGCCGAACTGCGCAAACAGATATCGCTTGAAAACCACAATATTCAATTCGGTCTCAGCGACAACTCTCACCGCATGGACCTTGAACGTATGCTAAGCGAGGCACTCGCCATGTTAAAGGCTATGCAGGCAGAGGCGGGTATGCTTGGCGGCATGCGCCGGTCAACCGACCCTGCGGCGCGGGGCATCCACGGCACCGGAGGTGACGGAGCGCAGATATACGACAATTTCCGCGCGCGTTCACTCCAGGCGGCACAACGCTTCCGTCTTGCGACCGACTCGGCGATTATCGTCAATATCGTAGCTCCCGACCGCATGGTGTTCTTTGAAAAGGAACTTCTCATGACGGCGCAGCACCTCAATCTCACCGACAACAACCTGCATGTGGTCGCCTACATTCCGCCGGATAAAATCCACAACATCACCTATAACTCACTTGCCGAGATTGTAGTGAATGAAAACCTGTCGTTTGACGCCCATGTCTCGGTGATAGGAATGCGCACCGAGGAGATTCCCGAAAATCTGCGCAGCTATTTCACCAAGAAAAATACCGCGCTGATTGCCAAGCTTGACATCGACTACGACCAGAGAATACCTTTCTGGAGCGTCGCGTCGGGGCTTCCGGTCACAATCAGGATCAAGAATCTGGATACATGGAAGAGCGACTCCCCGAGCAATTATCTGTGGGTGACTACAGGCGCCGGGGTCAACGACTCGTCGCTTGTCGACTACCTGAACCGCCGACGTCATTACAGCGTGATTGAACGCCGCATGGAGGAAGCGCGCGCCGACTCGCTGAAACAGGCGCGCAAACAGCACCGTGCCGACTCGCTCGCAGCCCTGAGGCAGAGCGAGGACAGTCTGCTGAAAGTGGAAAATGAACGCAGGGCGGCAGCTGCCGAGTCGGAAAAGGTGTTCTACATCATAACCAATGTATTCCAATCGGAAAAAAATGCCGATACAAAGGTTGCCGAATTACAGGACATGGCGTTATCAGGGAGCGGCAAGCTGTATCGCAGCGGAAAATGGTATGTCTACGCGGCGAGGTACGCATCGATGGATGAAGCCGCTGCGGAACTAAAGACTATTTCGAGGACACAGCGCGAATTTCGCGACGCATGGATACTCGATTCACGAAAACCGGAAAAGAAATGAACTCAAGAAACCGAGTAAACGAAAAATATCAGATTATCACCAATTTCAGCCGACGCAAGATATTGGTGATAAACGAGGTGCTCGATGTAGATCGCACCCCGGAGCTTGATTTTGAGGATTTCGATGCCATGTTTATAAACGTGATAAATCCGCTCCACGACTACACGCGCCTCGCCATACGCCTTGCATCGCCGCTTCTGTCAGAGAAGTGCCGGTTCAAGCCGTTGTTTGTCACCCAGCGGCTTCAGGGCTGGCTGGGGGAGGCGGCGATAATCGTCGACGGTTACGCATCGTCGCCCACCGACCGTGACCTGGCACAGACCATCGACGAGATATACGGCTCAATGCGCCGCCTCAACTTTCTTCTCGGCACGGAGCCGGTGGTGACCCACGCCGAAGAGATGTTCCGTCTGGTGCGTTACGCCATCTCGCGCGGAATGTTCACATTCAGCTCCGAGCCTATACGAGGCATGAGCATAGGCTACATGGCACTGTACAACTACACGATGTGGTACACCGGACAGGAACGAATAGCCGCGCAGGAACGCGAGTTTTTCCATTCCGAGATGCTGCGTCTCGGCTATATACGCCACAGCAGGTTTATTGACAGGATACACGAGTGTCCCCACTGCGGAAGCAGCCATCTCTTCTTTTTCGAGACCTGCCCCAAGTGCAACAGCTCCGACTTGCGCCAGCAGTCGGTAATCCACCATTTCCGCTGCGCCAACGTGTCGCCTGAGTCGACCTACCAGTGGGATGGAGAATTGCGCTGTCCGAAATGTCATGTGCTGCTCCGGCATATAGGCGTAGACTACGACAAGCCCTCGGCGATATACACGTGCAACCAATGTGAGGAATCATTCATGTACCCCGACATGAGGGTGCTCTGCTCATCGTGCAAGCGAAGCCTCGAGACCGACGAGCTGTTGTCACGCGACGTTTACGAGTACGAGCTTACCCCCGACGGCATCCATGCTTTTGCCGGCAACGATGTGGTACACACCATAAGTCAGGCGGGATTCTTCGGCTACACCTCCACACGCAATTTCATGGACTATGTGCGCCAGTTCTCCACGGCACGCAACAATCAGGGCGAAGTGCTCATTGTCACCCGTTTCTATGTATTCGACCCTAATGCCGATGAAGGTCCGTCGCTTGACGCGCGACCGCCTATCGTGCAGGCGATGGCGCGATTCTTCACCTACAAGAGTGCGATATGGGGTAACAACTATTACTTCATGAGCCGTGTGCGGGAAGGCGAAATCGGGCGCCAGCAAAGCAAGATGGAGTATGAGCTGAAAGCCGAGCTTAACGACTACCGACAGCTTCACGACGGATTCCAGTTTGAGCTGGTGGAGACATACATCTACCATCCCGACACCGACCCGGAGACATTCGTAAGGCGACTGGAGGAATCACGCAACAAATAAACATATACATTAATTATATATACATCTCAAATTATATATACATCTTATAAATCTTATAATAACCGATGATAGAGACATTTTTCAAAGGAGTGCTATACGACATCTTTGAGCTGCTTAACGGCATCATGGTGTGTTTTTCCACGAATCTTTCGTGGGAAGTGGCGCTCTCTACCTATTGGTTTCTGTTTATCATCGAGTTTCCGCGATATTATCTTCTTGATATCATAACGGCGATAAGACAGGTGTTTTTCCATAAGTCGTTTCGCCGTCGCGACACAGTGGCGCGCAATCTGCTTTACACAGAGATGCCGCTTGTATCGATACTCGCCCCGGGTAAAAACGAAGGACGGCATATCTACAAGCTCGTGGAGTCACTTCGCGAGCAGACCTATCAGAATTTCGAGATAATCATAGTCGACGACGGCTCTGACGACGCCACACCGATTATCTGCAACGACCTGCAGCGCGCGGGCTATATCACCAAGTTTTTCCGCCTCAATCTCGGCGGAGGAAAGGCATGCGCCGCAAACTTTGCCGCGTCACACGCCTCGGGCAAATACATCATTCACCTTGACGCTGACAGCTCGCTCGACCGCGATGCAATAGAAAAGATACTGATACCGTTTTACTTCGACCGCAACATCAAGGGCGTTGGCGGCTGCATAAAGGTGCGCAACGCCCATGAGTCGCTATGCTCCACCCTGCAGGCACTGGAATATCTCAAGACAATCATGGTAGGACGAATGGGCTCCAACATGCTCGGCATATACCATATCATCTCCGGTGCGTTCGGCGCGTTTGAGACGGAGGCGATACGTGAGGTCGGATGCTGGGACATAGGTCCCGGTCTTGACGGCGACATCACCCAGAAACTGCGCAAGGCAGGCTACAAGGTGTGGTTTGCCAACAACGCCGTGTGCATGACCAATGTGCCTACGTCGTGGGCGAAGCTCTTCAAGCAGCGTAAACGCTGGTCGAAGTCGCTTGTGCGCTTCCGTATACGCAAACACAGCGACATTCTGTGGAGCGACCGCAATTTCTCGTTTCTCAACATGTTTTCCAATCTTGAAAACATCGTCTACGATTTCGCTTTCAACTACGTGTGGTTTTTCTACATCATCATGCTGTTTTTCATGAATGTCGACCGCTTGTGGGAAATCATCGTGATAGGCTATCTCATAAGAATGGCTTTCGCCATCGTGGCGTTCGGAGTGATACTCATTGTGACCGAGCGCCCCAGGGAAGAGGCGAAACTATTTCCATACGTGTTCATAACCACCTTCTATACCGGATATTTCTTACGCATCACGCGCCTCATAGCCCACACGTCGGAACTTTTCTTCTACTCCTCTTACAAAGATTCCTGGAACCCGAAGAAGACATCTGCCGTCGCGCGGGCCGAAGGCTTATAAGCAACTAAAATTCAATATGTTACCCCCCCCCACAAAATTTCAGGAGACAATAGCCATGAATGAAGAAGTTCTGACACCAAAAATCGCTATCCTCGGACTTGGGTACGTAGGATTGCCTCTTGCCTGCATGTTTTCAGGGAAATACCGTGTGACAGGACTTGATATCAATCCTGCACGTGTGGACGACCTGAACCGCGGAATCGACTCCAACGGCGACCTCACGCCCGGTGTACTCGCCGCCGCTCTCGGCAACGGCATGAAATGCACCTCCTCCCTCGACGACATAAGCGACTGTAATGTCTATATCGTGACAGTGCCCACCCCGGTCGACTGCTATAACCGTCCCGACCTGCAGCCGCTCCTCGACGCGAGCGAGAAAATCGGCAAGGTGCTGAAGCCAGGCGACACGGTGATATATGAATCGACCGTCTATCCGGGAGCTACCGAGGAAGAGTGTGTCCCCGTGCTTGAACGCGCGTCGGGGCTGACATTCAACCGCGATTTCTTCGTGGGATACTCACCCGAGCGCGTGAACCCGGGCGAATATACACGCCCGGTACATAAAATCTGCAAGATTGTGTCAGGCTCGACACCGGCAACCGCCGACTTTGTGGAGCGTCTTTACGGCTCTGTCCTTGATGCCCACACTCATCGCGCTCCGAGCATAAAAGTTGCCGAAGCGGCAAAAATACTCGAAAATACGCAGCGCGATGTCGAGATAGCCCTCATCAATGAGGCGGCGAAAGTGTTCAATGCCCTCGGCATCGACACCAACGACGTTATTGAAGCGGCTTCTACTAAATGGAATTTTCAAAAACTCCATCCGGGGCTTGTGGGCGGCCACTGTATCGGTGTCGACCCATATTATCTCATACACAAGGCTCAGGTTCATGGCGTGAGGACACCCCTGATGACTGAGGCACGAAGCATCAACGACGGCATGTCGCGCTATGTCGTGCAACGTGCCGCATCGCTCCTTGCCGGCAAAGGGAAGACAATCCGCGGAGCCAACGTGCTCCTGCTCGGATTTACATTTAAGGAAAACTGCCGGGATATACGCAACACGAAAGTGTTTGACATATACAATGATCTTAAAGAGGAAGGCGCAGAAGTGGACATATTCGACCCCAATGTCGATAAAGCCAATGTAAAAAATACGTATGACATTGATATTTCCACCTCTGAAGATGAAATTTCTGAAAAAAATTACGACCTGATTATACAGTGTGTATGTCACTCGGTATTTAACGATATGGACCTGAAAAAATATCTCCGGAAGGGGGGCGCAATCTACGATTTAAAAGGAAACCTTAACCGAAAGCTCGTTGATGAACGACTTTGAAAATATACAATAAGTCCTTGTGCCGGATTGTTAAAACGACGACTCAATCCATTAATTAACAATCAAATATTTGCAGATTGCGATTTTATTTGTAAATTTGCAAAATATTGTTACACACATTGAAAAGTGATATAGCAAAAAAACAATTAACAATCATACCAATCTAACATTCTAACTTTTATTTTCAAGGATGAAAAAGACTAACCTGATTTTACCGGTACTCACCCGTAAAAACGCGTTCAGGTGCGGTGTAGTAGCCCTCGCACTTGTAACCATGACCGGTTGTAAAGATGACGTCCCCGGCGAAAACGGAGGTAATCAGCCAGAACAACCTGAACTTACGACTGACTCATATACAGTCAAGACCTCTGACGCTAATCGTGTGCGCAACTATGCGGCATTAAACTCTCGTGCATCTGATGATTTCATTATGCCTGATTGCCCTGAAATTCCGGCTGATGCACTTGATTTAAATGCAGAAGATGAATGGGGGGGCAAACCAAATCTTAACTATGGCAGTCCCAGACCTGGTGTTTATTACGTGAAAGCCGGAGACACAATTAGCCAAGGTCTAAAACTCAACAATAACACCATCTATGTTGCTGGACGATTAGAAATGTCATACATGAATCATGTAGAAGACACACACAGCACATTTTATGTGCTTGAAGGCGGTGAACTTGCATTTAACAGCGCCATTGTGCCGGGCACCACAATCTATAACTGGGGCGATCTCGATTTGGAAACACTCACAGTAGGAGATAATGCTAAAGTATATTCTAATACTGATATTATCTGTGAAACATTCGGAGTTAACGATAACGGCGAATTTTTCTCTAAAGGCTCTGTTTCCGGCGATAACATCCGCTTGAACGGTACAGTTCGCGCTTGTTCATTTATAGCGAAGAACGGCATCGAGGTAAACAATGGCGGAACATTCCATACTTCATATTTCAAAGCTCAGAATCTGACAATGAATGGAGGTAACATTTATATTGACAATAATGGTCTTATTGATGTTGAAACAGCCACTGTAACCAATGAGCATACTCGCATGTATGTTGATGGAGATAATGCTGTATTTACCGCACAAAAATATATCACAAATAACAAGACTTGGGCTCAGTTCACAATAGCACCCCAATTCAATGTTGTATTTAATAAAGTATATATTGGGAATGATGAAGTTGCCATAAATGAACTAGAACTTCAAGGATCAAAAACCAACCTTGAAAATGCTGAAGACTTTGGTGTTCCTGCAGGGGAATGTCATCCCGCATGGGGCAAAGTTCCCGAGGAAACTCCAGATCCAATCATCACAATTGAGAAAATTACCGATATCGACCCGCTTGAGCCTGACCATGATCATGGCGTAATCTCAGCCACCTGCATCACATTTGACGGGAACAAGGCATACGCTTCCTATCATCTTCGTGGAGAGGGACAAAAGGGCTGCATTGAGGTCATGGAACCGGCTGACAATGGAGTTAAGCTTCTCTCATACATGATTTCACCCGACTATGATTTCAATCACCTCATCGTAGACGAAGGCAATATTATCACTGTCGGAAATCATGCTAAGAAAGGTGCCTTCATCGCGTCTCTTCCTATTGGATTTGAAGCTTCAGAAACTGTAAGAGAAGACCTCAAGGTCAAAGAACTTACCACAGACGAAGTGCTAATGGTTCCTGGTAAGGATGATGAGATAAAAGGTGGCTATAAGAATGCCGGAGACGGCAACTGTGTAATCCGTCATGGAAATAACTATTATGTTAACACATATCGTGGCTATGGTGCACTCAACCTCGATTTCTCGAAAGTAGAAGGCTCATTCGTTCCTACCAACGGCTCATCCAAACACATAGATATTGCCAACGGAAAAGCAGCCATCATCTCTCTTGACACTTACAACACGACAGAATCAGCATCTACCGTCAATGTCTACAATGCTGATGACAAAATGTTTACCACTATTTTAGATACTTATGCAGCAGGTACTATCTCTCCGATTGATGGCAAGAACGTCATCGCTATTGATGGCGAAAATATCTACGCTTGTCTCGGCAAAGGTGGCTTAGTTCGTCTCAACGATAACGCAAGTTTCCATGCGGGAGAGAATGGAAAAGTTCCGGCTAACGGCATGGCAATAGATGACAAGTATATTTATGCAGCTATGGGTAGCTTTGTATTTGTTCTTAACAAGACTGACCTTAGCGAGGTTACCCACTATCACGCATCAAGCCTCAAGTCAGCTAACTATATCGCCCTTCACGATGGACTAATTTATGTAGCATTCGGAGAAGATGGTATTCAGGTATTCCGTCTTGTAGAGAAATAATCAACAAGCCTTATATAAGAGAAGGTCGTGTCAACATTTGGCACGACCTTTTTGTATCTGTATCGCGGGCGAGCATCCCACCCATGCATCGCGGGCTGCCTTCCAGCAGCCCCTGC
>OGGB01000025.1_pt1 | contig 143625 bp, 106 predicted proteins | sample 1571111 | NCBI WGS metagenome assembly OGGB01 (sample SAMEA2582067, study PRJEB24529) | metagenome | biome: Human gut stool | place: China | collected 2011
GTGCCTGCAGAAGTACTGGCAGTCCGGCCTTGCCGCAGGCGCCGTCAAGGAATGATCGCAACGGTCGCATGCTGAAATTTCGGTAAAGCGCATACCGATTTTTCGGCAATCGTCCGAAAAGAACAAAAAATAAGACCTCGGGGGTGTCATCGTGGACATCCCCGGGACCATCTCAAATATCTTAGTAAATATATATACTAGATTTTATAAAAAGATTTTACGAGAGCTTTCGAAGGGAAGCTGTCGAGCTGGCATCCTCAGCGTTATAGCGGATGCCATACGCACACAAAGGAGTAATCCATGCATCGCACGTTCAAATGGCCGGAACTGCTGACCGACAACGGCAAAGGCATCGCATACGGCGGTGATTACAATCCCGACCAGTGGTCGGAAGACGTGTGGGACGAAGACGTCCGCCTCATGAAACAGGCCGGTGTCAATACCGTGGCCGTGGCCATTTTCAGCTGGGATCGCATTCAGCCGGAAGAAAACCGTTGGGATTTCGGCTGGCTTGACCGCATCATCGACAAGCTCGGCAAAGCCGGCATCGCGGTCGATCTGGCCTCCGCAACCGCCACCGCGCCGCTGTGGCTGTACGAAAAGCACCCGGAAGTGCTGCCGCAAGACAAATTCGGCCATCCCGTCAACGCGGGATCGCGCCAATCCTGGAGCCCGACAAGCCCGGTGTTCAAGGAATACGCGCTCACCCTGTGCCGCAAACTGGCCGAACGCTACGGCACCAACCCGTACGTCACCGCATGGCATATGGGCAACGAATACGGCTGGAACAACCGTTACGATTACTCCGACAACGCGCTCAACGCCTTCCGCCTGTGGTGCGAACGCAAATACGGCACCATCGAAAACCTCAACAAGGCGTGGGGCACCACCTTCTGGGGTCAGGAAATGAACGGTTTCCACGAAGTGCTCATCCCGCGTTTCATGGGCGCCGACTCCATGGTGAACCCCGGTCAAAAGCTTGATTTCGAGCGTTTCGGCAACGATATGCTGCTCGACTTCTACAAGGCCGAACGCGACGCCATCGCCGAAATCTGCCCCGACAAGCCGTTCACCACGAACTTCATGGTCTCCACCGACCAGTGCTGCATGGACTACGCCGACTGGGCCGAGGAAGTCGATTTCGTGTCGAACGACCATTACTTCCATGAGGGCGAATCGCATATCGACGAACTGTTCTGCTCCGACGCTTTGATGGATTCCCTCGCGCTCGGCAAGCCGTGGTATGTGATGGAACATTCCACTTCGGCCGTGCAGTGGAAGCCGCTCAACGCACGCAAGCGCAAGGGTGAAACCGTGCGTGACTCCATTGCGCATGTGGCCATGGGTGCCGACGCTATCAACTTCTTCCAGTGGCGTGCCTCCGCATTCGGAGCCGAATCCTTCCACTCCGCACTCGTGCCCCACGCAGGCGAAGACACCAAACTGTTCCGCCAAGTGTGCGAACTGGGCGCAGCGCTGAAAACCCTCGGCGACGCTGGCGTGCAGGGTACCGAACTGGAACAGTCCGATACGGCGATCCTGTTCAGCGCGGAATCCGAATGGGCCACACGCTCCGAAACCCTGCCGAGCATGAAGCTCAACCATTGGCATGACGTGCGCGACTGGTACCGTGCGTTCCTCAACGCCGGCACCCGTGCCGACATTGTGCCGCTGAAATACGATTGGAGCGCATACAAGACCGTCGTACTGCCGACCGTGATCATGCTCAGCGCCGAAGATACGCAGCGTTTGGCCGATTTCGCAGCTGCCGGCGGCCGTGTGGTCATCGGTTACGCAACCGGACTGATCGACGAAAACTTCCACACCTGGCTCGGCGGATACCCGGGAGCCGGCGACGGCCTGCTGCGCGAAATGCTGGGTATTCGCGGCGAGGAATTCAACATTCTCGGCGCGGAAGCAGAAGGCGAACCGTCCGAAATTCGTTTGAGCTCCGGTGCGGTCACCCGCCTGTGGCAGAACGACGTGAACGTCGACGGCGAACGCGCGCAGGTATTGGCCACCTACGAAGGTGAAGAAGCCGACGAATGGGAACTCGACGGCACCGCCGCAATCACCCGCAATCCGTACGGTTCCGGCGAAACATACTTCGTCGGCTGCGATCTCAACGTCGCCGATCTTACGGAATTCGTGCGCGAGAATATCGTGGAAGATTCCGCAAATGTCGCCAATCCGGCCGATTCCGACGTACTGCACACCGTGCGCAAGTCCGCCGACGCAACCTTCGATTTCTATCTGCCGCGCGGCAAGAAAGAAATCGCATTGCAGGGCATCGAAGGCGAACCAATCTACCTGTTCCAAGCGGAAGCAGAGGCACAGACGGGCAGCTACACCGTGCATCGCAACGGCGTACTCGTCGTAAAGCGCGCATAATTCCGCATAATTTCGCGCAATTTCGCGCGATTGATTGCGTAACACAACAATCTCACACAACCTGAGCCCGCCATTCTGAAACTCAAGAATGGCGGGCTTGCCATAACTGGTAAACTTTTTACCGGCATATTCAACAATCACGGAGACGAACATGGGCGAGTCAAAGCCGGAGCCGAAGCCGGACAAAAAACGCGTCACCCTACGAGACGTGGCCGAAGAGGCAGGCGTTTCACTCAAAACCGCATCCAACGTGATCAACCATTCCGGCCGTATGACCGACTCCACGCGAGAAAAAGTCCAGGAAGTCATCGACCGACTCGGATACCGCGTGAACGTGTCCGCGCGCAATCTCAACCGCGGCAAAACCGGTTTCATCACACTCGCCGTACCAACATTGACCGCCCCATACCTGTCGGAGCTCGCCAACCGCGTAATCGACGCGGCCCGCGGCTACGGCTACTCCGTATACGTCACCACCTACGCCGAAGGATCCGCACAAGGAGCGCAATCACTCCTGCGCAACTTCAACACCACCGTCTCGGACGGCATGATCCTGTCGATCTCCGAAGTCGAAAACCTTGAAGCGGCGGACTTGGACGTGGACTATCCGCTCGTATGCGTGGGCGCGCGTTCCACACACGGCAAAGCCGACCATGTTACCCCCGACGATATTCAGGAAGCCCGACTCGCAGCCGAATACCTGTTCGACCATGGCGCAACCCGGCTCGCGGTGGTCGGATCGCGAACCGAACCGGAGCATATCGATTCCGTGCGTGAAGCAGTGGAAGGCAATGCGCAACTGCGACTTCGCGGCGTGCTCGAAGCGTGCGCCGCGCGGGGAGCGGCATTCGATTCCCGACTGGTAATGAGCACTGGGCAGGATTGGACGATTGGTTCCGGCGCTCGCATTACGCAGCAGCTTATTGATTCCGGGATTCCATTCGACGGTATTGTGGCGTTCAATGACCAGCTTGCGTTGGGTGCGCTGTTCACTTTGGCTGCGAACGGCATTTCCGTGCCTGAACAGATGCAGGTGATCGGCTTCGACAATATTGAAGAAGCCGCATATTTCCAGCCTCCGCTGACCACCATGGATTCTTGTCTCGACTGGATTGCGCCGACTGCGGTCAGTCGCATTCTCGACCGGATCGACGGCACGCGTGTGCTGGAGCCGAGTTACATCACCACCCAGTCGCACGTGATCGCCCGCGCCACCACGCGCGTGTAGCTCGCCGTTGGTTTCGTGCCGTCGCCCTTCGTACCGTTGATTTCGCGCTATCGCCCTTTGTGCCGTTGATTTCGTATCGTTGGCTTCGCGACGCAGCTCGCGATGTTTGTGCAGACCCGAATCAACCTCGGTGTTCCGGCAATTCCTGCGCGAGGCGGCTGTGCGGACGCAGCTGCGCCGGTCGACTGGCGGACACCGAAATGGGACCCACATCAGGAACGACCGGAGAGCGTGAGAATTACAAGAATCACGTTAAGTGCGACAATCAGCGAAACAACTACCATATTGATCGCGAATTTCACCGGACCATCCACATAATCGCCCATTAATGATCGATCGTGAGTGTATTTCATCAGCGGAATAATCGCAAATGGAATGCCGATCGACAGCACAACTTGCCCTATGATCAGCGCTTCCGTCGGATTCTTAGCAAACCACAATACCACCAACGCCGGTACGAGCGTCACCACGCGGCATGCCCACATCGGCGCTTTGATCCGCAACAGTCCATGCATGATTTCGGCGCCCGCATATGTGCCGACCGACGTGGAACTCAGGCTGGAAGCCAGCAATCCGACCGAGAAAATCGTGCCGATCACCGGACCTAGCACATGCTGAATGGCCTGTTGCGCACCCTCGATCGTATCCGTGCCGGTCATGCCATGCAATGAATTCGCCGCAAGAATCAATAGTGCAAGATTCACCGATCCAGCAAGTAATAATGCCCAGAACACGTCTATTTTGCTTCCGTGTAGCAGGGTCTTTACGCTCGGTTTGGGCTCTCCTGGCACGTAATGGTCGTTCACCAGCGTGGAATGCAGGTAAATCGCGTGCGGCATCACCGTGGCGCCCAGCATGGAAGTTGCCATCAATACCGTTTCGGTTCCTTTGAAATGCGGAACAAGACCTTGCAAAACTTGCGCAGGATTTGGTGGATCAATAAAAAGGCCTGCAATAAATCCAAAAGTAATCACCAGCAGCAATGCAATAATCAGCTTTTCAAAAATATGATGCGTGGCACTCTTTTGAAAAATAAGCAAGACCGTAGAAATAATGCCGATTATGCACCCACCAATAAAAAGCGGAAGTCCAAATAATAATTTCAGTGCGATTGCGCCGCCAATTACTTCCGCAAGATCAGTCGCTATTGCAATGACTTCCGCTTGCATGAAAAACATGAATCGACCGCCGTCGCCAAGTCGTTCTCCCAGGATTTCGGGAAGACTTTTTCCGGTGACGATACCAAGTTTTGCGGACTGATATTGAATGAGCACGCTCATACAATTGGCGAGTACCAGCACCCACACCAGCAGATATCCGTACCTCGCGCCGGATGTGATATTCGCCGCCACATTGCCGGGATCCACGTAGGCGACGGCCGCCACAAAAGCAGGTCCAAGCATGCCGGCAAGCGCGTGCCCGTGGCGGGAAGAGAAATCGTGATTCGCCCGTGCCGTTTCCCAGCATTCCACGCCATCCGTCGCACCCGCATTGACCATGCCTCCCATGCCGTCCATATCGTTCGCGTCGTCTGTACTGTTCATGTTCGTCGCCCTCTTATCCGAGCAATGTTATAGCGCACGAGACTGCGCGGTTATGTTACGTACGCGCATATCATCTGTCGGCATATGCGCGACTCATGCAACGGCGCGTCCGAACCGTTCCAAGACGCAATGCGAGGCATGTGCCACGAAATATGGCCGAATTGCGGCGACCTGCGGCTAAGCTGGAACAAGCATGAGAACGGTTGAGAATAATCGCCTGAAACACAGCCTTCGAAAGGACAACGCATGGAAACCTTCCATACCCCCATGGTCACATTGAACGACGGCAATCTGATTCCGCAAATCGGCTTGGGCGTGCTGCGCATCGACGATGAGGGCGTTACCCCCGTAGTGGAGAGTGCGCTGGAAGCCGGCTACCGTCATATCGACGGCGCGGCGGGGTACAACAATGAGGCCGGCGTGGGTCGCGCGCTGAACAATGCGGGATTCACGGAAGGTGAGCAGCGCAAAAACCTGTGGGTTACGACGAAACTGCGCGATTCCGAGCAGGGGTATGACAGCGCACGCAAGGCGTTCGACCGCCAGCTTGGCTTGCTGCAGCTCGATTATGTCGACATGTACATGCTGCATTGGCCCACCCCGTTCGACTGGCGTTCCAGCGAAACGTGGAAGGCGTTCCAGGAATTCCGCGCGGAGGGGCGCGTGCGCACGCTGGGTGTGTGCAATTTCCTGCCCGAGCATCTCGACCGCTTGCATGAGGAGACCGGCGAATATCCTGCCGTCAACCAGATTGAGCTGCATCCGACCTGGCAGCAGCGCGAGGTCGTGGACTATTGCAAGGCGCACGGCATTGCCGTGGAAGCATATTCGCCGATGGCTCGCGGTGCTGATTTGAACGCCGGAAACGGTGCGATTGAGCGCATCGCAGCGGAGCATGGGGTTACCCCTGCGCAGGTGATTCTGCGTTGGCATATCGAAAATGGCACGATCATCATCCCCAAGTCGGTGCATGCGGATCGGCAGAAGCAGAATCTCGATTTGTTTGGATTCGTGCTCACCCCTGAAGAACATGCCGCGATCGACGCGCTTGACGGTCCGACGCGCGCCGGACATGATCCGATGACGTTCACGTACGCCTGATACTCCGTAATTCCGTAATTTCGTATTATTTTTAATAATTATGCCTCGAAAGAATAATCGTAATTCTTATAATTATCGGAATATTGAACGCGACGTGCGTGATATCCAGCGGGCCGGCAAGCGGTTCAAAAAAAGTTGGATCAACGCCGACGGTCCGCTGGAACGTATTCTTATTTTGCTGGTAGTCGTTGCGGTAATCGGCGTCACTATCGGCATGCTGCTGCCGAAAGTCAATCCGACCGTAGGCGAAATCACCGGCGAGTACACGGCAACCGGCACAGCTGCGGAAACGTTGGAAAAACTTACCGTCGACGACAATCCCAGCAAGGACGGATATGATCGCGATGCGTTCGGATTCCGCGAAACCGATGACGATGGCAACGGTTGCGACGTGCGCGAAGACGTGCTCGCGCGCGATCTGACGGACGTGCAATATAAGAACGGCCGTAGCTGCCAGGTTGCGTCGGGCACGCTTGACGATCCGTATACCGGTCAGACCATCCAATTCGTACGTGGAGTGAAAACGTCTTCGGCGGTGCAGATCGATCATGTGGTCGCGTTGGAAAATGCGTGGCAGTCGGGCGCGAACACGTGGGATCATGCGAAGCTGTACCAATTCGGCAACGACATGTACAATCTGCTGGCCGTGGATGGGCCCGCGAATCAGCAGAAGGGTTCCGCTTCGGCCGCATACTGGCTGCCGACAAACAGTGAATACCGTTGCGATTACGTGGCCCGGCAGATTGGCGTGAAAGACAAGTACGGGCTGACTGTCACTTTGCAGGAAAAGCGGGCGATGCTTTCCGTATTGCACGGTTGCCCAGCGCAGGAATTGCCGGAAAGCTGAAGCTGCTCATTTAGGCGCGGATATTTGCGGGTGCTGGCTGGGAACGGTCGTAGTTGTAGACGGTGAACGTTCCTTTGTTGAATCGTTTGGTTTCGTACAGCGCCAAGTCGGCCTGTGCGACGCATTGGTCGAAATCCACGCTTCCGATCGCGTCTCCATCGGCGCGCTCCGTGCCAAGGCTGGCACCGTCAGCGGCTGCAATGCGGCACACGCCTACGCTGCAATGCACGTCTTGCCCGTGCTGTTCCGAGGTGCGTGCCAACTGTTGGAAGAACATGCCCAGCGTGGTTTCAAGCACCTGTTCGCTGGCGGTGTTGCGAATAAGCGCCAAGAATTCGTCACCGCCATATCGGCAGATAATGTCATCTTGCCGGTAGATGTGCCGAAGTTGGGATGCGACCTCGCGGATCCAGAAATCGCCGACCGTGTGTCCGTATGTGTCGTTGATGGTTTTGAAATCGTCGATGTCGACGAACATCAGCATCGCTTCGTCGTGCGAATCCATGCGGTCGAAATATTTGCGCATGTGTTTCCATCCCGCTTCCTTGTTCAGCAAACCGGTCATGCCGTCATGTTCGGCTTCGTACCGTGCTTTTTCGTAGGCGGCCTGTTGCGAGTGGAATCGCATGTTCATTTCCACGGTGTCCATGACGAACATAATCTGTGTGGAAATCACGATCGCCAAACATTGCAATGAAAAACTGTATGCCAGTGCTTGGTAGATGGTCGCCAATACTGGTAGCACGAAGAACGACATCATGGAAAGGAAAATAATGCGATCAAGATTCTTGCGATATGAGATCAACATGAAGAGGCATAATGCGATTCCCAAGACCGCAATTGCCTGCGAAAGAAGATAGAAATTACCGCGATGGTAAAGATTGTGGTCATCGAAATAGTAGAAAAGACCAGTGAATTGTGTGATGATAAGTAAGAGAATTCCAATTACGGATAATGCGTAGACAGCACGCAATGCGGCTGGTTTGCGATGCTGATGTTTGCTCACTGTCAACCAAACATAGGTTGCGAAGAAACTCATGAAAATATAGTTGATGCAGAATACTGAGAAATTGCTTATGCGAACCATATAGTATGCGGTTTCGTCTGCATCTACGCGAAAATACCAGCTGAGCGCGTCGGTTCCAAGAAGAAGCATGCAGGCGATCTGCATGAGTATTTTGATGCGAGTTCGTCTGGTTTTGTGTGGGGTTGCAATGAAAATTCCGCATGCGCAAATCAGGCATATGAAAATACCCCACAACTCCATGCAGATGTGGAACATGGCCCTGACTGTCATTATCCTCCACCCCCCCCCCCTCGACGCTGCCTGCGTCGAAAACTTGCCTACCTCTTTCGTGTGCCATGATACCTCTAAATAGGGGAGCGTTACCCCGAAATGACAAAAACAGGAATCCGCAGGCGAATATCCATGCCTCTGTCATACGGGCTATCATATAGTTTGTGCGTTTGAATGTGGAGAAGGTGATTGATGTCAGCGAAGCGGAGCATGTCCCGAGCGCTTACTCGAGAGGAATCGTATCAGGACGGTCATTTAACGCGCACGGCGTTTATTTCCATTGCGATTCTTACATTTATTACGTTCGTCGGTAATTTCACGCAATTGCAGTTGAGCGCCGCGTTGCCGACGATCGTCAGTGATTTTGGTATTTCCGTTACGACCGGTCAGTGGCTGACGTCGATTTTCCAGCTGGTCATGGGCGTGATGGTGCCGCTTACGGCATACCTTACGAGACGTTTTTCGACGCGCGAAATCGTGCTTGTTTCCATGGTTGTGTTCACGATCGGTTCACTGTTCGCTTGGCTTGGTCCAACTTTTTTGATGGTGCTGATCGGGCGTTTGCTTGAGGCGGTTGGCACGGGTGTGATGTGGCCGGTGTTGCAGATCACGGTGTTTTCGATTTATCCGCTGTCTCGCCGTGGTTTCGCAATGGGTACGGTTGGCATGGCGATGAGCGTGGCTCCGGCGATCGGCCCGACGCTTGGCGGTGTGCAGACGGACTTGAACGGTTGGCGTTCAATTTTCCTCACGTTGACCATTATCGGCGTAATTTCGCTGCTTCTTGCCTATTTTGGATTGCATAATTTCGGTGAGAACGATAAAACCGCGAAGGCTGACTTTTTTTCCGTTGGACTGTCTATTTTCGGTTTCGGCGGGCTAATGTTCGGCTTTACGAATATTGAATCGTATTCGTTTGTAAATCCGGTGGTTTGGCTGCCAATGGTGATTGGCGTTGTGGGAATTATTTGGTTTGTGCTCCGCCAGATTCATGGCGCGCGCAGGCAGATTGAAAATCCTGAAGCGCAGCCGCCACTGTTGAATTTGAGCGTGTTGAAGAATCGTAGTTTTACTGTTGGCACGATCACGGCCGCGCTCTCGTTCTTCGCGTTCAGTTCGATTATGGTGATCATGCCCCTGTACATTCAGGATTGCCGTGGCTATTCTGCTGCGATTAGCGGCCTGGTGATGCTTCCGGGTGCTTTGGGCCAGTGCATTTCGCAGTTTTTCGGTGGTAAGGTGCTTGACCGTTTCGGCGCACGTCCGGTGGCGTTGATAGGCACGATTACCTTGTGTTTCGGCACGGTCATGATGAGTTTGATTTCCATGACTTCGTGGATTTGGTGGGTGTCGATTTGGCAGTTTGTGCGCCAGATCGGCATGGGTTTCGTGTTGATGCCGATCACCACATGGTCACTGAATTGTTTGGAACCGGAAGAGGTGAGCGCCGGATCCGCGGTGACGAATACGGTTCGTCAGATTGCGGGCGCGATTGGCGCTCCGGTGTTGGTGATTTTGATGGAGACGTTCACGTCTCTTCGTTGGACTGCGCTCGGTGGCGCAAAAGCCGTGTATGCGGCTGCCAACGTGTTCGGCATTCAGTGGGCGCTTCGTATCAGTGCGGCAATCTGCTTCGTGATGGTGCTGATGGTGTTCTTCGGCGTGCGTGGCCAGGGTGCCGGTTCCACGCATGAAACCGTGCAACGCGCCCTCAACCGTAGGCGTGCCGCCTGACCGTGCATGCTGCGACGGCTACTCTTCTTCGTTGGGCTTGTATTCCACTACGCTGAGGGCCACCACGCCTGCGCTGGTGTGCACGAACACATTGGCGCTTCCGCCTACGGCTTCCAAGCCTTCCACCAGGTGTGAGATCGGTTCGGAATCAAGCACCGGCAGCACTTGCGCTACACCGTCTGCGTCGGTGACGGTGAGCGTATCGTCCAAATATCCGGAGGCGAGCGTCTTGTCGATGGCGCTTTCGAATTCGGTCAGTTTGCTGATTTCCTCTTCGGCGGCCTTGTTTGCGGCCACTTCCACAGCTTGCGCCACTTCTTCTCGCATTGCTTCTTCGCTCATGATTGCCTCTTTTGTTAAGCACCGTTTTGCAACCTATAGATTATCGGATGAACGTATCAAAACGATTCCAAATGCCGGAAAGTGTCCATATAGTGGCGCTTTTGTGAAAGCGTCACCCTCAATGCGCGCGGGAAACATATGCGGGGATGAACGCGGGTAGCGTTCACGAGAAGAGATGTTGTGAGAGATGTTGTGAAAAACGATGCGTAAGACTATCGGTTGCAACATGTGATTGCATACGATTGCGGATTGCGCGGAACAGGAAGATGAAACGGAAATATGGAATGGGAAAGGAGTGCGCATGACTCGACTTGGCAACGTTCAGCGCAATGAAACGCGTCGCGAAACGCGTTCAACGTTGCTGACGGCTTTGCTTTGGTTGGTCACCGCGGTCATTGTGGTGGCGATGTTGTTGCGCATGCTGCCGAATAATCTTGATGGCAAACGCTATGTGCCTCTGGTTGTTGCGCTGATGCCGTGGCTGGGTTTGCTTTCCGCTGTGATTGCGGTCTTTGCTCTGACAATTCGCCGTATCGGCAAACGAAGGGCGTTGGCTGCATTGAGCGCGGTATGCGTGGTCATACAGGTCGCTTGGCATTGGGGGTATATTGTGCCGGCTGCCAACCCTGTCGCACAGTCCATGGCAACGGTTCGTGTTATGACGTTCAACACGAAGCAGGGTGTTGCCGATGCACAACAAATCGTTGAAACAATACGCGAAGAGCATATCGAAGTCTTGGCAATGCAAGAGGTTTCTTCGGATTTGCTGAACAGATTGAACGATGGGGGAATCGCGGATTATCTTCCATATTCCGTTACTCCGCAGCTTACATGGCATGATAATGGCGGTGTGAATGTGCTGTACAGCGCGCATCCATTGCAGGAAACAACTGAGAATCTTATTCCCATAGAATCAAGCAGTATCCCTGCTGCAACCGTTGCGCTCAACGGAAGAAATGTGAGATTCGGGTCGGTACATCCTTTTTCTCCGCGTCCCAGAAATCAAGGTTTATGGAATAAAAGTTTGGATTCTATCGCTCAATTACGGCATTATGACAATAATGAATCATATGTTTTGATGGGTGATTTTAATGCCACATGGGATCATGCGAGTTTCAGATATTTGCTTGGTGATCGTTTCACTGACGCTGGTCAGAGTGCGGGAGAGGGCCTGCATATGACGTTCCCTGCAGTATTTCCGATTGCTGAAATCGACCATATTATTTACGACAAAGGCGTGCATGCAACTGATCTTGCAACCAAACGGATTCAAGGTTCCGACCATCTCGCACTGCTTGCCACCCTAACCATTGCATAGCGGCGGAAAGTGGCGGCGGAAACGAACTTCCGCGATAAACCTACAACTCAAGAAGCCCGCTCCTTTGTCGGGGTGTGTATGTTTCCTGCGGTATTTCCTAAGGGGTAAAACGGTTAAACCCCAAATTGTAATATCTATACCTGAGGTAAGATTGAGGATTGTAGTTTTCATTAGTTAGGTAGAGATACAAAGGGGTGTGCGGTATGCATATCATGTTCGTCTGTACAGGCAATATCTGCCGGTCGCCTATGGGCGAACTCTTGCTCACTCGCTACCTCGCTGGCACCACTGTGCAGGTTTCTAGCGCCGGCACGCGTGGCCTTCCGCGATGCCAGATGGATCCGTCCAGTGCCAGACTTATGACCAGCGTCAACATTGAACCAAGCGGATTCCGATCCCGCAGACTCACCCGATCTATGGCTGAGAGTGCTGATCTGATTCTCTGTTTCGAGAAAGAACAGCGCAAGGACATCGTTGCCCTCGCGCCAGGCGCAGTCCGTTATACATTTCTGCTTAACGACTTTGCCAACATGTGCCAATACTGCGCGCAAAACGGCATGGTAAGCGGACGGACCATCCAGGAGCGCCTCGCTTCCGTTATCAAAGTCTCCTCCATGATTCGTCCGATGCTGCCCACTCCCAAAGACATCGCTGACCCGCACGGCAAGTCATTCGACAAGTTCCGTATCGCGGCCAACCAGACCAATAATGCTCTGCGAACCATGCTGAAAAGCATGAAAAAGCATTACGGCGTGGGCATAGCGCCTGTACGCTCACAGATTTGTTCTGTGCAGTCCGCTAATACCTACAATATGTGGGCTTAGATGGCAGTGGCCGTCATGGTCGACGATTTCGGGCCGGTGCTTTCAGTCAGCGCCGGCCCGAATCGCTCAGTACTGGTAGTTGACCTCGTTGGTCATTTTGCCGGATGGTGTCTGATCGATGGTCAGGTCGTTTTCGGCCTTCGGCGAGGTGGTCACGTCGAAATCGAAAGTCACGCTTTCTCCGGGGGCGATATAAGCCACATTGGTGACCAGTTTTTGACCATCCATCACAGCATTGCTTTGGTCTCGCACGTCTCCGGATGAGGTGATCTCGCTGATGGAACCACCCTTTGGCGCGTAAAACAGCATACGCTGCGCAGACGTTCCCGGAGCCGCAACAGGCTTGCCCGTTACACCCGCCTGCTCGCCGCCCAGAATATAGCCGGTGCAGGTGGCCATTTCGCTGGAAGTCAGCGTATTGGTCAACGTGTAGGTGACATGGTAGGTTTTCGACCCATCGGCATTCTGACCGGTTTTGGTAATCTGCGTCTTACGGTCGATATACCATCCCAACTTCGACGGATTCTGTTCGTTGAGGTAAATGCCCACTTCCGGATCGGTTTCGCTGTCTGGAGTGCCCTTGGCGAGTCCGGCACCTTGGAAATATTTGGCTTCATCATCATGGAACGTGTATGCGTAGAAATGACGGTTCCTGGTTAATTCGCCGATGCTTTGAGCCACCTTCATCATCTTGGTGATGTCCATGTTGCTGAAGGCGTTGTTCATGATGGTGGAGGCGATGTATTCGAAATACGTGTCTTGTAGAGATACAGGAACTTCCTTATAGATGGTGTTGAGCATGTATTCAGCGGTATTTTTGCCGGTGAGCACAGTACCATCTTCCAGCGTCACATTGCCGTTGATCTCCACCATTTTCTGGATGAACACCGGATCGATGGATACGATGCCATCAACATCGCAAGCATATTGGGAACGCTGCCAAGCTTCATTCATCATTTCCGCATTGCGGGCGATGTCTGGCACCGCGAACGTATCGCGAATATCGAAGGAGAATCCCAGGGGCTCCTTGAACACGGCATGTTCCGAAGCATTGCCATTACTGCCGTTAATGAAGTCTCCATTGTGATGGAACTCACCGACCTGAATTTGTCCATGATCGGTCTGCAACGTACCCATGGAGCCCACCAGTCCGCCGCCGGAACGTTGTTCGGAAGTGGTCTGCGCCACCAGCAGATACGTTCGGGCACCGTTCTGTCCCAAGAAGGAGGGGAGCATCTGTAGCGCATTGTTCACTTGCTCCACCATGTCCGTAACCTTGGTGAACTGGCTGCGACTCTGCGAATATGCCTTCTTCACCATGCCGATACGTGGCTCAGGCAGATTGCTGAGCTTCGAATTCAACGACTTCACCTGCTTGCTTACCGAAGAGAAGTCGTCTTGCGCATCCACAATGGGCTGAAGATTCAACTGGCCATTCTCACCGCTGATCTGCGCGTTCGCAAGCTGTTGTACCACATCGGTGAGTGACGGCAGTGTTTGTTGCACCAAATCATCCACCACCTGAGTCATGCCCTGCACGTTGGTAACATCACCGCCCACAACCGGCATCTTCGACAGCATGTTCCACAGTGTTCCATTGGCAATATCTCTTGCCGCGGCGGTATGGGTCCGCGCCTGCTTGATCGCGGCATCCGACGCCTGCGCATCCTTCAACGTATTGACGTCGGTGATGGCCGAAAGAGACGAGACCGCCTGCTCCTCGTGAGCTTTGACTTCCTTCGCCTGCTTGTAGAAATTCAGACCGACGACGCCCCCGGCAATGACCAGCAGGATGAGCAGTGCCGCAATAACAAACAATGTATTGCGAAGCTTGTGAGAACGGGCGGCGTGAGCGCTCGCATGTTGAGACATTAATCCCCCTCTGTTAGGTGTTCCAGCTTTTTATCATGGCACATTCGTATGGATGAATAGTGAAAAAGCGATTGCTGCCTGATAAAACAGACTCTATTTCTAGGGGGTAGGGTAGCATTTTCTAAGGTTTTTGACATACGGAGATGAGGGGTTCAGTGACTTCCGCAGAGAACACTAACGTCCAGCAGGTTGTCGTTGCAGATGATTCTGAAGACGGCATCACGCTGATGGATTTGATGCGTATCATTCGCAAGCATCTGGTCACCGCTACCATCGTATTTGTGATGGTTTTCGCCGGGGTGACTGCGTACACCTTCTTGGTTCCGCCGAAGTATACCGCCACGGCTCAGGCTATGGCTACGTACAATGCTTCCCAGGGGGATGATGCGGGCATTAGCCAGCAGTACACGGGTGGCACGTACATCGCTGGCCAGATCACGTCGTATACAACGTTGGCAACCACCGAAACCGTACTTGAGCCGGTCATCAAGGATCTTGGACTGGATACTTCGGTGAAGAGTCTGGCCGAGCAACTGACTGTCACCAATCCTACGAACACCGCGTTCGTGAACATTTCCGCGGAAGACGGTGACGCGCAGCAGGCATCCGACATTGCCAATGCGGTGGCGGTGTCCATGCAGAACGTGATTCAAAACGATTTGTATTCCGCGGCAGATAAGTCTCCGGTGAAGATCTCCATCGTGCAGAGGGCGCGCGTGCCTGAAAGCCCGAGCTCGCCGAATAAGCCGCTGTATCTGGCGGTCGGTGTGGTCGCAGGTCTGGTGCTTGGCGTGTTCGCCGCACTGCTGAAAGACATGCTGAACACCAAGGTCGAGGAGACCTCCGACGTGCGCAGCTTGGTTGGGGCATCTTCCTTGGGTTCCGTGCCTCAGGATAATTCCCTGGGTGAGAAGCGTCCAGTGCTCGTCAGCCAGCCTAATGGCCCTATTGCTGAGGAATTCCGCCGTATACACACCAATATCGAATTCTTGCAGACCGATAAGGTTGCGGGCAAGGGGCAGCTGCTGGTCATTACCAGTGCGCAGCCTTCTGAGGGCAAGACCACCGTGTCAATCAACGTGGCTGCGGCCTTGGCTGAAGATGGTGCTCGCGTGCTGCTGGTCGACGCCGATTTGCGCCATCCTTCCGTTGCACATCATTTGGGTCTTGAAGGTTCGGCCGGTTTGGCGCACGTGCTTTCTGGCCAGATGTCTCCGAAAGATGTGGTGCAGAACTATTGGAAGCCGACTCTGCATATTCTTCCTGCTGGTAAGCGTCCGGCGAATGCTGGCGTGCTTCTTGGATCAGACACCATGCGCATTATGGTCGAGCAGGCTTTAACCCAGTACGATTACGTTATTATTGATACCGCTCCGTTGAGTGTTTCCAACGATGGTATCGTGTTCGGACGTTGGGCCAAGGGCCTGGTTCTGGTGACCGGTCGTGGCGTGTGCGAGAAGAAGGAACTCAAGGAGATTTCCGAATCCTTGCATACAGCCAAGGTTCCGGTGCTTGGTTTCATCTTCAACTATGCCGATCCGAAGAAGACGCATTCCAAATCGAACTACTATTACTACTACGAGGATGCTCCGCGGAAGAAAAGCCACAAAAAGTAGCCGCAAGTAGTGTATATAAGGCGTGAATATGAGACCGGAGCGTGAAGCTTCGGTCTCATGCCGTAATAAGGAATCAACATGGGTGACAACAACAATACTGTGCCGAATCTGTCGCATCTTGTTTCGTCGGGAGACTCTTCAGGCTCTCAGGGCGAGCAGCAGACCAAGGCGCAGTCGGCTTCCGAGCGTGATGTGGTGGATACGTTCTGGGATATTCCACTGATCACCTTTTCGGAAGTTGAGTCGGCTGTGGAACGTGGCGAGGCATCTGATGCGGCTTATGCGCAGGCTGCAGCCACAAGCATGACCGCTGCCACGTCATCCACGCCGGTGAGTGATGCGCCCACGGTAAACCTTCGTGTTGAGGATTTTCCGAATAGTGCAGGAAAGCATATTTCTGGTGCTGAAAACGATTCCGCCTCGTCGTGCGAGCCTGATTCGACGTCTTCTTCGACCGCAACGCTCGATTTTACACAGTCTGCTGATGCTTCACCATCTGCTGAATCTGCCGAGAGAACTGTTTCGTTTGCGTCTCCGGTAGAGTCGGCCTCTTCTGCGGATTCCACTATGCCGCTTTTTGTGGATTCCCCTGCCTCTGCTTCTACTACTTTCATACCTGAAAGCCTGCCCATGCCAGATGATCTGTCTGACATGGAAAACGATGAGCATGATCCATTGAGGCTTGTTCCGGTTCCGCCGAAGAAGTCACATCGCAAGACAATTATTATTACCGTTGCGATTGTGGCCATAGTGGCGTTGGTTGCCGCGGGCGTTGGATTTGGTGTTTGGCAGCGCCAGCAGTATGACCGGGGGCTTGAACGGAACGAACAGCACCGTACCGCGTTGAGCATGTGCCAAAAGTCTTCCAAGGCATATGAGAAGGCTATGAAGGAACACAAGTCGGCGTTGAAGAACGCTAAATCGTTGCAGAATGTGAAAAGCGATCAGGTTTCGGATGCGAAAACGTTGACCGCGTTGCAGTCTGCAGTGAAAGATGCGCAGAATCTTACGGCGGTGGGGGAGTGCAGTGCTGATTTGAGCAACGCTGAACTTCGCCAGCGCAGTAAAGCCATGAACAAGCAACTGCCTACGTTGCAAAGCCAGTCCAAGACCTTGAATGATTCTGCAACAGCCGTTACGAACAGTCAGAAGGCTAAGGAGAAGCAAGACAACGCTGATGCGCTGAAGAAGCTTGAAGCAGCCATCAATAATGCGCAGTCACTGCTTGACAATAGCCTGTACCAAGTGGCGGATGATTCCACGCGAGTGACGTTGCAGAGTGCCATTGACCATGCTTTGGAATTGTTCAATGGCAACAGTACCGATACTAATGCCATTAACCAGTCGATAACGGATTTGCAAACCGCATCTGATGATGTGAATGCTTCCATGAACGCGTTGGCTGCGCAGAATCAACAGCAGCAACAGAGCAATACTGGCAATTCGTACAACTACCAGTACACGCGGCAGCCTTCCGGTGGATTGACTCCCTCGGCTCCTATTACACCTGGCAATAATCCTGGTTCTGGTAGTAATAACTCTGGTTCTGATGCCAAGCCTGACAATAACGGTTCTAATTCCGATTCCAGTAGTAATCCTGGTTCTGGTAGTAATCCTGGTTCCGGCAGCGGTTCTGGCTCTGGTTCGCAGACTCCAAGCGATCAGGGTGTGCTCTGAACCTTTTTGGGTTCGCTCTTGCCGAGCTTTTATTTTTCCTTCTGCCCTAAGGTGTTATGCACTGGGAAATAGTGGGGTATGACGCGGTTCATGGGGGTGTTTGCATCACCTGGATGGATCGCGTCGTTTTTTGCATGCAATACTGACACATCAGTAAGAAAAATTTCCTATAGTATTTGAATTGTGGTGTATCTTTTGCTGTTTATTGTCATTCTTTATTTGTATAAAGAATTTCTGGGGAATTGCTTACATGATTGCAATACTAATGATAGAGAGTTAGTTACTCTACTATTTGTCTAGTTTCTTTCGGCAGTCGATTTGCTTTTTATGTAGATTGCGTGAGATAATTTTTCAACGTTGTAATATTGTTATTTTGCTTTTCTTTATCCCTCAGGGCTGAGGGTGGTCTACACGCATTTCGGTGCGTTTGAAGTAGTTAATCACCGCTCCATGCAAGGAACGATCATGTATAAGCATGAAAAGCAGGCGGTCGAACGCCTGCAATCAAATCACATTCATATGTTGTCAACGCTTTCGACAGCGATTATCGCGTTTTTCTTGATTATCTCATTATCGGGAACGATGTTGTTTCCCATGATGGCGTTTGCAGATGAGCCGCAGCCGGTCGCTCAAGTGGGCAACACGACCTATATGAGCGTGCAAGATGCGATTGGGCATACGTCGATGAAGAACAATACGGTCACATTGCTTACCGATACTACGGAAAGCGTCACCGTCACCTCACCGAAAGTGGTGCGCGGGATCACGCTCGAATTGAACGGACATGCGCTCAACGCCAGCAATACCACGGCAATCACCGTTCCTGCGAACATGCAGCTCACCATCACCGGATCGGGCACGGTTGTCGGCGGAGATAATCCCGCAATCGACTGCCGTGGAGCGTTGCAGATTCAAGGTGGAAACTTCACATCGAACACCACGCTCATGCGGTTCGCGGAAACAAACGGCACCTCTGCCGAGGCCAGTATTTCCGCAGGAACATTCACCGCACCAACACTGATCGGCATGTTGGACGATGCGGAACACCTCGGCTATGTGAGTATTCGCGGCGGTGAATACCATGGCGCAATCCCCGCCGGGCTTGACACGCTTGTGCTCATGGGCGGCTCATTCTCCACTACGGAGAATCTCACACCCTACTTGGCCGACATGGTAGGCCTAATCCCAAACGGCGACGACGGCATGTTTGATATCAGTGAGCTGGCTATTTCAAGTGATTACCCCACGGTAGCACTTGAGCAAGGCTCAACCTTGCAGAATCTAACCAGCGACAGTCTGCTGGACCTCACCAGAACCAAACTGAACGGTATTTCCGACTATCGTCTCGTAGCGGATGCCGAGCAACTGCAAGCTCTAAACAAGCAGATCGAGCTCGCGCTGCAGGCAGTCGCCAAGCGAAAGGCATTTGATGCGGTAAGCCAAACCGTCACCATCACTGCAACACGCAATGCTGAAACCACCGATGGGGGAGCGGACCCGCAATTCCGTACCTCCGGCCATGATGAAGCCAGCACGCAAGTAACGGTGAACATCAAATCCATCGCCAAGCCAGAAGAGCCAGACAAGCCAGATGAGCCTGGTAAGCCCGCCGAGCCCAAGCAGCCGGACATGCCCCGTACCGGCTCCGCAATCCAAGCGCTTGCCGTCGCATCGTTTCTGTTGCTGGTCGCTGCCGCCGTCTGCGCATTCGTAACGAGCCGACTGCGGCCTTCATAACTGTACAAGCTCGCATCTGCGTTATATAGGCGAGACATGGGCAAGAAACCGGATGTTATTGAGGCAATGCACATGGTATTGCATCTAATGAGAGCCGGCATGGCGATCTACGGTTATCCGGCGGTAGCCCTCCATTGAGGAATGGTACAAAAGAATGGTGAATTACTCTAAATAAAGGTGATTTCCAAGACCATATCTGCGCAATTCGTGTCAGTGGGACAAAGTCTGAATTGTGCAGGCACAGCGCCTTCTTGCTTATCTGAGCCAAAGATACACGTGGCTTATACCGCATAATAAAGGCCTAGTTTGATGGAAACTAGGCCTTTATTCCGGGGAAGTCTCAGAACGCCATGCACCTCAACGTCGAGATCTGTATATCATCTAAGATTTGACCTGATAGCGAAATGTCCACTAAAGGAAGATCGCAATAAGAATCGCTACTGCGAAAGCCGCGACGGCCACAACCCAAGGTGTGATTCTTGCCCACCGTTCCTTGGGCTTCACTACTGCGGTAATCAATGCAACGAGGGTACCAAAACTACCTACTGTAGTAAGGTTAAGTACAAGAACTTGGGAGAGGCATTTGCCAGCAGCGACGACATTCACATTTACCAATGTGAAGATAGCTGCAAAAATAGCCATGAGTGCCAGGACGTTGGCATACATATGCTTTTCAATATCCCGAACCTCATCGGTCTTCTTGTCAATCATCTCAATTTCATTTGCATAAATGTCTTTGTATCCACCCAAACCCCGGTAGTCGAGTTCGTCGGAGAAGCTACCTTTGTAAGGGTGCTCAACGTTACCTTCAACTGTTTCAAAAACAAGTTGGGCAATACCGTCGCTCGTGCTCAAGGTGATTTGGTCGCTGCTCATATTTGTCACGCGGAAAAACACTCTAGTGTGATGTCCTGGGAAATAAAGAGGCGCATCCAAGCTTAGGCCTTGACGAATTCGAGAATTCCTCAGCAACACTCTCGCGGCTATGTTCTCGGGTAGCTTGATAACTTCGACCGTAGAAACATATGTAGAATCACCTGGAGATAGAGTAACTTTTTCAAGGCTCCGCCTTTCCCTAGTGTGAAACGCTCTAGTGGTAAGGTCGTAGGAAACAGGCCCAAGATTTTCGCTTCGCGTTTCGGTCAAGACGCCACTGCTAATCAACTCACGGATTTTGCTATCACTCAATAACACTTGGAGCCTCCTTGGTAAAAAAGCTATGCTACCACAATAATGCATCATGTAGATACTTCCCGAAGTCTATTTAGAGGTGCAACACCCCTGTTGGTCCTGCAATTCTAGCAGTTCGTCGACGAATGCCTCGGCGGGCGTCCGGTAGTCCAGCACGCGCATGGGACGGTTGTTGACCTCGTCGACAATCTCCCGCAGTTCCCCGGCCATGTCCATCCGGATCTCGCTGCGTTTGGGCAGATACCGGCGGATCATGCCGTTCCTGTTCTCGTTGCTTCCCCGCTGCCAGCTGGAGTACGGGTCGGCGAAGTACGTGTCCATGCCCAGCTCGTCGCGCAGGCGCGTGTGGCGGGCGAACTCGATGTCGTTGTCGTGCGTGACGCTGACGCGCGCGCCGGCCGGCAGCGGCGAGAACATCGCCAGCTGCGCCCCGACGCTTTCCCCGGCGGTCTTGCCGGGCACGATCCTGGCCATGAGGAGCCTGGTCTTCCTCTCGACCTCGGTGTGCAGGTTGCATCCGGCGCCGATCACGCCGTCGGCCTCCCAATGGCCGAAACCACTGCGGTCGCCGGCTTCCGGCGGACGCTCGGAGATGGGAACCCGTCCGGGAATCGGGAAACGCGACGTCCTCCTGCCGCCACGCCTGCGCCGCCTCCTGTGGCCGCGTGGAAGGCAGCGCGCCCAGCGCTCACGGCGATGGCGGTCGGCGTAGATCCAACGGTAGACGGTCTCCGGGCACACGCGCATGGCGGAGTCGTCGGGGAACAGGACGCGCAGCCTGCCGCCGATGGGCAGCGGCGACCAGCCGCGACCCGGCCATTCGGCCACCCGCGCCCACAGGCGTTCGCATGACAGGCGGTAGCGCTTGCGCGGTTTGGCGCGTCTGCGGTCGGCCTTGCGCTGCGCGGGCCCGGCGATGTAATATCTGTCCGTCCACGGGCCCGTCTTCAGCCGTTTCGGCCGGTACGGCCGGTAGGACTCGTTCTCGTTGGACGGGAACCACGTGTTGCGTTTGATCTCCCTGCTGACCATCGAGACGTTGCGGCCGGGCATCAGACCGATCCCGCGGATGCTGGTGCCGTTGCCGATCTCGATCTGGATGACCTGGCGTTCCTCTTCCGACAGGTGCGAATATACTTCTCCCATAGGTGCAACATCCCTTCGGACTGGTTATCTGGACAATCTCCAATCTAACGGGTGTTGCACTTTCATTTAGACAACGGGTGTACACAGGCCCGCAAGGTAGCGTTGTAAGTATGAAGAAGGACTGAGCCCATGCGCATTATGTTCGCCTGCACCGGCAATATTTGCCGTTCTCCCATGGGCGAGTTGCTGCTCACCCGCTACCTTTCCGGTACCACAGTGCAGGTTTCCAGCGCGGGCACGCATGGCTTGCCCATGCACCAGATTGACCCCAACAGCGCCCTGCTCATGGAGAGCGTGGGCATCGAACCGAGTGGGTTCCGCTCTCGACGCCTGACACAGCCGATGGCCAAGTCAGCTGATCTGATCCTGTGCTTTGAAAAGGATCAGCGCAAAGACATCGTCACGTTGGCTCCCACTGCTGTGAAATACACGTTCCTATTGGGTGACTTCGCAAACATGTGCGAGTACTGCGCGCGCAACGGGCTGGTCAAGGGCTTGACCATTCAGGAACGCTTGCAGTCAGTGATTGACTCTGCTTCCATTATTCGGCCCATGCTTCCCGAACCCGAGGATATTGAGGATCCGCACGGTAAGGAGTATGCAAAATTCCGCACTGCCGCCGAGCAGACAAACAAGGTGCTGCGCACCATCCTGACCAGCATGCGCAAGCACTACCGCGTTGAGGAAGCTCCGGTGCGCCCTCAAATCACGCGGCCGTATGCTTACACGGTCTGACATCAAGCTGACGTAAGACGTAAGTATTCACGTCATTCTCACGCCGGTTTCATCTCCCGATACGATTTGTCCGTTACAGTGGCATGCTGTTGGGTGATGACAGTGGGAGTAATGAGTGACTGATTCTAATATTGCCGGCATCGCCGAGGCGGATTTCGGGAAAGCCGGCGTCTCGTTTGATAATGATCGACCGATATTGGTCGATTCCTCAGATTTTTTGTTCTATGCGGCGCTCACCATGCTGCCGATTGACGGCACAGTAGCAGGCCCATACATGCCGTTTTGGACGCCGCTTTCTCCGTGGTTGTTTATGGCATATGCGGTAGCGAACTGGCGTTTGCTGCCGCAGGTTTGGCACCGTTTCCGCGCATTCTTCCTGTTTCCGGTGCTGTTAATCGCGCTGTCTGCAGTGGATTGGTGTCTGGTAGCATTCCATCGGCTTCCGGCGCTGGTGTCGCTGGCCGGCGTGGCTGGGGCTCTCGCCTGCCTGTGTGCGTTGGACATGGCATTACGTATCAAGCGCTTGTCTTGGCGGCGCATGTTGGATCTGCTGATTCTCGTATATTGGTTCGCCTTCGCAGTCGGCGTGGTGCAGCGGTTGTCAATCATGTTTGATTGGACTTCCGTAAAGAACTTCTTCATTCATCTGATGAGCCGCCAGTACATCAGCAGCACTTCGCATTGGGGCGGTGGCCGCCCGCAGTTTCTGTTCGCAGAACCGAGCTATATAGGTATGCACCTGTTCGGTGTGCTGCTGCCGCTGATCTGGCTGGTGCGTGGTCGTGACCACAAGCGTGCAAACCAACTGCGCGTCCTTATCATGGTATTCGCTGCAGGCTCGGTGCTCATGGGTGCAGGCGTGCGCATCATTCTTGACTCGATTATCGCGTTGGTGTTTGTGATTATCGAGATGAACAGTTGGCACACGTGGCGCGGCCGGCTTGTGGCGTTCGGGGAACTGGTAGTCACGGTCGGTCTCGGCGCATGCAGCGTGGCAGTGAACCATCGGTTGAGTTCCATAGCCGAGCTTGGCTTTGACGGTGACGGTTCGTTCTATGCCCGTTTATGGCAGTCACTGGGACCAGGTGCGGGTGCGTTGAAGCATCCAAAGCAGTTGTTGCTCGGCTATGGCGCAGGCAATCTATCCGATGCCACCCATCAGGGTGCCGATGCCGCAGTGCGGTCTCTGGAACGTCTGGGCCTGAACGCTTCGGCACCGAAGGGCTGGTACGCACAAGTGACACCAGCAAACATGTTCACGATGAGCGCCTACACCAGCTTTTTCGTGGAGTTCGGCCTGATTGCTTCTGTAATTCTCGTGGTACTAGTGCTGTGGTGGATTAGCCATAACCATGCCTGGAACAAGACCACTGTCTGCTGGCTGCTGTTGACCATATACCTGTATGTGCAGTTCGAAGGATATGCCTTTTATGCCCTTCCACTACTCCTATGGGCAGTGGCTGTCGTGCCAAGGCTTAAATCAAAACGAGAATTCTGATGACTCATATATTTGGAGTATTCCGATCATGGTGATTGTGCATTGGCTTATTTCGGCGGTTTACTCGAAGTTATTCTTGCTCGTGTGAAGAATAGCCTTATTCCCGGATTCAATTTGTAAGTGCAACACTCGTCTTTGGGTGGCTTGTCTTTGACATTACCTTGCCGAGCTCGCGGTACCAAACCTCGTTGGGCGTTTCCCAGTCCAGGACCTTCATGGGGGTGTCGTTGATCTCCTGGACGATGACCTGCAGGTCCGCGTCCGTCAGGTCGTCGAAGCTGGTTCTCTTGGGCAGGTGGCAGCGGATGCGCCCGTTGCGGTTCTCGTTGCTGCCCCTCTGGTGTGAGGAGTAGGGGTCCGCATAGTAGGTGAGCATGCCGAGGTCCTCGTCCACGAGCAGGTGGCAGGAGGACTCCGTGCCGTTGTCCCAGGTGCGGTCGATGCGCGCGGGCGCGGGGATGTCCTTGTGGATGTCGTATTCGGCGCGCGCCGTGGCCGGCGCGCCCTTGTCGGGGATGAACCGGGCGAACAGCCTGCGGCTCTTGCGTTCGACCTGCGTGTCGATGCACCGCTTGGACGGGGACGCGCCGACCACGGTGTCGGATTCGAAGTGGCCGAACTCATGGCGCGAGTCCACCTTCTTCGGCCGGTCCGTGATCGGCACGCGCATCGGGATGCGCGGTCCTCTCGCCCTCCTGCCCTTCGAACGCGTGCGGTGCCGCTTGCCGCGAGGCAGGTACCGCCTGAGGTCCAACGCCCTCTGCGGTTTCGCGTGGATCCACCGGTGGAGGCATTCGTGGCTTATCCGCATGCGCGGGTCGTCGGGCCATTCGACCTTCAGCCGCCCCTCGATCCTTTCCGGCGTCCACCCCTTCCTGAGCGCGTCCATCACCCATGCGAGCAACGGGGAGTAGGACATGCGCAGGGGCCTGCGGAATTCGCGCGCACGCGTCTCGGCCTTCCTCTGCGCGGTCATGGCCGAGTAGAACGGGCGGGACGTCCACGCGCCCGCCTTCAGCCGTTTCGGCCGGTAGGGGCGGTAGGACCCGTTCTCGTCGGACGCGACCCACAGGCCGCGTCCCGGCTCACGGCTGACTGTGGACTTGTCGCGGCCGATCCTCAACGCGATCTGGCACACGCCGAGCCCCTCGCGGTTCCTCAACTCGTCGATCCGGACCCGCTCCTCGGCCGACAGGTGGGAATACACTTTCGTCATGGGCGCAACACCTTCTCCAGTTAGAACCTGAACACTTCCAACCATAGAGCGGGTGTTGCGCTTCTATCTAGAACCCGGGATCCCGAGGTGCCTCATTTGAAAGTGAGCGCGAAATTGTGACTGGTGCCTCACCGGGGGTGAGCGCGAAATCCTAGTCGGTGTCGGCTGGTGTTTCGTTGTGGTTTTCCGGTGTGACGCCCGTGATTCGCGCGAGTGTCCTGTCCAAGTATGCCATGTCGGGGCCGATCCTCTTCTCGAGGCGGCGCGTGCGTGGCGCGGCCATCGCCTCGAGCCGGTCCTGGATGTCGTGGATGCGGCGGACGAGTTCGGCGGGGTTCGTGGCGGCGATGGTCTCCTCGATCTGTTCGCGCCGGCCGGGCAGGATGAACCCGCTTCCGCCGTTGCCGCGGTCCTCCCGGTCGAACCGTTTGAGCCTCTCCCACGGGGTCATGGGCCGGTCGTAGACGCGGCGGGGCCTGCCGTCGCGGGTGCTGGAGCGTCCCACGGGCTTCTTGGAGGGGGTGAACAGGTTGGCCTTGATCCTCACGAGCTCCCAGAGCTCGTTGAGCAGGTCGAGCTCCTCGACGGTGTACCGGTAGTAGAACGCGTGCCTGCGGACGATGTGGTTGTTGCGGGACTCGACGGTGGCCTGGTCGTTCTTGCGGTAGGGCCGGCTCCTGGTCTGTTCGACGTCGAGGGCCTGCAGGTGGGCGATGAACTCCGCGTTGATGAACTCGCTGCCGTTGTCGTTGTCGTAGGAGCGGATCGCGAACGGCAGGCGCTCCTCGATCATGGCCTCGGCCCGGGAGAGGTTGCGGTACGCGTTGTTCCTCGCCGACGCGTTCTCGGTCCACCCGGTCGCGAAATCGACCACGGTCAGGGTACGGCAGAACTCGCCGCGTGCGCTGGGCCCGCAGTGGGCGACGGTGTCGGCCTCCACGTTGCCCGGCAGCCCGTCGAGCTCGTCGCCCGCCTTCCTGATGGTGATCGAGTTGCGTAGCAGCTCGCCGGCCGGCCGCGTGGTCGCGATCCCCTTGGGACGCGCCGCGTCGCGCACGGGTCTGAGGTACCGGTCGACCGTGGCCGCGCTCATCGTCATGAGCTCGTCGAACGTGGACCCGTCGTACGTCGAGCTCCCCGCACGCGCGCAGCATGGGCAGCCACTGGGGCAGCATCGTCTTCAGGTACTTGCCGCACGGCATGTCCATCATCACCCACACCTCGCGCAGCAGCTCCCTCGAGCGGTCCGAATACCGCCTCGGACGCTCCGCGGGGACCGCCTCGTTATGTGTTCGCCGTCCGGCCTGGGCGAGCAGGCGCCTCGCGGTGCTCCTGCCGATTCCGAGCGATTCGCACATCCTGTCCAGGATGACGCCCTTCTGCTTCTTCGACGCCCTCATGTACTCGTCCCTGAACCTGAGGGTGACCTGCCTCTTCGCCGCCATGCTGATCCCGTCTTCCATAAGACCAGCCAAACAAACCAACCCGGTTTCGCGCTCACTTTTACTGAGGCACCACTACGCAATTCGCGCTCAAAAACGTGAGGCACGTCGGATCCCCCGAAAAATAGAAGATAAGTGGTACACTACTACTAAGTTTAGTCGAGATAGAGGGCGTGCGGAGCTATGAGCCGGAGCAACTATGGATTGGTGGATCAGTGCGGTTATGTTTGGTTAACTGCAATTAGGTACCGTTATGTCTGAACTGATTCGTGTAGCACAAGTTGTCGGCAGAATGATGGGCGGCGGCGTGGAAGCCACCGTCATGAATCATTATCGTCATATCGACCGTAGCCGTATCCAGTTTGATTTCATCGTACAGAATGACTCCACGGTTGTTCCTGAGGATGAGATCAAAGCACTCGGTGGCCGAGTATTCACGATACCTTCCTATAAGCATCTGTCTGCATACATAAATGCATGCGAGCAGTTGTTTTGCGATCTCAAGCCGACGATTGTACATTCGCATATGAATGCATTGAGTGTATTCCCGTTAGGTGCCGCTAAGAGAGCGGGCGTACCGGTACGTATTGCGCACAGTCACTCGACCAGTAATCCGCGTGAGTACACGAAGACCGCAGTGAAGATGGCTTTGCGTCCGTTTGCGAAGGTATATCCCACACATTATGCAGCTTGCTCGCATTACACGGCTCAGTGGCTATTCGGCGAAAAGCTTGATGCCGCCGGCAAGGTCAGGATTATTCGTAACGCTATTGAGCCCGAGATATTCCGTTTCAATCCTATGGTGCGAGCCGCTAAACGTGCCGAGTTGGGTGTTGCTGACAATCAACTGCTCATCGGTCAAGTGGGGCGTATGTGCTTCCAGAAGAACCAATTGTTCACGCTTGATGTGTTCAAACAGGTACTCGAGTGTCATCCAAATGCTGTCCTTGCTCTCGCGGGCGATGGCGACATGATGAAGCAAGTGCAGGGACGGATTCATGAACTTGGACTCGAACGTTCGGTACGCATGCTGGGTGTACGTAACGATATTAGTAGCTTGTATCAAGCGCTCGATGTGCTTGCTTTCCCCTCCACCTATGAAGGGCTGGGTATGGTCTCTATAGAAGCACAAGCTTCAGGATTACCGGTGATCGCATCCAATTATGTTCCGAGGGAGGCGAGCATTATCCCTGGTCTCGTTAAATTCTTTCCATTGGATAAAACCGATGCATGGGCAGTTGAACTTGCAGAAATGTCACCCGTAGCCAAACGAAGTGATGAAAAAAACGCCATATGCCATGCCGGGTACGATATCAAAGACAGCGCACAACAACTTGGTGAATGGTATAGTCAACTCGTCGATAGTAGTGTGATACATTCTTGACATAAAATAAGGGACACTTGAATTTGAGAATATTAATGGTGACCAGAGGACTGCAACATTCCAATGGTGTAGCAAGCTATGTTATGAATTATTACAGGGCGTTGCATGGTCCTGAAATGCGATTCGATTTCTTGGTGATAGATGATGTTGGCTCACCGTATTATAAGGAAATTGCGGGTAATGGGGATAACGTGTTCCTGCTTCCTTCATATATCAAACATCCATTAAAATTTTTCTCACTTATTTTCAATATATTCAAGAAGAGTCATTATGATGTCGTTCATTGCAATGTCGTTAATAGCGGAGTTCCGGTGCTTGCTGCGGCAGCTGCATTCAATGTTCCCATTCGTATATTGCATAGTCATGCTGCACAGAATGGTGATGTTTGGTGGAAGCAATTAAGGAATAAGCCATTTTCTGCGTTGGCTCTGCATTTTGCGAACAAATATATCGCATGTTCGCATAAAGCCGGTGATGGCCTATTTGGGAAGAGAAAATACGGGATTATACCTAATGCAATAAACATATCCCGTTTTCGTTATTCGGAGGTTGCGCGGAACAAAATTCGAGGGATCGAAAATTGTGGAGATAAAATTGTTGTGATGACGGTTGGTAGGATCACAACCCAGAAGAATCCCTACTTTATTGTCGATATCATTCGCGAACTTGCCAACAGTAAAGTTGACTTCCGTTTCTGGTGGTTCGGGGATGATGAACTGAATGGCGATGTACAACGATATGCCGAAAAACAGGGCGTCAGCCAATATATTTCGTTCAAGGGATCAGTTGGAAACGTGAATGAATACTATTCCGCGGCCGATGTCTTTGTTCTTCCGTCATTATATGAGGGTTTGCCGGTATCTGGAGTGGAAGCGCAGACGGCAGGATTGCCTGTGTTGTTTTCGGATCAAATTACTCGTGAGACATCAATGAGTGTTTTAACAGAATTTCTTCCAATAGACGATGCGAACCTGTGGGCGGAAAAGATTCTTCTGGATAGGCATTATGATCGGTCAAACTATATTAGATCGGTCGTTTCAGATAGTTTCGATATACGTTGTTGTTCAAAACAGATGATTAAAGAGTATTCGATATCAATGTAGGTTTTATAATGATCCGAAATAGATATGCATTCTTTGATATAATATTGTGTATTTCTTTTTTATTGAATTCCGTTTCGGTATATTCAAAAAGCAATTATTCACATAGACTAAACTATGCATCGCTATTCATAGCTGCTATGTGTTTACTGTTTGTGCTTCTTTCTAACATGAGCAAGGAGGTGTGGTCAAAAGCAATTTACATTGGTTTCATATGTATTGTTGTAGGGTGTTTACCGTTCTTTGTTTTGTATTTCGTGCAGCAGTCAGATATTTCTAAGCAAATTTTTCGTTTCGTATTGATTGTGCCGATCTGCTCTATGTATCTTTTTCTGCGATCGTTATATGGGATTAAAGTAGTCTTGAGGAATTTCGTAAATGCCTATATCATTTTGGTAATACCTGGCTTTATAATTTGGGTATTGTATTCACTGGGTGTTGTATCGACTAATATGTCATTAGACGTTTCTTGGGGTAGTTACACTACTGTAAATGGGGTTTATGGAATAGAGTGGTTCACTCAATATAGCGATATTAATCTCAGCATCGGAAAACTCTGGAAGTTCACATCTGTTTTTATTGAAGCGCCGGCCTTTGCAGCTTTTGCCGTATTGTTCGGATGTATTTCGATTTATCTCGCAGATTCTTCGTTGGTTGCTGTCTTAATAATAGTGATTAGTGGATTGTGCTCCTTTACGACAACCGCATATCTTGGTTTTGGATTATTGTTATTGCCCTTACTATATAAAGCTTTTTATAATAGCAAAACAAGAATATCGAAATTTTTATTCCTTGCGATTGGTGTATTGTGCATTTTAGGGAGTTCGTTAGTTTTTGTTAAAATAATGTCAAATAAGATTGCGACTTTTTCCGGAGGAATTCATCTTCTTGACTTTCTTTCCGGTTTAAAGGCGTTTATTGATAATCCGATATTTGGTCATGGCGTTAATGATTATCGGGCAGCTTGGCTTCAATTTGCTTCCGATCATCAAAGTGGTGTATCGCAAACTAGTACCTTGATGTCGGTGCTATCCCAGGGAGGCTTACTATATCTTTTTCCATTTATATATCCGCTTTTTACTATGTATAAATCGGAAATGAAAATTTATAAGCCATTTGTTATATGTTTTTTAATACTGTTTTCAATTTGTATTGCTTTTGAGGATAGTTTTATTACGTATCTTCTTATATCATTCGGGTATATTGACATGACAAATAGATCTGGCGGTAAGTGTTTTCTACGGGAAAGGATATAAGATTGTCTTCTGTTGGCATCGTCACTTATCATGCTGCGTATAACTTTGGTTCCGTGCTGCAGGCTCTAGGCACTCAGATTGCCTTTGAAAAGCATGGTTGTTCGGCATCCATTATTAACTATCGCCCTTCTGGTCAGCGAGCTTTTTATGAGACGCTATATCGTACGAATCGTTCATTAAAAACGCTGATTAACGATCTATCCCTGATCTCAGTGAAATCGGATCGTCTTCTTCGTGCTGAACGATTTGAGCGTTTCATCAATCAGCAGCTCAATCTCACGGAATGTGTTGAAAAGGCTTCGGATTTGGGAAAATTCGCTGATTCTTTCGATATATACGTGAGCGGTAGTGATCAAATTCTGAATATTCATTCTAATGAATATTCGGGAAGCGACTGGGATGCCATGAAGCCTTACTTATTAGATTTCACAAATCGTCGCAAGGTAAGTTATGCTTCATCTCCTGCGAATATGACACGGGATGAGATCAAACACATTGTTCCCGACCTTCAAAAGTTCACGATGCTGTCTGCACGTGAACAAGATGCCGCCGAAATGATTGGCCAACTCGTGGGCAGGCCCTGCGCCAATGTACTTGACCCCACGTTGCTTGTCGGGGCTGATTCATGGCGTAGGATTGCGACACGTGCAGCGGATGAGATGAATCTTCCGAAAAAATATGCCTTGATATATTCGCTAAACGGCACGAAAACCGTTATGCAGCAGTATTCCCTATATCGCCGTGTCAGTGATATTCTTAATATGCCGGTTGTCTTGATTGCCCCGTTTGCGTGGTTCCCGACGAACAAGCATATTGTTGATGGGCGAGCCGCTGGGCCTGCGGAGTTCATCAATATCATCGATCACGCTATTGTGGTGATTACCGATTCCTATCATGGAACCTTATTCTCCATGAATCTGGGTACTCCTTTCCTGTCGATGAGCAACGGAAAAGGGTCGAGCACGCGAAAGGACCAGGTTCTGCATCGTATGCAGGCCAGTGACTCCATCGTCAAAGGGATAGAGGATGCTGTTCATTATCTCGAACGGTCAGGTATCCCCTCAGTTCATGATATCACAAAACCTCTTGCGGGAGTTCGGCAATTCTCAAAAGATTACATTGCTCACACCCTTGACTTCTAGAATCGATTGTGCATAATGGCAAATCATAGGAAAAAGCCGAAAATACATTCGGTGAAGTTCAATGTTCTCATGAATATGCTTCTAACGACATCGCAGATGTTGTTTCCTTTAATCACCCTGCCGTACGTTTCTCGTATTCTTTCCACGTTTGGTACGGGTGCAGTTGCTTACGTGCAAAGCGTTGTGCTGTATTTTTCGATGGTCGCGCTCCTCGGCATACAGAACTATGGCATCAAGGTCTGTGCTATGGTACGCGATGATATAGTGGAATTATCGAAAGTCGTAAAGGAACTTTTGGTCATTTTGCTGGTGTCCACGAGCATTGTCTTTGCGGTTTATCTGTTATCGATATTCCTCATTCCGACTTTCTCTCAACAGCGGACACTGTTCCTGATTTTCTCAGTTGGATTCTGGCTTTCTTCGTTCGGTGTGGAATGGTTCTACCAAGCCGTTGAACAGTACGGTTACATTACTGTACGGAACATTGTATTCAAGTTTATTGGCCTTATTCTGATGTTCCTATTTGTCCACCAGAGCTCGGATTATATTGTGTACGGCATCACCGTGCTCGTTGCCGGCTACGGTATGAATATCCTCAATCTCCTGCGTCTGCGCAAACTCGTGGATTTCTCTATCAGGCAGCGTCTGGAATACAAAGAACATCTTAAGGCTATGTTCTGGTATTCAATTGCATCGATTTCGTCCGGCATGTATACCCAAACGGATATCGTGGCTCTCGGTTTTCTCGGTAACATCAATATGGTTGGTCTCTACCAACTTGTTGCGAAAATCAAGAATGTGCTCATCAAAGCCGTGAACTCCGTTGGCAATGTGATGTTGCCACGTATTTCATACTACAAGGCCAATGGGGACAAGCAGGCAATTATTAATCTGATGGCCAAGAATGTCAACTTCATCGGTGTGGTATCTGGTGCTCTGATCGGTGGAACGGTTCTGTGTTCGGATTCCGTTGTACAACTTATGGGAGGCAAGGACTTCTCTGGATCAGTCGTGCCACTAATGCTCGCTGTTCCAGCTATATTATTCTCATCGCTCAATATCGCTTTGGGAAATGAACTGATTGCTGATTCGCGCGAAAGGGAATGGGCAATACTTAATGTTATTGGATTCACATGTTCGGTTGTATATGCTATCACGTTTATTTATTTTTTTGGCGTTGCCGGAGCTGCAATATCGAATTCTCTAACCGAATTGACCGTACTTGTTTTGCGATGCTCGCGTAGCAAAGGATTTATGCGGCAAATTCTGCCACAAACCGATTACCACAAGATTGGTATCGTATCCGTTGTATCGGTATTTATCGCTTTACTGCTGAAATCACAACTTGCATTCACTCCCGGATTCATCTCTCTCATTGTGAACGGATGTTGTTTTATGGGAATATATTGCATCGGACTTGTTCTGGCGCATGAATTGTTTGTCGCCGAAATGATTCATTCTATTATCAAAAGGTAGGAGAATACTATGACTGGTCCCGATAAGTTGCTAACCATCTCGGTTGCTGCGTATAACGCTGAACCATACTTGGAACGATGCATATCCTCTGTCGTTTCCTGTCCGGATGCAGCACGTCTGTGTGAAATCATTATCGTAAATGATGGCTCCCACGATTCGACTTCGGATATTGCCCACCGTTTTCAAAGCCGGTATCCCCAAACAGTACGCGTGATTGATAAGGAGAACGGAGGATATGGCTCCACCGTTAATGCCAGTCTGAAGCACGCAACAGGACGGTATTTCCGGCTCCTTGATGCGGATGATTGGGTGGATACTGAACATCTATCCGGCTTCTTGAGAGAATTGTGCGCTTGCGATGTGGATGTGGCTTTATCCCCGTACCTCATATGTAATGATCAGACCAAGGAAGAAACCCCGGTAACACTGTCGGAATTGCATGCAGCTCAGGCGGGACATTTTGAAGATCTCGATTTCTCTCGGACACATTTAACAATGCATGCGATGACTTTTCGGACCGATTTACTGAGACAGGCGGGAGTTCACCTTGATCACCATGTACTCTACACAGACTGCGAATTCATTACCCAGCCGCTTAGATTTGTTGACACATATCAGATGTTGACAAATCCATTGTATTGCTATCGAGTGGGCCGAGAAGGTCAAAGCTGTGATTATCGACAGACTGTACGGCATAAGGATGATCTCAAAACCGTCATCAAAACCTTAACGCCGCTTTATGATGAGCAACTCCCCGGCAACAAATCGGAATTTCAATACTCACAGTTCCTTGGCCTCTACACTCAATTGTTCAATGCATGTTTTCTTCCCCGTGATGCTGCATGGGCGCAACTTAGAAAGCTATGCGAAGAGATGAAACCTCTTAATCCGAGAATGTGGGATAAGTTCCTGCGGCATCGCGTCGATATTCGCATGGCGCTGTCCACGCATGGACTTACGTTTCCTCTTCTGTGTGTGCTTCAGCGTAAACGACTCAGCTATAGCGAGTGAAACCGACAAATGCATTCAGCATATTAATTTAAGGAGTATATAAAATATGCAAGCCATCAAGCATGCACATGAACGCAATGCGCGGATCGTGGTCTCATTGTTGAAACAGCATGGTGTGAAAAATATTATTGTTTCACCCGGCTCCACGAACCTGCCGGTAGCTGTCTCTGTGCAGCATGACCCGTATTTTCATGTTTATTCATGCGTGGATGAACGTTCTGCAGCTTATATGGCATGTGGCATGGCAGCGACAACCGGGGAGCCTGTCGCGTTAAGCTGCACTGGAGCGACTGCTTCCCGCAACTATCTGCCCGGCCTCACTGAAGCGTATTACCGTAAGCTTCCGGTGATAGCCATCACCTCATTCAACGGGGATTGGAACATCGGTCAGCTTCTTCCGCAGACGCTCGATCGGCGTATCGTTCAGAACGATGTAGCGCTTGTCTCAGTGGACTTGCCGGTCATTAAGGACGAGACGGATGCCTTGTACTGCAATCGGCTCGTTAACCAAGCCATTCTGGAGTCCATACGTCACGGTGGCGGTCCCGTGCATATCAACTTGCCTACTGTCTATGACAACACCATGGATCCCGGCCCAGTTCCCGTAAGCAGGTGCATCCGACGTTACATGCCGTCCGACCCATTTCCAGAGATCGGCTCACATAGGAACATTGTGATTCATATCGGTGCTCACATCCGATTCTCGAAGGAAGCAGAACAGTCGATTTCGGATTTCGCTGACCGTTACGATGCAGTGGTGCTGTGTGATCATACTTCCAACTACCACGGTCATAACCGACTCCTCGGCACGCTGACCACAGACAACATCCATTCCGGTTCGGCTCAATGGGACGCGCTGAAACCCGACCTAGTCATTTCGATGGGGGAAATCTCCGGTGACTATCCGACCACGAATTACCTCAAGGCCGTACATGCCGAGACCTGGCGTGTGTCCTTGGATGGGGAATTGCGCGACCGATTCGACGGATTGACCAAAGTTTTCGAGTGCGATACCGAGGAGTTTTTCAAGAGATACGCAGCTTTCGGTGAACAGAATGGCAATACACCAGTGAACCGTTATTTCGCTCAATGGGAACAATACGACGAGTCATTGAGACGATCTCTTCCCGATCTGCCATATTCGGGCAGATGGATAGCAGAGCAGACTGCTAAGCAGATTCCCGAGAAGTCGATTATGCATTTCGCAATCCTCAATGCGCTTCGCAGTTGGAACTACTTTGAGCTTAACCCTTCTATTCGTTGTTATTGCAATACGGGCGGCTTCGGCATCGATGGGGCACTGTCCACCACATTCGGATCGGCCTTGGCTGAACCCAACACTCTGCATTTCGTGGTTATAGGTGATCTTGCCTTCTTCTACGACATGAACTCGCTTGGCAACCGGGATATGATGGCGAACATCCGCATCCTTTTGGTCAACAATGGGATAGGAGATGAGATGCGCATGCCCTATTCTACCGGATTTCGCCTCCATGGTGAAGAGCTTCCCTACGTGTGTGCGCAAGGCCATTATCGTGCACAAAACGCCTTCGACAGTCTGGCCAAAGCATGGTGTGAAGCCCTCGGATTCAAGTACATGTCTGCCTCAAGCAAGCAGGAATACCTCGAACGGCTCCCGGAATTCCTCACAACGCAATCCGACAGCCCCATTATTCTTGAATGCCACACCACCCCGGACGATGACTCCCAAGCCGGAGGGGCGTTACAACTTCTCGATCAGGATTATGTGAATAAGAAGAAGCTCAAGGACGCCATCAAAAATGTCGTTCCAGACAGCATGCTTCGCACTGCGAAGACTATCTTAAGTCGGAAATGACAAATATAGGTATACTGCTTGAAGATATCTGAAAGGATTGTTTCAACCGTGTGTAACCGACTTTTCCACCGGTCGTGAGGTTGGCGGAAAAGTCGGTGATGATTTATGCTGAATACTTCGCTGATTTCAACGCATATATAGTGCTTGAAGGAATTGACAAGATAATGGGTTGTTCTTGGAATTCCAAGGACAACCCATTGGACGTTTATGAGTCGGCAGCTATTATTGCCTGGCCACACAATTCGGTGTGACGTCGGCTATGGATTGGCCGCCGGTGACGGCGAGCGTGTCGCCGTCACCCCAGTAGCCGTTGCCCTTGCCGTTGGTCCAGCCGTTGGCATCCCAGTCGTGGTGAACGCGGTCTTGACATTCTTGCCGCCCGTGTCGGGAATGGTGGCGTTGTACCAGCCGTCGCAGACAGACTTCATGGTCACGTTGTTGGTGGTCTTCGTACCGATGGTGTACGACATCTTCACTGTCTTCCATGCGGCGGTCGGCTTGTAGTACACGGTTATCGGAGTCTTCTCCACAGAAGCCACGCACGGGCTCACGGAGCCGAGCTGGCCGTCCTTGAGTACGATGGTCGCACCGGAGGCTTTGTAGTTCTGGCCGCCGTTGTTGTCCCACTGACCGGAGCCGTTGGTCACCACGAACTCGACGGGCTGTTCCTTCGCGTCCTTGATGGTGTAGGAGACCCAGCCGTCGCACGCCGCGGTCATCTTCACGCCCGGGACGGTGGTCCAGGTGCCGTCAGCCACGCGGTAGTGCAGGTAGGTGGAGTTTGCGCCGAAATCGGTGCTCGGGTAGAACACGGTCGTGTTCGCGGCCACCGGCTTCTTGGATTGGCTACAATGTATTAGACAGTCCGATGAGGGACGATTGACGTGGGATTGGAGGCCGACGATGGCCGACCCGAAGCATCCCCGCCACTACGACGAGGCGTTCAAACGGCAGATCGTGCAGCTTTACGAGAACGGCAAGCCGGCGCGCGAGATCAAGGACGAGTACGACATCTCGCATTCCACGCTGCACCGTTGGTTCCAGGGCATCCGCAACAGCGGCTCCACGAAAGCCGCCGACAACCGCACCCCTGAGCAGAACGAGCCGGTCGAGCTGCGCAAGCGCAACAGACAGTTGGAGATGGAGGTGGACGTTTCAGAACAAGCGGCGCTGATATTCGCACGAAAGTAGCAGTGATACGGGCCAACGCCTCCCGTTATCCGATATCGGCGCAGTGCAGGATACTGGGCGTTCCCCGCTCCACCTACTACTGGATGATCGAACATCCCGAAGCCGAGCGGGTGGACCCGATCGCCGGCGACGTGCACGCGGTCCGGCGCGACAGCCGCGAACGCTACGGCGCCAGGAAGATCAAGGCCGCCTTGGGAAGGAGGGGCGTCACCGCGTCCAGGAGGCGCATCGGCAACATCATGCGCGAACAGGGCATGACGAGCGCGTACACACGCAGACGATTCGAACCGCACGGGACGCGGGTTAACGAGGTCAGGCTCGCGAACCTACTGGACCGCGAGTTCGACGGCTACGCCCCGCACACGCATCTGGCGAGCGATCTTACCTATGTCCGCGTCGGCGGAGGCTGGGCGTACGTGTGCCTGCTGGCCGGCCTGGCGAACAGGGGCATCGCCGGCCATTCCGTCGGGCGGGCCCGGGACGTGAGCTTGGTGCTGGCCGCGTTCGCCACCCTCGACTTCCCGCTGACGGACGTCCAGGTGTTCCGCACCGACCGGGGCAGCGAGTTCGACAACACGAGGATCGACGAGCTGCTCGACGTGTTCGACATCAAAAGATCGTTGTCACGCAAGGGCAACCTCTACGACAACGCCGTGGTCGAATCGACGAACAGGCTGCTGAAGAAGGAGCTCGTGTACCGGAACCACTACACCACGATCGAGCAGCTGAGGCATGACCCCGACGACTGCGTGTGGTGGTCCGACAACCAGCGGCTCCACTCCACCCTCGGATACCGGAGTCCGAAGGAATTCACCGAATAGGGACTCGTCCTCTAAGAAACCGTCTAACACACCGTTGCCAATCCAGTGCAGTTCCGTTCCCTGACCGAATCGATAGACACGAGCACACCGGGCGGTACGCTCGTGTTCAACATCTTCGGGTCTCTGGCGCAGTTCGAAAGCGACCTGATCCGCGAACGCACCCGAGCCGGACTCGAAGCCGCCAGGGCAAGAGGACGAAAGGGCGGACGGCCCGCCAAGCTCGACGAGAAACAGGTCAGAGAGGTGCGGAGGCTGTACTGGTCCAGGATGATGACGGTGGATCAGATCGCCGCGATGATGCACGTGGGACGGTCCACCGTCTACAGGTGTCTGAATCTTGGCCGACAAATCCGATGATGGCGATTGGCAAAGGGTTTCCGCGGTATGAGCATACGACACGCCGGTTCATAGAAAATAAACGTCGCCACGCTATCCTTAAAGGTGCACTTTTTTCAAGAAAGGAGATACAGCATGACGACCCTAGTCGAAACTATTGCCGAAAACCCCAGCATGGTCTGGCCAATCATCCTCATCATCTTGGCGATGCGAAGTTAACCAGATACTAGCTAGATAGTTCTCTTATTTAGTTTTTCCTAGTCTCCAGAGCTTTGGAATATTCAATATTTCAAAGCTCTTTTCGTATTGAATATTACCACACTTGGAGCATCAAAAGACAAAACTTAGTCAAGAATTTGAAAAAAGGCAATTTTTGGCGTGTCGTGCACTTATGCAGCACCTTGAATTCTGTGTTTTAGATTCTGGTGTCCGCCGCGGAACATTAACCCTTCTTTGGAATCTTGCCGATATCCTATGATCAAACGTGTGGATTTGTTGCCCATGTACTCCGGTATCAATTTGGCTGCGCTCCTGCCGGTCATCGCCGATCACCTAGTAAAGATGCGCGTGTGACTGTCGACCGGTCTCGCAATACGATTTCTCTGTAGGTTACGCCGTAATTGGCAGACTTGATTTCACGTTGGCGCATATGGCCGAATGAAGGCATCCGACGGCGTATTGGGAACCCGGAGCCTAGGGCTTGGCGCGTCCGGCATCGTAGGCCTGTATGTCTCCTCTCTCTGGTTCCATCTGGCAATTTTCATAAAAGTGCAGAAATGCAGTAAAACACACTTTCAAAAAGTGCAGGAATGCGGTCAAATCTGGTTTTGAAAAACGTGGAAATGCGAAAGCCGGAAGTGAGGTGTGGTCCGCCATGCTCAGACGGAAGATGTACGACGTCCTGCTTGATTGGAAATCACGGTCCCAGGGCAGGGCGGCCCTGCTGGTCGAGGGCGCGCGGCGCGTTGGCAAGTCGACCGTCGACCTAGGAAAGTTCAAACTGTATCTGGCGGATACCGGCCTGTTCGTGGCCCTCGCCTTCAAGGACGCGGACTTCACCGACAACATCGTGTACGGGAAGCTCCTGTCGGACAAGCTGCCCGTGAACCTCGGCATGGTCTACGAGAACGTCGTCGCCCAGGAGCTTACCGCCCACGGAAGGCGCCTGTTCTACCACACCTGGCCTAAGCCGGGGACGACCCGCAACTACGAGATCGACTTCATCGTGCCCGACAGCAAGAAGGTCAGTCCCGTCGAGGTCAAGTCGTCGAATTACAGGACACACGCCTCGTTGGACGCATTCTGCGAAAAGTGCTCCTCACGCGTCGGCAGGCGGTACCTCGTCTTGCACCAAGGACCTGGACGGGGACGGCGCCCGTCGACTGCATCCCGACCTACATGTCCGTGTTCCTGTAGGGAGAGGCATGGTGACGGTGGCCAGATCGCCGCGATGATGCACGTGGGACGGTCCACCATCTACCGATGTCTAAACGCGGATTCAATGAAGATGGACTAAATCATTTTGATGCTGAGTCGTCCCTCGATAGGCAGTTTATGCATGAGATTCTTGCCATGGTCCTTGTTATCCAGAGTGGAACCATAGGTTGAAAGCAGCTTGGTGACTTTACGGTTCATATCAGTCCTGGCTTCTGCATCCGAAATTCTTTCTCCATCGTCTTTCTGCCAAGGTCGATAGAAGAATATCAGCCTGGTCTGGCTCTCATACAGGTCAACACCGTCAAAGATTGCTTGGAAATACGCATAGTCAGCCTGAGCGAGTGAGTGATCGTAGAATTTGATTATGGCGGTGGGATTGCCTCCCAAACCATACGGTGATTGGGTCTGTATGAGTTTTGCGATATCGGGATTATCCAAGGAAAGAAGACGATAGGTTATTGCGAGGTATTGTTCGGCGTCCGAAATACAACGTAGGTCAGCAAATTGAATCTTTGAAAACGCATGGCGTCACATTTGATTTATACACGGAAGTAGATGCGCAAGAGTTCCTAACGAGCCGCACGTATTTTTTCAAACTTAAAGCCTTCGAGAACAATTTCGAGCGAGATAACGGGCAGTACCATGGGCTGGATTTCGCATATCTCGTGGATTTATCCACCATCGACTGCCATCTGCGAACGTTGCTAAGCTACCTCTGCCTTAACCTTGAATACGCGTTGAAAGTGCGTTTCAATCAGATCATTATGGAAAATGCCAATGAAGATGAATCTGACTCTGGGCGTGAACAAGCATAATGTTGCCTGGCATGTATGCGATCAAATAAAGGTGCCCAGCGGGGGCGGGCACTACATCGTCGGTCCGTGCCGCACAAGGTCGACCGGCCCATGCGAGTGCTCGGCTACCGCACGCCCGCCGAGCCATTCGCTGACGAGCCGCCAGACCTACAAGCCTGACGAAGGCGTTGCACCTGCAAATGAACAACGGGTGGCATCCATACATCATGATGAACGAGTAAGGTTGACGGGGAGGGGGAACCACATGAACCAAGCATGCGTACACACGACACCTTCGGCGTGGGCGTGGTGCAATGGCTATCCATCCATCTGCGTATCAAGACGTTGACCGACTATTTCGCGCACCTCATGTACCGGCAGTACATCAATGAAAGCTCGGTGTGGGGCGGTGGTCGCCCGCAGTTCCTGTTCGCGGAGCTCAGCTATATCGGCATGCATCTGTTCGGCGTATTGCTGCCGCTTATGTGGCTTATGCGTGGGCGCGACCGTATCTATGCCAAGCGGTTGCGCAACCTCATCGTTGTGTATGCGATTGGCACTGTACTGATGCAGGCCGGCACCCGGATCGTTCTTCGCGCGAATCTACCAGAGTCTTGACCCGATATGCGGGCTGCTCGCCCATCCGTGGACGGTGCTTACCGGATATGGCGCCGGCAACATCATCAACGCGGTATGGGCCGGTGCGAAGCATGCGGGACGATTGTTGAATGGCCTGGGCATGAATGGAAGTGCTGCGGTGGGATTCGCGGCTGGCATTAGCAATCATTCGGGTAGGCAATGTTCGACTGTTCAGGTTTTTGAGCCTTGCCGCTCTGGAGCTGCCATATGCGAATGAAATATGTTTCGTTGCTTAGGACGCAGTGGTCGCGGCCTGTTCGGACCGCAGCTCCTCGATACTTATATGCAAGACGGCAGTCGATGGCCGTCTATGCTGGGTGAAGTGATCTGAAGTAATTTACAAGCTGCGAATTTGCGAACCGAACGGCCACAAGGCCAGCTTGGCCATCTTGAACGACTGGATACCGAACGGAATACCGATGATGGTGACGCAGTTCAGCAGGCCGGCAAGTATGTAGCCAATCGCCATCCACAAACCGGCCAGTACGAACCAGATGATGTTGATCAGCACGGATCCCACGCCGCCGCCATACTCCACGGTCTTACCGAACGGGGTCAGCGTGAGTCCCGCCATCTTGAACGCCTGAATACCCAGTGGAATGCCCACAATGGTGATGCACAACACCAAACCGATAATGGCCCAGCTGGCGGCGAGCAACAACCCACCCAGAATCAGCCACAGAATATTACCAATAAGTCGCATACGCACATGATACTGACATGCCGTGCCGATGTCGACAAGTGGCAACGGATAACAACAAAAGATACAAAAAGCAGCAAAGCCATGTGGGAAGGATGTATTTTGCTTCGTCATAAGCAGAAATGGCGAGGCAGATTTATCGAACCTTAATCGAACCAAGTTTTAATACGGTTGCATTGCTTGGCGATGCCTCCGAATATATTGGTCAAACTTTTATTTTGCTTTCCGAGGTGTTGCTGGCAGCAGCGTATTGAATGGATTTTTGCAGTCACTTAATTGATGCGGCTGCAAAAGCGATCGGTATTTTCTGGCTGAATTCTTTGAGTGCGGAGCGGCAGAAAACAGGATCTTTGATAAGTGCCATGTAAAACTGCCCAACATCTGTTTGATTGAAAGCCCGCTACAAATCTGCCATACATACCGCAGATAGACCGGTTGAAATGGAAAAGATGCGCAGAGTGTGGGGCGTTCGCCTTGGGAACGGACGCCCCACACTTGTTGTGCGGGAATTTATAGCATTCCGATCAGTCCGTGATCGTGGCCGTCGCGTGCGAAGGCTGGAATCGTGTCTATTCCGGCGTCGACAGTGATTTTTTGCCCCCCTCCATACACTTTGCCAGTGCGTAGATCCGTCCATGTGATGCTAGCGTTTCCGGGAAGCGTCACCTCACGCGATCTGGCTCCGGCCTCAACTACGGGGGCCACTAGGATATCAGGGCCGAACATGTATTCATCGGCGATATCGGACACCGATTCGTCTTGAGGGAACTCGTAGAAGAGTCCACGGACCAAAGGCTGGCCATCGGTATGTGCTGATTCGAACAATTCCCGAGTGTAAGGGCGCATTTTCTCGCGAATGGCAATGAACTTTCGGAAGATCTGCTCCGTCTCGGGGCCATAGCTCCAAGGCTCATTGTCGGCACCACTTGGCGAACGGTGGTCTCCGGCCGAATTGGTGATGGTCTCCTTGCCGGTTGTCGTATGCAGACTACGGTCGCCATGGTTGCGCATGACCGGTAGGAAGCATGAGAACGCGCACCAGCGGGCCAACAACTCCTTGAAATCGTCCGAATCAATTATCCCATCATGGAAACCGCCCATATCGGTGGTGAACCAGGGGATACCGGCCATGCCCATGTGGATGGCGCAGGTAATCTGGGCACGAAGGTCGGCGAAGGTCGAACCAACGTCTCCAGACCAAACAAGAGAACCATAGCGTTGCGAACCAGCCCAAGCGCAACGGGTGAGGTTGACGATGTCACCATCCCTTCCTATGGTTTGTTGCCCCTCGTAGAAGCCTTTGTTGTAGTCTCTTGGGTAGATGTTTGCCACCTGCTGGTTTGGGCCGGCATAATATCGATAGTTGTCGAAATCGTACGTGCCGTATTCAGGTTCCGCTTCATCGAGCCAGAATGCATCAACCCCAAGCTCGGCATAATTTGTTCGGCACTTCTCCCAAACATATTCGCGAGCTTTTGGATTGGTGGCGTCATAGAACTGGCTGGGACCTTCGAACATCATGCCGACGTCTTCACCCTTATCTGCGCGCACGAGAAGGTTCTTTGACTTCATCTCAACATAATTCTCTGAGGCGAGCGCGACCTGGGGCCACACAGATACCATGAGTTTCACTCCCATGCTGTGCAGCTCGTCCGCCATAGCTTTGGGATCGGGCCAGAATTCATTCTCAAAACGGAAGTCACCCATATGCGGCCAGTGGAAGAAATCTACAACGATGAGATCCAATGGAATATTACGCTGTTTAAACCCATGAGCGACGTCTAGGAGCTGACGTTGATTCCAATATCTAAGCTTGCACTGCCAGAATCCCAGTCCCCATTCAGGCATATGAGGAGCGTGCCCTGTGGCGTCGGCGTAATGCTTCATTATCGAAGAAGGTGTATCGCCTGTGGTAATCCAGTAGTCAATCTGCTTGGCTGATTCAGCTCGCCATTCCGTACGGTTCTTGCCGAACGTAACGTTTCCAAGTGCCGGATTATTCCACAGGAAGCCATATCCGGCGCTGGAAACCACGAAAGGAATAGATGCCTGTGAATTGCGATGCGCGAGTTCGAGGGTACAACCTTTCAGATTGAGGATGTTCTGTTGGTACTCGCCCATACCATATAGTTTCTCATTTTCCGGTGTGGTAAAGGAAGCAACGATGGAATAGTCGCCTCCGGTGATCGGTTTGAACCATCGCGCTCGAAGATTTAGTGATCCGCCAGATGGTATTTCCTGAATGAGCGGTGTGCCGTCTGCCTTATAGAAGCTCAGTAAACAGCGTGGCTCTTCATATCCTGATCCGGAGTACAGGCCGCAGGATGCTTTCGCTTGAACTACAATATCGCCATTGCGTAATTCGGCGGTTCTATTGGGCTTGTCAATGGTGATACCATAGTCGTGACTGTCTGAGGCCTGATTGTTTTGTGGCAGCAAAGCTCCTTCTTGTTCCTGTATCTCATGCATTTTCGAGGCGCGGACGCGGACTGAATTCTTTCCCCATGGTTCGATGCGAAGATATTCGCCGTCACCAGTCCACAACAGTGCATCTCCATCGATAGCAAAAGTTAGTTCACTCATAGTTGGTCCTTGTAATTATGTACTTAAGGGTTGGATCAGTCTTTCACCGCTCCGGCTGTTACGCCGGCGGCAACGTATTTCTGTGCGAAAATTAGTAATAGCGCTGTTGGTACTGAGGCCAATACTGCGGTGGCCATCATTGGCCCCCATTCTTGGTTCTGTGAACCGATAAAGTCATATAGACCCATGGTGATTGGCCTCATCTTGCCGCCACCGGAATCGAGGGTCGAAGCAAACATGAAATCTGACCATGCCCAGAGGAAAGCGAACAGCGAAGTCGTGACAATGGTATTACGGGAGAGTGGAATCACGATTTTGGCAAAAACACCCCACTGCGATGCTCCGTCGATTTGCGCTGCCTCCACCAACGAGCGTGGCATACCGGACATAAATCCCGTCATCAGAATCACCGCGAACGGTACCGACAAAGTGGAGTCGGCAACGATAAGTCCCGGAATACTGTCGAGAAGGCCGATGTCATCGTAGATCTGGTAAAAGCCTAGAGACATAACGACCGCGGGAATCATCTGAGCAACAATCAACAGGAAGTTCATGGACTTTGAGCCTTTGAACTCCAAGAAAACAATGGCGTATGACGAAGGTAATGCAATTGCTAGAGTCAGAATCACGCATCCTATGGCAACCAGCAATGACGTTCCTAGGTAGGGGAGCTGTGAACTTAACGCAGAGGCATAATTGTCGAGCGTGAAATCTTTCGGGAACAGATCACCTGAACGGATGGAGCGACGTTGCGTGAATGATATGTTGATCATCCAGTATACGGGGAAGAGCATAATCAGCGTCAAAATGATGCCTATAAGTGTTTTCCACCATGATGAACGATGTTTCATTTTAGTTACCTCTTCTCTTCATTCCGCTGGGCCCACAGGTAAATCAGAGCGAAAATCAGTGCTACGACAATGAGAATCGTGCCCACAACGGATGCTTCCGAATACCGGATGGTTGCTGATGTGCCCTTTCCGAAAGCCATCTCATAAGCCCAAGTTGCCAAGGTTCTCGAAGATCCAGTGCCCTTGGTCATAATCCAGATGATGTCTACTGTTCGTAACGTGTAGACGAAACCTAGCAGGAGCGTGATCATCGATACCGGCTTGAGCAACGGGAAAGTAATCTTCCAGAAGCGCTGCCAAGCATTGCAGCCATCCAACGCGGCGGCTTCATACAAGTCGCCATTGATGTTTTGCAAGCCCGAATACAGAATTACGAGGTTGAAAGGAATACCAAGCCAAATATTGGCAATGATAACCGCCCACAAGGAATGATCGGCTTGCAGCCACCAAACCGGGTCCAAACCAAATAGTTTGAGGAAATTATTAATAACACCGCTGTCGGCGTCCATCATCCATTGCCAGATCGTACCGGAAATCATTGGCGGAAGTAGCCATGGTACAAGGAATGCGCCGCGCAAAGCCGCGGAAAGTTTGAAATTCTGATTGAAGAAAACCGCCAATGCCAAGCCGATAGAGTATTGGAAAACGATAGAAGCGAAGACGAAAATCAAAGTCTGTCCGAGAATAGTCCAGAACTGTTGATTGCTTAATATTTCCTTATAGATATCGAATCCAGACCAAGGGGCATCGCCGGTCACAAAAGTGCGACGTGTGTAGCGGTGCATACTCATGGAAATATTCTGAATCAGAGGCCAAACGTAGAAGATAAGCATGTAAATAATCAGCGGGGCCGCGAAACCAATGGCGGCCAATGTGGTTGGCTTGATTCGCCTTGGTTTATCTGCGGTGATTGTTTGAGACATAGTTCACCTGCCTGTTGATGGAAAAGATGGAATGGGGCGTCTGAATATCGCAATGAATGGCGGGCAGATGCCCCAGAAAAATATGAGACCGCGAATCAGCCCTTATTCAAGGCAGCCTGTAGATCTTCAGAAAGCTGTGCAGAAATGTCTTCGTATTCCAGACCAACGTCAGTGGTACGGCCTTCAGCATTTTCTACGGCGTCAACCCAAGGTGCCCAGGCACTGTTCTCTTCCACCTGCTGCTTGCGGACGTCACTTTTGGCGGCAAGATAAACCATCTCATCATTGGTCTTCTTGAGATTATCTCCGTCAATGAGGCACTGAATGACCTCCGCGGTTGCTTTCATCTTGTCACTGTCTTTGGTTTTCTGGGCTGGAATGGTAATGAACTCGCCACCGCTTGGAACTGGGGCTACTCCGCCATCTTTGGCTGGGATGGAAATCATCTTGTAGCCTTTCTCGACGGCCGACTCCATCTGCCATGAACCATTTTCGGAGAAGCCGTAATCGCCGCCAAGGAACAGATCCCATGCAGCAGATTGGTTGTCCGTTGCGACCGATTTCGGAGCCCAACCTTTTTGGACCCAGCCGGATACCAGATCAAGCGCATCCTGCTCGGCACTGGAACCTGAAGCGTCCTTCAATTGACCGCCGGCTCCCCAGAACCAGGGAAGGAACTGGAATGTTCCTTCTTCGCCGGAAATGCCGGAGAACGTGATGCCCTTATATCCTGCGTTTACTACTTTTTCGATGGCACTGTTGAGTGAATCCCAATCGGTAATCGATTCCGGGTCGACGCCGGCCTTATTGAGGACATCGGGGTTGTAATACAAGCCCAATGCGTTAGTGCCGTAAGAAACCCCATATTGTACGCCGTCGATGATGCCAGGGCCTTCGATATTCTTGTCGAATCCTGAAACGTCGACTCCCGCTGCCTCGATATCCGTAACAAGTCCTGCGTCGACAGCGGTAGGCATCTTTGGGTTATCGATCAGGGCGATCTGGGGTGCGTTGCCGGCCTTGACAGCTGTTGTGAGATTGTTTAATAGGTCTGACTGCGCATAGCCGATGCGTTTTACGTTATATCCCTCAGGAGCACAATTGGTAACGTATTTCGCCCATGTGCTGCTATCGTTCTTCTGAGGGTATGGGTCCCAGAATTCGATTGTTTTGGAATCTTGACTCGAGTTGCTACCGCAAGCGGCGAGACTGACTGCCGCGGCACTTGCGGCGATTAAAGCTATCACGCGCTTCATATTTGAACCGATCATTTGGTATTTCCTTTCATTAACAGCGCACCTATGCGCTGAATGATTAATTTATTGCGTTTGGGAAGTTTTAATCCCAAACTGTTGAACCGGTTAAACAAGTTAAATTATAAACCCTGATCTTTGAAAAGTCAAATCGACGAACTTAACTAATGTAGAATCTCGTGGTTGTTTTCTGCGCGTAATCTACGTAGCTGCGATGTTACTCGGGCTCTTGGGTTAGTGGATAATCAAGATAGCGGGTGACCGTCGGGGCTTTCGGATTGTTTATTCGACGCAAAAGGGTTCCCACGGCGGCTTCTGATAGTTGCGTAATGTCCGGACGCACTGCAGGGAACGATATCTTCATTGATGTTGCTAGCTGTTTCGGGAAGACGGTTACGACCTGCAAGTTATCCGGTGTTCGGAGGTTCCTGCGTGCCAAGACCTGAGGGGCAACGATTGTTGCTGGCTCGTTGTGAAGTATCAGAGCGGTCGCTTTGGCGTGTGTATCTAGTGCATGCTCAATGAGGGGCGAAGGATCCGAATCGTCGTCTTTCGGATATTCGACATGCATTTTCAGGTCAAGACGTTTGGCGGTCTCTATCGCTGAATCCAGAAAGCGCCAAGCGTAGCCAAGACCCTGATCAAATATTGTGTGTGACCATGGAATAAGAATCACCTCTTTATGCCCTTCAGAGGCTAAGAAATTCAAGATTGATGATGCAGCCTTGGCGAAATCGGAATCCACTGTATCCAAACCGTGTGAGTTCTTTGGCGAGCCGAATGCAACGGTCGGAATGTGCTCTTTTGCGGCATAGCTGACTCGTGGATCCTCATCTTTGACGTCCATCAGGATGAACCCATCCACTTTCTTTGACGACCATGCTTCATGCATTGCCTCGAAGCCGTCGTTCTCGCCAATGAGTAGGGTGTCGTATCCTCTCTTTGTCGCTTCTTCGGATAGCAGGTACACGTACAGCCCAAAGAGGGCTGACAGATAGTTGCCGTGAAAGGCGGGGGAGACCACACCTATTGTTTTGGTTTTTCTTACGGATAGTGCGCGGGCTGCATGGTTCACCGTATAGCCTAATTCGTCAATCGCATGTTGCACCTTAAGTGTTGTAGCTTGGGTGATTCGAGGATCTCCCGATAGTACATACGAGACTGTTGCCTTGGAAACACCGGCTGCGTGCGCCACGTCAGAAATTGTTACCATATATCACCTGCTCTTGCTTCGTCGCTTCGCTAGGTTAAGCAAATAATCAACATGAGACAAGTTTAGCGTTATCTGTTTGCGCGCGTCGTCATGATGGTCGACAAAAGGCAATGACTCTATTCCACGTTTCCTCTCGTCCAATGGAGGTGTGGACGGCTATGCGCGCGAGTATCTACCAAACTACTGATGTTGGCGGTTTGGGTTAAGTCGCGTTGCTGTCTTGGCGTATGCCGTTGACGGTGCGAACATTGGTGAGTTTGATTCGCATCGGTGCTTGAGGCGATTAAACGTACATGCGTGTGAAGAAAAGTACATTGAACGCCGTAAGAAAAGCACATTGAACGCCGGGGTAAGACGAAGAGGCTTGTCTGCGGCTCGCATCTCGTCTATGTATGGCAGATTCGGAGGCCTGACCGGAGACATCTCACTTACATATGGCAGACACATGCGGCGAAAACCTCAAAAACGTACCCCCGAAGTGGCTGTTTTCGCAGGCGACGTGCCATATATAAGCGAGATGTTTCCGTACGAAAAGCAAAATCTGCCATACATAACGCAGATAGACCGGTTGAAATGGGGATATTACGCGAAGTGATCTCGCGCGATTGCACGCTGCGGCCTACAGCAGAGGGGTGGCGCGTGGCTTGGCAGTTGATCCGCGTACTTGCAACTGCACGGGGAATGTCTCGAATGGTTCCTCGATGGGTTGTCCTTCGATGAGCGCCAGAGCCTTTTGCGCCGCATCGACGGCCATGTCGTATGGGCGCTGTCGAACGGTGGTTAGCTCAGCCTCCTTGGCGAAGGTGCTGTCGTCAAATCCGGTTACGGAAATATCTCCAGGCACGGAAAGGCCGCTGCGTTGAAGGCGGAAGAACAATGGAATTGCCTGTGAGTCCTGATGGAAACACAATGCGGTGGGTGGGTTGTCTTGCGCCATGATTTCGGAAATTGCCGCATCTAGAATGCTGTCGCCTTTTTGCACTGCCAGTGTGCGGGCGGTCAGTCCGTCAACTGCATCGCAGGCTTCCTGGAATCCGGAAATACGGTTAAATGAGCTGAATCCCAATGTGGAGGAAAAGCTTTCATATAAATACAGCAGGTTACGATGTCCCAGCTTGGCGAGATGCCGAACGATGAGTTTGATGCCTTCTTTGTCGTTGATGCCGACAGTTGCATCGAATCCTTCGCTGGTGGTATTGATGCCGATAATCGGAATTTTTGCGGTTCCGAGACGTTTGACCTCGTCGGGGCTGATGCCAAATGAGGAAACGAATACGGCATCGGCGTTGCTGCGTACGGGAAGTTCCTCGAAGAATGCGTCACGCGCTTCCGACCCCTCGATGGGGTAGATGACCAGATCGTACCCGGCGTCACGCAAAACATCGTTAAGTCCGGCAATGATTTCGGCGGTGAACCATTCGATGACGCCGCTGCCGACCAATAATGCTATGCGATAGGTTCTACCGGATTTAAGAATTCCTGCCGATCTGGAAACGCTGAAATTCAACGCATCGGCTGCGGCCTGCACTTTCAACCGTGTTGCCTCTGACACCTGTTCAGGGTGTGCGAAAGTGCGTGAGACTGTAGCGTTCGATACGCCTGCCTTCAGTGCCACATCGCCGATGCTCGCTTTCATGGTGCCTCCGAAAGTTTTTCACTGTTTGTTTCAGCCTACCATCATTACCGTCCGCATGGCTACAAAGTTGAAAGATGAATGAAAAGGGTTGCGATATGACACGCCGTATGAAAAACAATATGTGCACGCTCACAGCGGTGAGATGAAACGGGTTTCAAATGAAACCGTTTACATTTCAAAAAACCTTGAATTGCCAATATGAAACCCTTGTCGTATGCTATTGCTTGTCCGCAAGGGGCGGATGAAGGCTTACGAGGACGTAAGGAGAGATATGAAAATCAACAAAGGTATCGCAGTGGCAGTGGCGGCCTTGAGCATCGTCGGCTTGGCTGCGTGCGGGAACAGCAATGCCGCGTCCGGCACAACCGATACGAAAGCCGACAAAGGGCTTGACGTTATCGGCAACACCATCACCTACGACCCCAATCATCTCGTGAACGACGGCAAGCCAATCCAGCTCGAGTACTGGAGCTGGGGCAGCAAGGGCACGGATCCTGTCTACAAGATGATTGAGTCCTACACGAAGACGTATCCGAACGTCACCATCAAAACGGTGAATGTTTCATGGGATGATTATTGGACCAAGCTGCCGTTGGCTCTGAAAGGCAAAAACGGTCCGGCCGTTTTCAACATCCACAACTCTTACGATGCGTTGATTCGTCCATACGCAGCGGATTACGATATCGACACCAAGTCTTTGGAATCCGACTACTCCACCGCATCCGTACATGAAGATGAGAACGGCAAAGTCAAGTACATCGACTCCGTGATCAACACCGGCAACATCTACTACAACAAGACATTGTGGAACGAAGCGGGCCTCACCGACGCCGACATTCCGACCACATGGGACGAATTCATCCAGGTCGCCCAAAAGCTCACCAAAACCGACGGCAGCAAGATGACGCAGGCCGGCTTCAACTTCAACGGCGACGCCTACAGCGCCATCTATCAAGGTCTGAATTATCAGAAGGGTGAACTGCTCTTCAGCGAAGATGGCAAGAAAGCCAACTACAACAACGATGTGACCAAAGAAAACATGCAGTTCCTCAAGGATTTGTATGACAAGTACAAGGTCGGATCCGTTGACTTCGGCAACGATTACACCCAAAGCTTCGGTAACGGCCAGTCTGCGATGATCTACGCTTGGGGCCACATGGAAGGCACGCTGAAAGAAAAGTATCCAGATATTGACTACGGCGTGTTCGCCACCCCAACCTTCTCCGAAGACACTCCGTTTGCATACGACCGTTACAACGGCGAATCCACTCCGGGCGTCAACAAGAACCAGAGCAAAGAACAGCAGGCCGTTGCCCAGGACTTCATCAAGTACCTGCTCGCCAACGATGATTACATTCGTGAAGCGGTATCCGAACTGAACTCCTTCCCAGCCAAGACCTCGCTGCAGAACGACAAGGACATTCTCTCCAAGCCGGTCATGGCCGCCATCCAGCCACGCGTAGACCGACTGATCTGGCCGGGACCGGCACCATCCACCGTTGAATCCAGCGGCACCACTGCTTTCCAGAACGTCTTCCAGAACGGCATGTCCATCGATAAGGCTCTCAAGGAGGCCCAGGGTCAGATGGATACCGACATGAAGAGCTCTGACTTCACGTCAATGGAAAGCAAGTACGCTTACTTCGACGAACATAAGTAATACCGATATATCCTTTCCAATCCCTTTTCCAATCCGGGCAGTCGCGGTACGATTCTTCTTCCGCGCCGCGGCTGCCTTTTATCTACGAGATACGTTCAATCTTCTTATTCGATTCGATCTGACACTCTGTATTGCGTAACAAAACGGTCGAATCGGCTCACAGAGAGGCGAGATTCAATGAAAAACAAAAATGGTGAATCTCTGGTATCGAGAATTTTCACCCTACGCAACATGGCTGTTGTCTTCTTGGTGGTCTATTTCGCCATTTTCCTGGCCTACCCAATTTTTAAAGCCTTCGCGGGCAGTTTGCATAACTGGAATCCTCTGATTGGCACTTATGATTGGGTCGGACTCGACAACTTCAAACAGATCCTCACAGACAAACTTTTCTGGACTTCCATGGGGAACACGGCGGTATTCGCAGGTGTTTCCACACTCTTCCGCATTGTGCTTGGTCTCGGCTTGGCCCTGCTGCTCAGCGCCAAACTCGTCAAATGCAAAGACACCCTCCGAGGTCTGTTCTACATGCCGACTATCACTCCGCTCGTGGCAGTTTCTTTCGTGTGGATGTGGATGTTCGACCCGCAGTTCGGCATGGTAAACAAAATCACAGGACTCGACATCAACTGGCTGCACGACACCAAATGGGCCATGCCGGCAGTCATCATCATGACCATTTGGAAGGATTTCGGCTACGCGACCGTTCTATATTTGGCCGGTCTCATGAATCTTCCTCGAGACGTGTACGAGGCGGCCGCCATCGACGGTGCCAACTCAGTGCAGATTTTCTTCAAAATCACCCTGCCGTTGCTTAAATCAACCACCTTGTTCATTGTCATCACGTCACTGATCAGCTACCTGCAGGCATACGTGCAGATTCTCGTCATGACCGAAGGCGGTCCGGGCACGTCAACCTACACCATCAGCTATCTCATCTTTGATCAGGCATTCCAGAAATACAACTTCGGCGTCGCGTCAGCTCAGGCAGTTGTGCTCTTCCTGTTCACTGGTGTGCTCACCCTCATCATGTTCAAGGTTTCTGGAGATTCGGAGGAACTGGCATGAAATCACGTAAAATTGGCGGCATCATTCTTACGATTCTGCTCTTCATCGCCGCCATCATCACCATTGTTCCATTTGTTTGGATGTTCATTTCATCATTCGCGCCAAATAGCGAAATCGTCAAAGTGACCGGAGGATTATTCCCTAAGCCATCCACGATTGACAATTATGTGAGCATCCAAGAAAAGTTCAATTTCTTGCGATTGTTCGCAAACTCGCTGATCGTAGCAGTACTGAAAACCGGTATTGCAATCTACACAAGTGCAGTGCTTGGTTACGTGTTCTCTAAAATGCGATTCCGTGGTCGCAACCTGCTTTTCGGCATCGTTATGAGCACCATGATGATTCCTTGGGCAGTGACCATCATTCCGCAATACGAAATGTTCACCAACTGGGGTCTGCAAGACACCTACACGTCGCTCGTGCTTCCTGGCATGATCAGCGCATTCGGTATCTTCCTGTTCCGCCAATCCATCTCGGGAATTTCTGACGAACTCATTGAAGCGGCGAAACTCGATGGCGCATCCGAAACCAGAATCTTCCATAGCATCATTCTGCCAATGAGCCATAACACCATCGCGGCGCTCGCCATCTTCACCTTCCTGTGGAATTGGGAAGACTACCTGTGGCCATTCTTGATGATCACTGACGAACACAAGCAGCTGCTCGCTGTCGGTCTGAAGGCCTTCAACGGACAATACGGCACCGATTACGGCGGATTGTTCGCAGCGACTTCGTTGGCAATTGTTCCAGTGATCATTGTGTATATGATTTTCCAGAAGCAGTTCATCGCAGGTATTGCGACGGGCAGTGGCAAGTAAGGCAGGAGTAGCATGGCAAACAACGCATTAGATAACGCAACCGGCACGGTATTCGTCGACTATGTGCGCAAGGCACGTCCGAAAATGCGAGAATCGTCGATCCTGCAGGGGGAGCATTGGAGGATTGGCATTCTAACGGAATCGCTGATCCGTTTCGAATGGTCAGATTCCGGCGAATTTGAAGACAATCTCACGCAGATGGTGGTCAACCGCGATTTTGGCGCCGATCCGCAATTCACGGTGACACATCGCGACGGACTGCTCATTGTGGACACCCCCGCATTGTATGTGACGTACGATGGCAAGCCATTCAGCAAAGAAGGCTTGAGCGTAGTCGTCAAGGGCGTGGCCGACACCCAGTTCAATACGTGGCATTACGGCGACGAGCCGAAGCATAATCTCAAAGGCACCGCGCGCACGCTCGACGAGGCGAATGGCGAAATTCCTCTGGACGATGGTGTGATTTCGCGAGACGGATGGGCGGTACTCGACGATTCCGCCGCGAACGTGATCGTGGAAGCATACGAAGTGAACGGCAAACCGAATCCGCTGGGGGCTTGGGTTATGCCACGCGATCACGCGGAAACCGACTTCTACTTCTTCGGCTATGGCCGCCGCTACACCGAAGCGGTGCAAGACTTCTACAAGCTGGCCGGACCAACGCCTCTGCTGCCGCGCTTCGCACTCGGCAACTGGTGGAGCCGCTACTACCGCTACACGCAAGACGAATACCTGCAGCTCATGGACCGGTTCAAGCGCGAAGGCATTCCATTCACCACGTCCGTGATCGACATGGACTGGCACCGCGTGGACGATGTCGATCCGAAATACGGTTCCGGTTGGACCGGCTATTCGTGGGATAAGCAGCTGTTTCCCGATCATGAGGCGTTCTTGCGCGACTTGCACGAGCGCGGCCTGAAAGCCACGTTGAACGTGCATCCGCGAGACGGCGTGCGCGCGTTCGAAGACGACTATGAGGCGGTGGCCAAGCGCGTCGGCATTGATCCCGCAACCGAAGAGGCAGTGGAATTCGACCTCACGAATCCGGATTTCGTAAGCGCCTACTTCGACATGCATCATCGTATGGAAGCCGAAGGCGTTGACTTCTGGTGGCTCGACTGGCAGCAAGGCGGCGTGACCCGCCAGCCCGGACTTGACCCGCTGTGGGTGCTCAACCACTTGCACTACCTGGATTCCGGGCGCTACGAGACTTCTTCCGAACGCAATGTAAATGAGAACTGCGAATGCGAAAAGTGCGCCGAGCCGGGCGCTCGCGATGAGCATGAAATGCATGTCGAGCAATCCGAACGCAACGTGAGTTGCACGGAACGCAACAACCGTTGGCCGCTCACCTTCTCGCGGTATGCTGGCCCGGGTTCGCACCGCTATCCGGTCGGCTTCTCGGGAGACACCATTGTTACGTGGGAATCCTTGCAGTTCCAGCCGTATTTCACTGCTACCGCGTCGAATATCGGCTACGGATGGTGGAGTCACGATATTGGCGGTCATATGTGTGGCTATCGTAACGAGCATTTGGAAGCCCGTTGGTACCAGCTTGGCACGTTCAGCCCGATCAATCGCCTGCATTCCAGCAATTCGCAGTTCATGGGCAAGGAGCCGTGGAACTTCTCCGCGGAAGTGCGCGATTCCATGGTGGGTTCGCTGCGACTGCGCCATATGATGCTGCCGTACCTGTACACCATGAACTATCGCGCCGCGTTCGAGGGCATGCCATTGGTGGAGCCGATGTATTGGGCGGATCCGAACAATCCGCAGGCGTACGAGGTGCCGGATGAATTCCGTTTCGGCACTGAGCTGCTGGTTGCACCAATTGTTTCTGACAATGACGATTCCGCGCAGCTGGGTAGCACGGAAGCATGGCTGCCGCAAGGTGAATGGTATGACTTCTTCGATGGTCGCCGTTACGTTTCGGCAGGAGAGTCCGGGCGTCGTTTGGAAGTGTGGCGTGCGATCGACCGTATGCCGGTGTTTGCCAAGGCTGGCGGTATCGTGCCGTTGCAGCAGCTTGGCGAGGGCAATAAGGTGAATGATCTGGGCAATCCGGAGTCCCTGCAGGTGCTGGTGTTCCCCGGTGCGAACGGTTCGTTCACACTCAAGGAAGACGATGGTTCTGTGGCCTCTGCTGCTTCCGGTTCTGCATCTGCCGAGTCTTGCGATGGCCAAACTCATGTTGCCGATACGCGCATGAGCCTTGACTGGAAGAATACGGACAATGCCACGCAGTTCACCATCAGTCCGGTGGAAGGCTGTGCTGAAGCCATTCCGGCACAGCGTAACTGGGAGATTGTGTTCCGTGGAGTTGCACAGCCAGACACGCAGAACGTTCGTATCGAAATTGGCGGTAAAGCTTGCAATACTGCAGAAATTACATACGATCAGCAGACGTTGAGTCTGTCGGTCGTTGTGCGCGACGTGCCGTCTACTGCATGCTTGAACGTTACGATTGCAGACGGACTGCAGATTGCTGAGAATTCAGTCGAACAGGACGTGCTTGACGTGCTCTTGCATGCGCAAATGCCGTACATTTCCAAAGAGCATGCGATGCAGGCGATTCGTGAGCAAGGAGTGCGTGCGCTCGGGGCTCTGCGTACCTTCGATACCGCGCCCCGTTTCAGCAACGAGCTGTTTGTCACCTCCGGCATGCCCGATGCGGTGATCGGCGCCCTGGAGGAAATCCTCCTCCGCAGCTGATTGTGGGAGTACCGACATCCATCACCCTTCTATGCCATTCTAGGGTGGTGGATGTTACTCGTGGGGGGGTGGGTGTAATCTGCCCTAGAAGGATGGAGTGTAAGAGCCAGACTGAAGGGATTGGACATGCGAGGGAACTCCTGCGATTCGGATTCAACGCCAAAGACGGAGGAAATACATATTGTTTCCTCCAACGCATGGCATAAGCAGCGGACGCATGTTCAGGATCAAGCTCAAAACGTTTCGCAGTTTGAACCGATGACATTCTCGAACACGCCGTTTCCCGTTGATGGGGACGGGCGTAGCCGCAAGAGGGTCAAGAAGCAGGTCGTTCCGGGGTGGAGATATTCGTTCGTTGCCTGTCTGGTAATGGTCGACCTTGCCGTCATGCTGGTTTCTCTCGCGTTCAGCCTGTGGGCAAACAATTCTGCATATGAAGCCATCGGTAGCGTCATGCCATTTGGGCTATTTCTTGTTTGCTTCAGTGCCATTTGGGTATTGAGCCTTACGATCGTCGGTGCATACCATAGGCATGTGATGGCGGAAGGCTATGAGCTGTACGCGAAGATCATCAACGCTTCGCTGCTCACTATTATCACGTATTGCTCGATTGCGTTTATTTTCAAACTTGCGCTTCCACGAACGGCACTTATCATTGCCCCGATCATCGCGTTCCTTCTGGAAGTAATTGCCCGTTGGCAGATGCGTCAGTGGCTGCATCGCAGCCGCAAAAAAGGTTCTTGCAAGTATAAGACCGTGGTGATTGGTTCTTCCGACGGCATTAACCGTGCGTTGCGTACCATGCAGGATTATTCCAATTGGGGGTATTCGCCGGTCGCAGTATGCCCGATCGAAGCTGACGGCAGAAAGAAAGACGCGTATGTGGTCACTTCGTTCGAGCCGGATCCCACCATTGAGGGTGCCGACAAGCTGAAGGTGATTCCGCTTAATTCCGCGTTCCCCCGCACATGCGAAAGCCTTTGCGCTCAAGAAGTGTATGTTGCCGACGTGCTATCTCGTGATTCCGAAATGCTGCATGGTATCTCTCTTGCAGTGGAATCTTTGGGCATGGAGCTTGCGTTGGCCGTGTCTTTGGCTGATGTGAGCGGTCACCGCCTGTATTTGCGTAATACTGCTGAGCAGCCGGTGTTGTTGGCGAGTCTGCCGCAATACACTACTGCTACTGCTGTGGTGAAGCGTGTCGTCGACATCATAGGTTCGGCTTGCGCGTTGTTGATTTCTTCGCCGATTATGCTTGGTGTGGCTATTGCCATCAAACTCGATGATGGTGGTCCGGTGTTTTTCTCTCAGCAGCGTGTCGGGTTACATGGTAAGCCGTTCACCATGTACAAGTTCCGTTCCATGGTTACCAATGCAGAAGAGTTGAAGAAGAAGCTTGCTGAGGAGAATGGCCAGAGCGATCGTTTTATCTTCAAAATGAAGGATGATCCACGTATTACGAAGATTGGCCATTTTATTCGTAAGACTTCGTTGGATGAGTTCCCTCAGTTCTTTAATGTGTTGAAGGGCGATATGTCTCTGGTTGGGCCGCGTCCGGCGTTGCCTGACGAGGTTGCCCGCTATGGATCCCTGTATTCCACGCGTTTGCTGGTGAAGCCCGGTATTACTGGTCCGTGGCAGGTTTCCGGTCGTTCGGATCTTTCGCAGGAGCAGAGCGAGTATTTGGACGTTTCGTACATCGAGAATTGGTCCATCGCTGGAGATCTTGCGATTCTTGCGAAGACCGTGCTCGTAGTCTTCCGCGGTACCGGTTCCTACTAAGCTGCGCATTGCGTTGCATAAACTCGAAAAATCGCCTCCCTTTCTAGTAAAAGGGAGGCGATTATTTTGTTGAGATTGAGTCAGTTTTTGTGCTTGCTCTTCTTTCGGCTCCTTTGGCTCTTCTTGCCGCCCTCGTCGTAAGAGTAATAGTAGTTGCCGTTCGAGGAGACCTTGCGTTCCTTCGCGAAGTTGAGCACGAAGCCCATCACTGGAATGTTGAGGTTGTCGAGCTGAACGGAGATTTCCTTCAGATCGCGCTTCACAGTTATGTCACAGCCAGATACAATGCCGCTTTCGGGGAGCTAGGGGCTACGGGCTACGCGGCGCGCTGCACCATGGAAAGCTTCACCGGCGACTCTTTGTTGGAAGCGTGCAGCGACTTTTCCGCCACATTACTCAAGGATTCCGCCACGCTGTTAACAATGTCGGAATCCTGCTTTGCGGCGGGGTTCCATCTTCTTTGATTGCGTTTGCGATGCTGTAACCGTGTAGTGTATGTTCCTTTTCAATTGGAGTGTAGAAAGTACCAAGAAATGGTGAAATTCCAATGAAAACTGTTGCTAGGAAAATATTTTAAAAATGAAAATGATTACAAAAGTGGTTGCGTGAGATGGCCTCATTGTGTTTGTCGTATTATGTTGTGTTCTTGAAAATACATATATATTCTCTAAGATTCGATTCGTTTTATTCTTAACAATGAGGTACAGTATTTCACGTAGTTATTTACAGTAAAGGAAGGATTTACATGTCCGTTCTTGATGGTTTCAAAGAAGTTGGCGAAAGAACTGGTGGCAAGTTGACCATGACGGTCATGCTTGAATCCGTTCGTTTTTCCAAGGGTGTTTCCGAAGTGCTCGGTCGTCCGGAATTTGTCAAGCTGCTGGTGAATTACGAGCGTGGCAAGTTCGCAATCCAGGTGTGCGACGAGAACGACGATTTCGCGGTTCAGTTCAACAATCCGAACGCTGATCGTCCGGCTTCCGTGACCACTCGCAATCTTGACCTGCTTGTTGCAACGCAGAAGTTCTTCACTTTCCCGGAAGTGCCTGCAGACAAGATCGCCTACTTTGCTTTGGAAGGTGAATATCACAGCGATGAGCGCGTGATCCTCTTCGACGCCAAGAACGGGGTTCGTAGCGGCACCGTCGGCAAGCGCGGTCCGAAGGCCGGCCATGGCGGCCGCAAGCGCAGGAAGATCGACGACGTCAAGGAATCTACGGTGATCGGCGCCAACAACGCCCTGTGAAACCGATAGTATCTTAGTGATATATCGAATCACAATATAGTTTGAGCCTCGTAATATCTTCAAATATTACAAGGCTCAAACTATATGCGTTGAATTACGAAAATTAAATATCAATCACCAGTCAGCATAAACTTTCAATACGAGCTTGCTTGAGATCAGATGGCGACGCATATCAGTAGCAGTGGTTGGCAAGCCAGTACGAATAGGCTCCCTGAATGGAACCGTAACGCTGTGCGCAATAGCCCCAGAACCACTTGAGCTGGGTCTGGTAATTGGTAGCCCAATCGGCGCCCGCGCTCACCATCTTGCTGCCAGGCAACGCCTGGGGCAGACCATAGGCGCCCGAACTCGGATTCGTTGCGGTGACGCTCCAGCCGGACTCGTGGGTGATGATGTATACGGTGGCGGTGAAATCGGCTTCGGTGTAGCCGTTCGACAGCAGATAATCGTGAGCCCACTGCTGCATTTCGCCCGCCGGCACAGTGGTGCCGATCGACGCGGAAGCGCTGGAGGACGACGACGAAGTGGAGCCGGTGCCGACGAGAATGACCTTGTCGACCGGAGCCTTCTTCACATACGAGCTGATCATATTGGAGGAGACCACGGTGTCGCCGGACTTGGTTACGAGGTTCGTGGTTTCCATCACGCCCTCTTCGCCTTCCGTCTCAACCTTCTCCTGGCCTTCCGGCAGGCTTGAGGTTTCCTTCTTGACGACATTGAAACCGATGGCGGTGTCGGAAACCTCAACGCTTGCGCCGGCACGCTGAATGGTGATTACGGTCTTCTCATCCACCTTGGTGGTGAGCGAAGGGGAGACCGTGTCTTCCGGTTCGAGCGTGATGTCTCCCGCGTCGAGCACGGACTTCACGTCGGTGAAATTGGTACCGGGCACCACGCGCGACTTGCCGTTGATCTTCACGGTGACGTACGAGGTGTCTCCATTGAGCAGCTCACGGGCGTTGCCACGGGATGCTTCGGCGGAATCGGTGACGGAGAAGGCCGTGACCTGATTGGCCGTGTTCTGCTCCGCGGAGGTGTAAAGATTGCGCGACACAATGCCGCCGGTAGCCAACAGGCCCACCGCCGCGACCGTTGCGGCGATCTTCACCAGCGAGGACTTGCTCGGCATGGCGAAGGTAGACGATCGGGCGTGCTTGCTGTGGTTAGCCATTCTGCTCCTAAACGCGCGTTCAGATCCTCGACGAATTCACACATGCACGGCATGCGGTGCGCCGCCACTTCAGGCTTCGTCGGAAAGCGCATATCCAACGCGACATTCTACTCCATGCCATGGAATCCGGGCGAGCGCATATGTAACAGGCAGGCAAAGCGGGCATGCAAAGCAAAAAGGTGCCGTTGATGTTTCGCCATCGAACGGCACCTTTGCAATCCTTTGATATTCGCCTTATTGCGCCTGTTCCGTAGCCTCTTCGGCAGCGGCCGCATTGACGTCCAGCTCCTTGGCCTGAGCGATCAGATCGTCCAGATCCGACGCGCGCAACGCGCCAGCCTGCTGGAATACGATCTGCTGGTTCTTGATCACCATCAAGGTCGGCACGGCCTGCACTTTGGCGGCGGAGGCGAGATCCGGATTCTGGTCGATATCGACCTTCGCGAAATAAATGTCAGGATTCGCTTCGCTTGCCTTTTCGAACGTCGGGCCGAACGCACGGCACGGACCGCACCAGGTTGCCCAGAAATCCACGAATACCAGATCGTTGGATTCGACGACCTGATTGAAATCCTGCGAAGTGACCGCATGCGTTGCCATGATTGCTCCTTGCTGTTCGTTCCATCGACGCGCGTGACGGGCTACGCCCCTCGTATGCGATTGCTTTGGAGTATATAACTGCGTCCCAACCCGCCGCATTCCCGGCATATGCAATATCCGCTGTCAGAAGAATCGTCTTTCGGCGCATTCTTTTCCAGCCAATTCACACAAGATGCGTGATAATGGGACTATGCCAGTGATGAATGATGAAGTGCCCGACGAGGGCGATTTCGATGCAGGCCGTCGTCGCGGAGAATTCGACGACATTACGCCGGAGGATTTCATTCGCGGAATAGGTAATCCTCCAGGATGGCTTGCTTCCGGCGAAATCAACCGTATGCGCGGCGAAATGCCGATTCCATACGTGCTTGTGGTGCCGGTGCGCACCGATGATCTGGGGCGTGTTTCACAGGTCGGATCGTTGCTTCGCGTGTCTGACGACGGCAGTATCGAGCGAACGCTGATTGCCGGGCGCGTGCTCTATCACGAATCGTTGCGTGAGGCCGTGGCGCGTAATATCGCCAAGGATTTGGGCGATATCGCGTTGCCGCAGCTGCCGGTGAGTCTGCAGCCGTTCACCGTGGCCGAGTTTTTCCCGACGCCGGGACTATCCGATTATTTCGATTCCCGCCAGCATGCGATCGCATTGTGCTACGTGGTGCCGATCGCGGGCGACTGCAAGCCGCAGGATGAGACGCTTGATGTGGAATGGGTCAACCCGAACAGCGAGATCCTCGACACTTTCATAAACCAGATGAGCAACGGATATGGCACGATTGTGCGTCAGGCGATCGCTTGGGCCGGCAGGTAGCCGACAGGCTTATGGTTGACGTCGAAACCGGTCGGCCGTGGGCGCCAAGAAAGCGCGTGGCAGCTTGCGAATGCAGGCAGCGCAAGCGATAGATACATAGGCAATATAGGGGAGAGGAACGGAGTGAGACGATGACGATCGAATTACATAATAACGTGTATTGCGAGGGCGAGGGGCTTCCCGTGGTGCTGGTGCACGGGTTCCCCGTGGACCACCGCATGTGGGACGAATGTGCGGAGGCGTTGGAGGCGGCCGCTGTGGAACATGGTGTGAAACGGTTCCCGATCTGGGGTCCCGACATGCCCGGTGCGGGAGAAGGGCCGATTCCTTCCGATGAGACCAGTGGCGGCAAAGACGCGGACGGCGCTTTCCCGAACGGTTTGGACCATATGGCCGACGCCTATGTCGCGATGTTGCATGCGGCCGGTTACGACAAGGCGATTTGGGCGGGCCTTTCGATGGGCGGCTATCTGGTTCTCGACATTCAGCGTCTGCACCCCGAAGCTGTTGCCGCGTTGGCATTGTGCGACACGAAGGCCGCGGCGGATTCCGCGCAGATGCGCGCGAAGCGCATCGCGATCGCCGAAGCATGCGAATCGACGGGCACGCATGAGCCGGTGATGGGATTTGCGGCATCCACACCTGAGGATTCCACCATCAAACAGTCGGCCGCCTACCGTGAACAGTTCACGACGTGGATCAACGAACAGCCTGCCGAAGGCATCGCATGGCGTGAGCGCATGGCGGCTGGGCGCCCGGATCTGAACGATGTGTTGCCTGCGATTACGGCGCCGGTTGCGGTGATCTGCGGCGACAAGGATCCGTCGAGCCCGCCGAGCGTGATGACGCCGATCGCCGATGCGATGACAGGCACGAGCGCGGATATGACGGTGGTATTCGATTGCGGGCATTTCAGCGCATACGAGCATCCGCAGGCGGTTGCCGACGCGCTGCTCGCGCTGGTGCGCAGGGTGCAGTAGCCGGTATTTTCCGCCGCTGCCGTCAATATCGCAATCAGAAATACAAAAAAGATATAAAAAAATAGAAAAGAAAATACGGAATAGAGAAAAAATATCCGCTCTATCAATCGTATTCAAGGAAAGAAGCAATCGATGAGCGTGTTCTCACCATTGGCGCTGACTCAGGCACTGCCGTTCCTGCCACTTGCGCAAGGCGACATCGACTATGAGGTTTCGAGACGCGACGAACCCGACCTGTTCGACACGGCGCTGCTGGAGCCGGACACGAAGGTCATTCTCGTCAAAGACGGCATGGTGGCGGTGCCGCGCGGACAGGGAGCCATCGCGGACTACGCCAACGTGCATATGCGTCTCGCGCAGTTGCCCGGCGCCTACGTGGCGGCGGAACTGCACACGCATCCGACGGCGCTCGCCATATTCCTTGGATCGTATGGCGGCAAACGCGACGAACACGTGGTCGCCGTTGACGTGTCTCGCGTGAAAGCCGCGGAGACGGTGGTCGCAAGCAGCGAGCATATGGGCGCGGACGATGCGTTCGGCGAACAGCACGAACCGGAAGCGAAAACGTCGAAATCGTTGCTGGAAAGCGCTGCGGAACGATTCGACTGGGTCGATCTGCGCGGATTCGCACCGCATGCCAGCGCGCGCGAAGCAGGCCAGGCCACGACGGCGATCTCGCTGGGCGTATGGCATGCGCGCCAACGTCATTGCCCCACATGCGGCGCTCCGACCGAACCGGCGTTGGGAGGATGGGCGCAACGCTGCACCAGCGAAGCGGACGGCAAGCGACTGCTGTTCCCCAGAGTGGAACCGGCCGTCATCACGGCGATCGTGGACCATGAGGACCGTCTGCTGCTGCAACACAACAGCGCATGGCGCAACACCGGACTGTACTCCGTATCGGCCGGCTTCGTGGAAGCCGGAGAAAACCTGGAGCATGCCTGCCGGCGCGAAGCCAAAGAGGAAGTCGGCATAGACATCGGCGAACTCAAATACTTGGGATCGCAGCCATGGCCGTTCCCCGCATCGCTCATGATGGCGTTCAAAGGCGTGGCCAACACCACCGACGTGCGCGTGGACGGCGACGAGACCCTGCAGGCGCGTTGGGTGACCCGCGACGAATACATGAACGAGTTGGTGGCAGGGCGTATGGAAGCTCCCGGAAAGGCCACCATCGCCCGCTACATGATCGAAGAATGGCTCGGCCACGACCTCCCGTAACAAGTTTCGGCACTGCTCTAGGGAAATACATACGATTGACGTAGAATGAGCTTTCATGAGCGAAGAAAACGATAACAAGCCGAATCTGGATGTGCCCGAGCATCTTGAATATTCCGACGAGCATGTGTGGGTGGATGCTTCCACCGAGCCGGCCATGGTGGGTATCACCGAATATGCGGCCGACCAGCTTGGCGAACTCGTGTACATCGATCTGCCGGAAGTCGGCACCGAAGTGCAGGCGGGCGACGAGGTGGCGGAACTGGAATCCTCCAAGGCGGTCACGCCGCTGGTCGCTCCGGTGGCCGGCGTGATTCGCTATGTGAACAACGAGGCCGCCGACGATCCAAGCATCGTAACGGGTGACCCGTATGGCGAAGGCTGGATTTTCAAAATCGAACTTGAGGATGACGAGCCGGGACTGCTTTCCTCCGAGGAATACGCCAACATCGTGGCTCAGTGAACGGCACGATTCGGGAAATTGGATGGGGAATCATCGGTATTCCCTGAAAAATCCCTGATTTTCACGCTGGGGTACCAGGTAATTCAATAATCGCCTTTATAGTGGGGTTATGACCGAACCGCAGCCGTTGCCCCAGCGTGAACCGGATTCCATATCCGAAGATGACATGCCGACCGTGCCCATTCCCGCACGCAAGGTGGTCACCACCTTCGACGCGGCTTCGAAACACGAACGCATCGAAGTCAAGCCTCCGCTGACACGACTGTTCCGCCGCACCATTACCAGAGCGTTCAACAAGTGGGTGACGTTCTCAACAAGCATGGTGCTCAATCTCAACTGGTATCCGCGCGTGGAACCATATGTCGGCTACGGCACCGAACATTACTCTCGACTGATCTGCCGAACCGTGTACGGGCCCTTCAAACGTCAGGCGGGTCGTCTGACCCGTGGCATCCGTGCCATGCTCACCATCCCCTCGCCGCATACGAAGGTGCGCATCGCCATCGACGGCGTGCCCCTCGAAACCGTGCAGGTGGGCGCGTCCGAAGTGCACGACGAAGTGGACGCGCAGCGCAATGTCTCCAGTGAATTCGCAGCCTCCGATTCCGCAGGATATCTCGATCTCGTGGCCGAACATTCGCTCGAACCGGGCGTGCACGACGTGTCATACAAGGTACGCAGCCGCAAACCGGTCACAGCCAACCTGTTCACCATTCCCAGCGGTACGAAAGTCGGCGTGATCTCCGACGTGGACGACACCATCATGGTCACGCAGGCGCCAAGCCTGATGAAAGCCGCCTACAATCTGCTGCTGCTCGATCCAAAGAAGAAAATGCCGGTTGCGGGCATGAACCTGCTGTTCAACCGCATTGCGGACATGTTCCCGGACGCGCCGTTCTTCTACCTGTCGACATCGCCATGGAATGTGGAAAGCTCGATCCGGCATTTCATCGCCAACCATGGTTTTCCGGAAGGTCCGCTGCTATTGCGCGACCTCGATCCTCGCCCGAAAACGTTCATTCCTTCCGGAGTGCAGCACAAACTCGAGTATGCCGAACAATTGATGGCTGATTTTCCTGATATGAAGTTCATTCTGATCGGCGATGACGGGCAGAGGGATCCGACCACGTACGCCACGATCGCACGCCGATACCCAGGGCGTGTGCTGGCGATCGGCATCCGGCAGTTGTCTCCACGCGAAGTCGCCGGCAATCTCGGCACCGTTGCGGGGCGTGCGGTCACGCAGCCGATCCCGGTCACCGATGTCCCGGTATTCACGGGAACGACCGGCTCGAATCTGATGAAAACCATGCTGCCGTTCCTGAAACAACAGATGGGCGTCTGACTTTTTCGTACGCCCGGAGCAGGGGGTGCGTGCCGCGTGGGATTGGGAATGCAATGCCGGTATAATCGCGTGCATGACTGATTTTCGGGGTGAACAGGGCGCAACGGGCGCGCGAGAAAGCGACGAAAGCGTGCAAGACAAATGCGGGATGCCGATCGCGAAGCGTGTGCCGAAGGAGCGCGTATTCCACGGCGACACCTTCATCGACGAGTACGAATGGCTGCGCGACAAGGAATCGCATGACGTGCAGGATTACGTCGCCGCGCAGAACCGGTATTGCGAGCAGCGCATGGAACCGTTGAAAACCCTACGCTCCACACTGTTCGACGAGCTCAAGTCGCACGTTCAGGAAAACGACATGTCCGTGCCGACACGCATGGATGGCTACTGGTATTTCGTACGCACCCAGGAGGGCCAGCAGTATGCGGTGCAATGCCGTGTGCCTATTCGAGGCGCAGACGATTGGGATCCGCCAACCATTGAAATCGGCGTGCCCATCGACGGCGAACAAGTGGTGTTCGACACCAATGCCGAAGCGCAAGGCCATGATTTCTTCCGTATCGGCGGCATGGATATTTCCAAAGACGGACGTTGGATGCTGTACGGCATCGACACCAGCGGCGACGAACGTTACGATTTCCGCATCCGCAGCTTGGAAACCGGCAAGGAACTGCCGGAAGTGTTCGAGGGCATCGGTGGCGCCTGCTTCACACCGGACGCGCAATGGGTGTTCTATGTGAAGCTCGACGACGCGTGGCGTCCATACGCGGTGATGAGGCACCGCGTCGGCACTCCCATCGTCGACGATGTGGAGGTGTACCGCGAACAGGACGAACGATTCTGGGTTGGCATCGGCCTGTCGTTCGACGAACGCAATCTGGTGATCGGCACCGGGTCGAAGACTACCACCGAAGTGCTGCTGCTTTCCACCGACGATCCGGAAGGCGAATTCCGCGCGTTCATTCCGCGCGAGCAGGACGTGGAATACGACGTGAGTTTCAGCCGTTTCGAAGGTGCCGGCGAATGCGGTGAGGATATTCCGCTCGCCGTGGTCTATCACAATGCGTTGAACCCGAATTTCGAAATCGATGTGATCGACATGCGCTCCCATGAGCCCCCGTACCGTTTGGGTGAGGGCGTGCGTGTGGCCGTCGGTTCGCCGTACGGATGCGAGCACGGCGACGAGGTCGAACCGGGCGCTTCTGAGATGCCGATCGGCACACCGTATTCCAATCCCTGCAATCCAGCCATTTTGCAGGGCGCGCATGGTCTTGGCATTGAGGGGATCTCGATTCACCGGCATTATGTGGCGCTGCAGTACCGGGCGGAAAGCCTGACGCATATTGCGGTGATGACGAAGGATGCCGCTGCGGAGGATTTTCTTGCGGGGCGTCCATGGAAGTTCACCGAGCTGGTTCCCCACGCGTTGGAAGACGATTGGGATGTCGACGAGTCGGTGGACGAGATCAACGAGGAACGTGCCGAAGTGTGGGGCGCGCTCGACCAATTGGCCGCCGCGCAAGGCGAGGGGTCGGCCGTGCATGGGGTTTCCCGCAAGGCGATGACCTCATCGGATGGCGCGACCGCCGATGCGATGCCGGGGGAGACCCGGCGCTTGTATTCGATTGGTGTGGGAGGCAATCCTTCGTATGATGCGCCCCGCATGCGCTACTCGTTCTCCAGTTACACGCGTCCCGGCGAACTGCATGATATCGATCCGGCGACCGGCGAGGATCGCCTGTTGAGGCGTGCCACGGTGCTTGGTGGATTTGAACCGCGCGAATACATGGAGCGCAGGGTGTGGGTCACCGCCCGCGATGGCGAGCGCATTCCTGTTTCCTTGGTGTGGCGCAGGGATGTGCCTGCGTGTGATTCGGCGATGTTCGTTACCGGGTATGGCGCGTATGAGATCAGTTCGGATCCGGGATTCTCGGTGTCTCGCATCAGCATGCTTGATCGTGGTGTGCTTTATGCGGTGCCGCACATTCGCGGCGGCGGTGAGATGGGTCGTGCTTGGTATGAGCAGGGGCATTTGCTCAATAAGAAGCATTCGTTTGAGGATTTCGTTGATGCCGTGCGTGCGTTGCAGTGTGCCGGTTTGGCGTCGCCTGCTCGCACGGTGGCCGATGGCGGTTCCGCCGGTGGCCTGTTGATGGGTGCCGTGGCGAATATGGCTCCCGAATGTTTCGCGGGCGTTGAGGCGGATGTGCCTTTTGTGGATGCGTTGACGTCGATTCTTGATCCGTCGTTGCCGTTGACGGTTACGGAGTGGGATGAGTGGGGCGATCCGCTGCATAATGCGGACGTGTATCGGTATATGAAGGAATATACGCCGTATGAGAATGCGCCGTCTGATGCAAATGATGCGCGGGTTGCGGTTTTTCCCAAGATTTTCATTACCACGTCGATGAATGACACTCGTGTGCTGTATGTGGAGCCGATGAAATGGTTGGCCCGACTGCAGCGTGCGGGCGTGGATGCCGTGGCGAAGATTGAGGTCGAGGCTGGTCATGGGGGTACGTCTGGAAGGTACAAGCAGTGGGAGGAGATCTCCTATGAGAATGCTTGGTGTCTTGGCGTGATGGGTATTACCAGCTGATTAGGCTGTGCGATTTGTGAGATTCGTATGATTCATGCTTTTCGTGTGTTTCGTACAGGAAAGCGGCATGGAGTGTCCATTAGTTGAGCGTTACGCGTCCACGTGCTGATTCGTTGACTAGAGTCGCGTGCTATGAGTGATTCTGCAAAGAAGTACACCATCGCCGTCATTCCGGGCGATGGCATTGGCAAGGAAGTGACTCCGTGGGCTCAGAAGGCTCTGGAGAAGGCGGCCGAGGGCGTTGCCGAATTCGATTACGAGAATTTCGATCTTGGCGCCGAACGTTACCTGCGTGACGGTGCGATTCTTCCGGAAGAGGAAGAGGAACGCATCAAGAAGACCGACGCGATCCTGTTGGGCGCAGTCGGCGATCCGCGTATCAAGGCCGGCATTCTCGAACGTGGCCTGCTGCTCAAGCTCCGTTTCGATCTCGACCAGTACGTCAACCTGCGTCCGTCCAAGCTGTACAAGGGCGTGACCTCCCCGCTCGCCAACCCGGGTGATATCGACTTCGTCGTGGTGCGTGAAGGCACCGAAGGCCTGTACTGCGGCGCCGGCGGAGCGGTTCGCCGCGGCACCCCGAACGAGGTGGCCACCGAAGTTTCCATCAACACCGCCTACGGCGTGGAACGTGTGGTGCGTTACGCCTTCCAGCTGGCCATGAAGCGCAGGAAGCATGTGACCCTCGTGCACAAGAAGAACGTGCTCGTCAACGCCGGAGACATGTGGCAGCGCATCGTCGATAAGGTCGCCGAGGAATATCCGGAAGTTTCCCACGACTATCTGCATATCGACGCGACCACCATTTTCATGGTGTCGAATCCGTCCCGCTTCGACGTGATCCTCACTGACAACCTGTTCGGCGACATCATCACCGACGAGGCAGGTGCCGTGGTCGGCGGTGTCGGATACTCCGCTTCCGGATGCATCAACGCTTCCAACGAATACCCGTCCATGTTCGAGCCGATTCACGGTTCCGCACCGGATATCGCAGGCCAGAACAAGGCCAATCCGACCGCCGCGATCCTTTCTGCGGCCATGCTGCTGCGTCATCTCGGTTTCGACGAAGCCGCCGCCAAGATCGATGCGGCCGTCGAAGCGGACATCGAAGAGCTGGGATCCGCTACACGCTCCACCGACGAGGTCGGACGCGACATTCTGGCACGCATGTGACATATGATCCGGAACGCATGATTGCGCCGGATATGTTCGCCTGTTGAGACGCCTGTCGAAATCGAGTTCATGCTTGAATTCGACAGGCGTCTCGCATATTCAGGGGGATTTCAGGGATTGCTTTCAGGGTGGATGAAAGCAACAAGGCAAATTATGGGATATTGTTGAAACCATGAGTGACAACAATGCCGATTACAACGGTTCCGGCCAAGACGAGTATTTCGCGACGAACGATTCAACTCAAGCCGATTACAGGCAGTCGCAGGATGGCTACAATCAGCCTGCATCACAGCCGCACAATCCCAACCCGTACGCATCGCAGCGGCCCGTGCAGGGATATGCCCCGGGTACGCAGGGCAACAACATCCCCGGCGGTACGTATGGCAATGGTCAGCCATATGGTCAGTCGGCTGCCTACGGTTCGCCCGTCCCCGCATATGGCTCGGCCGCTCCCGCTTACGGGCAGCCGACTCAGCCTGCGCAACCTGCACAGCCCATCTACGGCCAGCCGACGTACGGACCTACGGATTACGCACAATCGGCGCAGACCCCCTATTATCAGGAGCCGACTCAGCCCCAATACACGCAGTCCGCATACAATCAGCCACCAACCTACGCGCAGCAGACCTACTATCAGGCGACCCAACAGCAGCCCGGCTATGGCTACGCGCAGAAGTCGAAGATCGTCGCCGGCCTGCTCGGCCTGTTCCTCGGCACCCTCGGCGTGCACAACTTCTATCTGGGATACACAGGCAAGGCCGTGGCCCAGCTGTTGCTGACCCTGATCGGATGGATCATCCTCATCGGACCGATCATTTCCGGAATCTGGGCTCTGATCGAAGCAGTCCTCATCCTGTGCTCCAGCTACGGGTCCAACTGGCACCGCGATGGGCGCGGCCAAGAACTTCAAGATTGATGGGCAGAGGGCTGTATAAGCAGCCGGGCGGCAAACTCGTAGGGGTTTCCGTCCGGCTTTCTGATGACATTCCAGCATATTTCCGCGAATGTGCAAGTTCCATCCAATCCGTGGAACAATGTCGGATCGACGGCGATTTCTTTCTTGACGGCGATGACAAGGATTCCCGCCGACTATTGCAGGATTGGGAAAACTTGCTGCAAAGCCAGCGAGGCGCGCCCACACGCGACATTACGCGACGATTGCAAGCGATTACCGCGAACTATCCGAACGTGCGATTGGTGGGTATGACGGCAGAAGGCATTGCCATCGCTTTTCTCCGCGCAATCACAGGCAGTGAATCGCGTAATGCGGAAGATGCAACGGGCAACGGAAATATCGCGCGGTCCACGAAACAATATTCCGGGGAACAACCGGGAATGCATAATGCGCTGACACAAGAGGAATATCTGGAACGCTGGCGGGCCCTGAAACCGACCGTCATCCACGACAAGCCGCGCGACCCGAACGAACAAATGGAAACCGACATCGCATGGGCGCGCGAAGTGGCGGCAGGCAAACGCGAACCCACGCTGCGTATCTGGGAATGGGCCGCTCCGGCCGTGGTCATCGGCAAATTCCAGTCGCTCGAAGACGAAGTCAATACGGCGGTCGCGCAGAAGGAAGGATTCACCGTGGTCCGACGTTGCACCGGCGGCGGGGCGATGTTCATCGAACCGGGCAATACCATCACCTACTCGTTGTACGCGCCGTTCGATTTCACCCAAGGCATAAGCATCGAGGAATCATACCGGCTCTGCGATTTCTGGCTGGTGCGCGCGCTTAAGGAACTCGGGCTCGACGTACGATTCGCCGGACTCAACGACATCGCCACGCAATACGGCAAACTCGGCGGAGCCGCACAACGCCGATTCACACCAGTAGAGGGAGGTCCAGGCGCCATACTGCACCACGTGACCCTCGCCTACGATATCGACGCGGAAAAAATGGGGCGTGTGTTGAACACCTCACGCGAGAAAATGTCGGACAAAGCGGTGAAATCAGCGGTAAAACGAGTCGATCCAATGCGCTCGCAGACGGGCATGAGTCGTGAAGACGTGGTTGAACGGCTGCTCGGCGCCGCCAGGCGAGTTACAATGTAGCCCGATGGTCGAAGCCGCCCCTGATATCAAGGGCAATGAGAACGTTACGAAAGCTTGGTGTTCCGTGAGGGCATGTGGAATCGCAACAAGCTTTCGAAGCCGCGGCAGCGCGCCCGGCAACACGCCTGGCGGCGTGCCCAGAGGATGTGCCTATGAACGGAGGTGTGACAAATGGCTACGCCAAACGAGACCAATAGTGGACCCAGTGGCGAAAGCGCGACGTTGCTGCACACCGCGTTGTTCAAGCAGGTTTCTTCCGAAGAGGCGGAGGAACTGCTGCCGCATCTGCAGCATGCCGAATACAGCAAGGGCGACTATATTTTCCGCGAAGGCGACACCGATCACCGCATGTATCTGCTGGAACGCGGGCGCGTCAAACTGATCCGGCAATCGTCCGACAGACGTGTGCAGTTGTTGAGCATTCATGCGTACGGCGAAGTGCTGGGTGAGATTCCGGTGTTCGATCCGCATGGTGGACCGCGCACCGCGTCCGCCGTGGCCATGACCAGTGACACGAAAGTCGTATGGCTTGAGCATGACGCCCTGTTCGCATGGCTTGACGAGCATCCGCGCGTGGCCGTCGACATGCTTCAGGTGCTCGCGCATCGCATGCGTGACAACAACGAGCGCATTTCGGAGCTTGTGTTCATGGACGTGCCGGGACGTTTGGCGAAAACGCTGCTGAATCTGGCGTCACGCTTCGGCGAGCCGGTCGAGGCGGGGTTGAAGGTGCCGCACGATCTGACGCAGGAGGAAATGGCGCAGCTGGTCGGTTCGTCGCGCGAGACGGTGAACAAGGCGCTGATGGATTTCGCCAACCGTGGATGGATTGCGCGTGAGGGCCGTTCCATCATCATCTACCAGCCTGGCATGCTTATTCGACGATCGAGACGATAATTTTCGACTGTTTTCCAGTGTTTTTCAAGTTTTACGGTTGTTTGTGAGAAACCCGTGATGGCTGCGATCGGCCGGTTGATTAGTAGACCCACCACTTTAGAATGGGCACCATGCCCGAAAAGAAGACTTTGACCGTTCAACGTGTGCTCGCACTCGTGATTGCCTACATCACGCTGAGTGTGGGTGGCGGCGTGGCCGCCAGTTTGTTCCTCCTACCGGCGGTTTTCGGCGCGAACAGCGTCGCCAAGGCGGTTATTCCGTCGCTGTCGGTCGAAGGTATTGATTTTGATGTGACCAGCCTGCCGCAGAAGTCGACCATGTACGCTTCCGATGGCACCACGAAAATCACCGAATTCTGGGATCAGAATCGTGAAGTCGTGCCGTTGAAGAAGATTTCCAAATACATGCAGCAGGCCGTGGTAGCGCGTGAAGACAGACGATTCTTCACTCACGGCGGCGTTGATGTGCAGGGTGTGTTCCGCGCGTTCGTCCAAACATATATGAAGGGCGACCATCAGGGCGGTTCCTCCCTTACCCAGCAGTATGTCAAAAACGTGCTGATCCTGCAGGCGCAGCAGGATGACGATCCGATCGCACAATACCATGCGTCGGAAGATACCATCGCACGAAAAATGAGGGAAATGCTGATTTCCGTGCAAATGGAAAAGCAGTATTCCAAGCCTGAAATTTTGCAGGGATATCTCAATATCGCACAGTTTGGCGGCAATAGCCTCTATGGCGTGCAGGCGGCTGCGAAGCGGTATTTCAACACCACCGCAGATCAGCTGAACATCGTGCAGTCCGCCACCATCGCGGCAATCACCAAGAATCCGAACGCTTACGATCCTTCCGTCGAATCGAACCAGCCGGAATCCGAGAAGCAACGCAATATCGTGCTGCAGCTGATGAACGAGCAGGGCTATATTTCGGATGCGGAATATCAAGAGGCGGTCAATACTCCGCTCGCAGATACGCTTGATGTCCAGCCTATTTCCACCGGTTGCATGGCCGCGGACTATGATGCGGGCTATTTCTGCGATTACGTGGTGCATAAGATTTTGAATTCCAAGGAATTCGGCAAGACCAGCGAGGACAGGGAAAGACTGCTGAAAGAGGGCGGTCTGAAGATCGTCACCACGTTGGATATCGATGCCAACACCTTGTTGAACGAAACCGCGCGCAACACCATCCCACCGGAAGATTCCTCCGGCATGGAAATCGTGATGGCGTCCGTCAAACCGGGTACCGGAGAAGTGTTGGGCTTCGGTCTGAATCGAACGTATGATGCCACCGAAGCGGCGCAGAACGACCAGACCAGGGATTCCATGAACTATGCCGTGGATCGAGAAGACGGCGGCGGCATGGGCTTCTCCATCGGCTCGTCGTGGAAGCCTGTCAATCTGGTGGCATGGATGGAAGCGGGACATTCCGTCAACGAAAACCTGCAGACGTCCACGAGGTATTCGACCTCGTTGTTCGCATGCGATCGTTATACCGGCGGCACTGATACGTGGAACGTCACCAACGCAATAACCAATGGAACGGTGAACCCGGAAACGCCGGCATTGGCTTTGGCAAGGTCTCATAACACCACGCAGGCTTCCATGGGATCCATCATCGGCTTGTGCAAGATTGCCGATACCGCAACTGAACTTGGCTATCATGATGCGAATACCGGTGAGACGCTCGACAAGACCTCATCATTCGTGCCTGCTATGATGGTCGGCAACGTCAACGTGTCCCCGCTGACGATGGCAAGCATCTTCGCTGTATATGCGTCCAATGGCGTGCAGTGCGATCCGATCGCGCTGAAGCAGGTGACTGATGTGGACGGCAATGATATTAAGGTGCCTTCCGCGAACTGCCATCAGGCGGTCGATCCGGAAATCATCCAAACGCTTGCTTGGGCCATGAATCAAGGCGTTGTTCGTTCCGATGGCGCAGGCGGTGTGGCACAGCTAGCCAATGGACGTAAGACCTTCGCCAAGACCGGTACCCACGAGGATCAGCTAGTTACGACAGGTGGTTTCATTCCGAACCAGATCGCCACATTCGTGCTCGTCGGTGACGTGCAGAACCCGGTTGGCCACCCGATTGCGAATATCGCTATCAACGGCCAGTACCACAGTTACTGGGATGGTTCCACCATCGCGGCCCCGGCATGGCGTGACTTTATGAATGCTTATGCGGAACGCAAACAGCTGCCGATTGACAACGATTATGGGCAGCCTGCGGCCAAGTATTCCGCAACATCCAGCACGGTCACCAAGATCGGCGGTGGAAAGCAGAATGCCACCCAGCAGCAAAGCACAATCATTCAGCAGCAGAACCAGTCGCTTCAGCAGCAAAGCCAGCAGAACGACCAGCAGGATGATCAGGATCAGCAGCAGACCGAAGATGAGTGACGCTTCCGCAATTCAGCGAATGGAAGTGAACAATCAATGAACGCCCGCCACGCTCGGCGGGCGTTCTGCGTAGAATGCAGATAGTGCCGGTTTTATGGCACGAAATCTCCAGAGAAGCTCAAGGGGAATACAAGAAGAAGGTTCAGCCGATCGGCATGGAGCCAGTAGGTGCGACCGGAGGGGAGCTACTACGATGAGCGAAGACGAAAAGAAGGCGAAGCGGTCGAAGAAGGCTACAACCAATGGCACGGTTGGCCTGTTCGATCCTATGACTTTGCGTGGCATGACCGTGCGCAACCGCATCTGGCTGCCGCCAATGGATACGTATTCCGCGTTGGCCCAGGATGGCCTGCCCACGCCATTCCACTACCAGCATTATGTGTCACGTGCCATGGGCGGTTTCGGCATGGTTATCGTGGAAGCCACCGCAGTGACGCCGGAGGGTCGTATTTCGCCGTGCGACTTGGGATTGTGGGCCGACGAGCAGATGGACGCATGGCGTTGGATCGTTGCCGATGCGAAGGCCGCCGGCGCGACGATGGCGGTGCAGCTCAACCATGCCGGACGCAAGGCTTCCACCGGCTGCTTCTCCATCGGATACGAGCATGAGAGCGTGCCGGAAGAGCAGGGCGGATGGCAGACCGTGGGGCCAAGCGCCAACGCGTTCGGGCCGTTGGACAAGCCTCGCGAACTCACCGTTGACGAAATCCATGCCATCGTCGACCAGTTCCGCGACGCCGCTTGGCGTGCTTATGATATCGGCTTCGACGCGGTGGAAATTCATGCGGCCCACGGCTATCTGCTGTCGCAATTCCTCGATCCGCTGATCAACGAGCGCGAGGATGAATACGGCGGATCGTTCGACAACCGTATCCGCATACTGGTCGAAGTCGTGGACGCCGTGCGTTCCGTCATCCCCGACACCATGCCGGTGCTGGTGCGCGTTTCCGCGACCGATTGGGCCGCCGGAGGCTGGGATCTCGATCAGACCGTCGACCTTGCCAAAGTCCTGAAGAAGCACGGTGTCGATCTGATGGACGTCTCCACCGGAGGCATGATTCCGGGCGTGACCATTCCCGTCAAACCCGATTATCAGGTTCCATTCGCCGAACAGGTGCGCTCGCGTGCCGAAATTCCAACCACGGCCGTCGGATTGATCACCAAGCCGAAGCAGGCCAAGAAGATTTTGAAATCCGGTGCCGCCGACGCCATCGAAATCGGACGTGCGGCGCTTCGTGATCCGAATTGGCCTCTTCGCGCCGCCCACAAGCTCGGTATTCCGACCGAAGATGCGCCCTACCAGCCGCAGTATGTGCGTGGCGCATACTAAACGCAACCAATAACCAAGGTAATATCGAACAACAATCGAACAACAATAATGCGCCCTGCACCGCGTTGGCGGTCGCAGGGCGCATTATTATTTGGTGCTCGCTGCCGATTGAAATAATCGGTATCAGGCGTCGATGCCGACAGCCTGGCTCACATGGTCGAATCCGTCGCGCTTGAGCAGTTCGGCAAGGCCGCGCTTCAACACGGTGATCTGCTGCGGTCCGCGATACATCAGCGAGCTGATGAACATGACCAACGACGAGCCGGAACGAATCTTCGCATACGCCTGCTGCGGAGTGAACACGCCGCCGATGCCGGCAATCGCAAAACGGTCGCCATACTCGCGGTACACCTGCTTGATGCGTTCGTTGCTGGCCTCATAGCATGGCGAACCTGACAGTCCGCCCTCCCAATCGCGAGGAATCTCCATGCCGGCGCGGTCCTTCTGCAGATTCGCAATCGACAAGCCCTGCACATTGTGTTCGGCAAGCACGTCAAGCAGATCCTTGAACTCTTCCCAGGACTTATTCAACGGCATCTTCACCAGCGTGGGCTGTGGACGTTCGATCTTGTCGAGTTCGGTGAACAGCTTGTCGAGCGCTTCAGGGCTCTGATTGAACGGTTCGCCGGCCATCGTGTTCGGGCAGGAGATGTTCACTTCGACCATGGCGGTGCGACCGGCCGTGCGGCGCATCGAAATGCAGTAATCCTCGATGCCTTCGTCCAAATCGCCGGTCTTATCGTCATTCGTACGCGCGATCGACACGGAAATCTGCATGTCGCGCGCCTTCGTCCAAGCCTGTTCCGCGCGCGGAACAACGATTTCCGAACCCTCATTGGCAAGACCGACATGCACCATCATCGAATCATATTCGGGCAGACGGTGGAACCACGGCTTCGGATTGCCGGGGCACGGACGAGACGTGGTGGATCCGACCGTTTCGAAGCCGAAGCCGGCGTTGTCGAGCAGCACCGGCATCTCGCAGTTCTTGTCGAGGCCGGCGGAAAGGCCGAACGGATTGACGAAGTCGACGCCCATCACGCTGGTTTCCAGCACGGGGTCGGAATAGTTGAGCATTTCACGGCACGCCCACATCAGCGGCGGAATGTTCTTGGTGATCTTGCAGAACTGAATCATCTGGTCGTGCGCCACATCGGGCGTCTGATTGAACACGAAATGCGGCTTGATGATGTGCTTGTAGCCGAAGGTGAAGAGATCTGTGGTGGCTTTGTTCACCGCATCGTGCCAGAAATTCTCAGAAACATACGTCATGGTTCACTATTCTCGCACCGTTTGTCGCAGGAAAGCAACACGTCGATTGATTTCGCTGACGGGATGTCGACGTTCGTTTTTGTTCGATTTGAACGATTACAGGAGTGCCAAGTATATTTTTTCGTGAGGAAAACGCGCGAAACGCTCATCTCAGTTTTTATTTTGAGTGAACATGTGCGATAATGTTCGAATGATATCGTCACAACGTCAGCATTTGATTTTGAGCAGGTTGCGTACCCGCGGTGCGGTGCGTATCACCGCATTGTCCAAGGAATTGGGCGTTTCCGCCATGACCATCCGACGCGATATCGCCGATCTGGCCGACAAGGGTCTGCTGAAGCGTGTGCACGGCGGCGCCGTCACCACCAGCACGCTGCTGAGTGAGCCGCTGTTCTCCGTAAAGTCGCAGATGGACATCGGATTGAAGGACGCCATCGCACAGGAAGCCATCAAATATGTGGCACCCGGCGACGTGATCGCCATCGGCGGCGGCACCACCGCATACGTATTCGCGCAACATCTGTTGGAATCACAGCAGTCGTCGGGGATCACCATCCTCACCAACTCCATTCCGGTGGCGGAACTGGTGCAGGCGCTGGAATCGAAAGACGTGGAAGTCATCGTGACCGGCGGCGTGACCACCCGATCCAACTCGCTCGTAGGCCCGATCGCAGACAAAGTGGTGGCCTCCCTGCGCGTCAACACAGTCTTCCTGGGCACGCATTCCGTGTCCATTCCGCGCGGCTTCCTCATGCCGAACTCGCTTGAGGCCGCAACCGATATGGCAATGATGGACATTGCCGATCGCACCATAATTTTGACCGATCACACCAAGTGGAGCTGCACATCATTGTCGCTTTTCGCACGCTTCGACCAGGTGGACACGGTCATTACCGATGATGGACTAGACCCCGATTCGGTTGGGAAAACAAGGGATTTGGTTAAAGAGCTCGTGCTGGCACACCAGAGCGAGCCTATTCAGGAAGGTGAATAACCATAATGAGTGAATTCGCAAACTACACTCCCGGAGAGTACGCGAAGGAGCGCATTCGCATCACGCCGACCACGCTCGCCGATGGCCGCGCTTTCTTCTACCTCGACGATGATCCGGAATACGTTTCCGGCGCGAAGACGCGCGAACTGAACGATCCTCGTCAGCTGGCATACCGTTTCTCCAACCAGCTCAACGCGGCCGGTGAGGAAGTGCCGTACGCCGCTCCGGAAATGCGTCGCGATCCACTGACCGGCGACTGGATTCCTATGGCGACCGCACGCATGAACCGTCCGATCACCGCGGGCCCTGGCGCCACCGCCAAAGGCAACCCGCTGGCCGCACGCAAGCCGGGCGACCCGTACCAAGACGGCGAAGTGCCGGACACCGACTACAACGTGGTCGTGTTCGAAAACCGCTTCCCGTCCATGGTTCGCGTGCCGGGCCGTTCCGAAGCCGTGGAATACGTCAACGGCAACCCGCTGTGGGAGAAGAAGCTCGCCGCAGGCCGCTGCGAAGTGATCTGCTTCGACCCGGACGAAAATGGTCTGCCGGCAGACCTGCCGGTCTCCCGTCTGCGCACCGTCGTGGAAGCATGGGCGTTCCGTACCTCCGAAATCTCCAAGATGGAAGGCATCGAACAGATCTTCCCGTTCGAAAACCACGGACAGGAAATCGGCGTCTCCCTGGCACACCCTCACGGACAGGTCTACTGCTACCCGTTCATCGCGCCGAAGATGGAAGCCGAACTCAAGCAGACCGAAGCCTACCATGAGAAGACCGGCAGCAACCTGCTCAAGGATCTCATGAACTCCGAAATCGAGGCCGGGGAGCGCATCGTCATGCGCAACCACAGCTGGGTGGCCTACGTGCCAGCAGCAGCCCGCTGGCCCCTCGAGGTGCATGTGGCCCCGGTGCGCGACGTGCTCACCCTCGACGAGCTCAACGACCAGGAACGTTGGGATCTGGCCGTCATGTACTCCACCCTGCTCAAGCGCGGCAACGCGTTCTTCGACAAGGGTGACGGCAAGGGTATGGACCTGCCGTACATCGCAGCATGGCATCAGGCTCCGATCCACGACGTACGCCGTGAAAACTACCGCCTGAACCTGCAGTTCTTCTCGTTCCGCCGCGCAGCCAACAAGATCAAGTATCTGGCCGGATCCGAATCCGGCATGGCCGCATGGGTTTCCGACACCACGCCGGAACTCATCGCCAAGCGCTTCCACGAGCTCGGACCAATCGATATCGAAGGCTGAAAGCCAATAAAACCCAAAGGACAAAACACCAATGACTGCTGTTGAATTCATTGAGCCGCTCTCGCACGACGAGGGTGTGAAGAACGCGACCGATCTGTTCCGTGCCACCTACGGTGAGGAGCCGGCTGGCGTATGGGCCGCACCGGGCCGTGTGAACCTGATCGGCGAACACACCGACTACAACGCGGGCCTGTGCCTGCCGATCGCACTGCCGCACCGCACGTTCATCGCGCTCAAGCCGCGTGAAGACACCAAGGTGCGCGTGGTTTCCGACGTTGACTCCGAAAACGTCACCGAAGCCGACCTCGACGGCCTGCAGGCCGGTGGCGTGGAAGGCTGGGCCGCCTACCCGGTAGGCGTTGCCTGGGCATTGCGCGAAGCCGGCTTCGATGCGGTGCAGGGCTTCGATGCGGCATTCTCCTCCTGCGTGCCGCTCGGATCCGGTCTGAGCTCCTCCGCAGCCATGACCTGCTCCACCGCCTTGGCGTTGGATGACGTGTACGGTTTGGGTTATGGCGCATCCGATGCCGGTCGTGTGACGCTGATCAACGCCGCCATCAAGTCGGAAAACGACATGGCGGGCGCGTCCACCGGTGGGCTCGATCAGAACGCATCCATGCGCTGCACTTTCGGCCATGCGTTGCGTCTTGATTGCCGTCCAGAGCTGAGCCCGCTGGAGAACGTCTCCCAGCAGGAATTCGATCTCGACAAGTACGGTCTGGAACTGCTGGTGCTTGACACTCAGGCTCCGCACCAGCTCAACGACGGACAGTATGCCCAGCGTCGCGCCACTTGCGAGAAGGCCGCCGAAATCCTCGGCGTGGCCAACCTGCGTGTGGTCGCCGACAGCATCGCCAAGTCCGACGATCCGTTCCAGGCGCTCAAGGAAACGCTCGACAAGCTGGAAGACGACACGATGAAGAAGCGCGTGCGCCACGTCATCACCGAAATCGCCCGTGTCAACTCCTTCGTGCGTGCCTTCGCCAACGGCAAGATCGACGAGGCCGGCCGACTGTTCAACGCGTCTCATGATTCGCTCGCTGCGGATTATGAAGTGACTGTGCCCGAGTTGGATACTGCCGTCGATGTGGCCCGCGCCAATGGTGCGTATGGTGCCCGCATGACCGGCGGCGGCTTCGGCGGCTCCATCATCGCGCTGGTGAACAAGGGCCAGGGTCACGAGATCGCGCAGAAGATTGCTGACCGCTTCGAAAAGGAAGGTTTCAACGCGCCTCGCGCCTTGCCGGCGTTCGCTGCGGCTTCCGCGAGCCGCGAGGCTTGATCGCAGAAGCCGATGCAAAAATGCGCGTTGGCGCACGCCCATAAAAAAGGACGTGCGCCAACGCGCATTTTTGCACGATTTACTTGTGGACCAGATGGCGCACAGCGTATCCCACGGCGATGACCAGCAGGTACGATGCCGAATGCTTCATCCTGGCTCCCGGTGCGGCTACGTGTTTGGCCTGGTGCTGTCTGTGATTGTATTCGTGCTCCCCTCCTTCTTTCTGAAGGAGGGGAGCACCTTTCGTAAGTAGCGACGTGTCGACTTGGTGGCGGTCATGTTCGGCTACGCTTTTGTGCGTACAACGGACGGGTTGTACGTGTATTTGATGAAAAACGATACGTTATACGATTAACGGCGTGTCGCGATGTGGGTGATTCCGGTGTTCTGCAAGAACGGCAGTATGGAGCCGAAGTTTACGTTTGCGACGCTGGGGGGACTGGTCGATGAGAGCGTTAACTATTGAGATAAACGATTAACGTTTGACATTAAACGATTAACGATTTATAGTGTTAACCACCGCAAAGCAAGCGGCTGATGAGGTCGTACCGGTGCGTCTTACATCGGTACGAGGAGGAAACATCAAGGAAGAAGGAGCCTAATCATGGCACGAAGAAGTGTTCGCCTGTTGGCATCAATAGCTGCAGTCGCGACTATGGTCACGACGTTTGCCGCCTGCGGCAACAAGCAGGCCACCACAGACGAGAACGGCAAGCCAATCGTCAATATTCTGGTTCGTCGCAACGTGACCGACCATCCGATGCAGGACACCCAGTACACCAAGGATCTGGAAGCCGCCTGCGATTGCACCATCAAATGGCAGGAAGTCTCTGACAACGCTTGGGGCCAGCAGAAGAGCGCCAAGATGGCCGCCGGTGAATTCCCGGACATTGGCTTGAGCTTGTTCAGCATGGTGGATGCGGCCAAGTACAGCACCTATTTCGAGGATCTGAAGCCTCATCTGGACAAGATGCCGAACGTCAAGAAGTTCCTCAAGGCCCAGCCGGGTGCCGCGAAGTATGTGACTGACGGAACCAAAATCGCCATGCTGCCGTCCGATCGTGGCAAGGGTTACGAGGTCTCCGGCACCCACATGTTCATCAACAAGACCTGGCTTGACAAGCTCGGCCTCGAGATGCCGACCACTTGGGGCGAGCTCGAGAACGTGCTTGAAGCCTTCAAGACCCAGGATCCGAACGGTAACGGCAAGGCCGATGAGGTTCCGATGAACATTCGCAGCTTGGGCTTCGGTCTGTGGAGCCCGCTGACTCTGATGAACTCCGAAGGTGTGGTAACCGCCTTCATGGGCGGCGGCGCTTCCGAACAGGGCTACTACGTGGACAACGGCAAGGTCAAGAGCTACTACACCTCCGACGCGCTCAAGGACGTCGTCTCCTACCTGCACGGACTCATGGCCAAGGGCCTTGTCGCTCACCCGCGACGCCTCGCAATACACTTCGCAGACCGTCAGTGACGGCAAGACCGCGCTGACCGGCGTCTCCTTCGGCTGGTCCAACTACGCCGAATACGGCGACAAGCTCGGCGACCAGTACGTCACCCTGCCGCCGCTGAAGAAGGACGCCTCCACGCCCGACTCCCAGGTCAAGTGGGATTATTCCCAGGACGCCTGCCGCTGGGCCTACTCCGGTTCCGGCCTGACCGTCAACCCGAACGCCGCCAACCAGGACGCCATCTACAAGGTGATCGACGCCATGTATGGCGAGAAGCTGTCCGTGGCCGGTTTCTTCGGTTCCATCCCGGATATCGTCTCCGATGATGGCAATCACCAGTACACCATCGACAAGGCTAAAGCTTACGCCGAATATCCTGATACCCGCGCCGTCGCCCTGCAGGACCGCTTCGGTGGCTGGATCCGCGACGACGTGAAGATGGTCAACGACACCAACGCCGACCAGGTCACTGCGTCCGACTTGGCCATTCGTGAGGCGCGCAACCGCGTCGACGGTGTCAAGGATGTCGTACCGATCTACGTGCGCCCGAATACCGAGGACTCCAACACCCTGCAGAACAACAACACCGCCATCTCCAACTACGCGAACAACCAGATCGCGAAGTGGGTCCAGAAGGGCGGCATCGACAAGGAATGGGATGCCTACGTGAAGAAGGTGTCCGAACCGACCCTCGGCCTCGACGCCAACATCAAGATTTGGCAGAAGTGGTACGACAAGTACACCAAGTAGCCAAGCAATACCGCGGGGTCCATCGCACGGGTTCGTTTCTCTCCCGTGACTGCCGCCGGACCCCGCACTTTTGTTCCCTAGCAATCATCCTAAATTGGAGACCAACATGAGTGCACAAACATCGCAAGGCGTTGCTGCACGGACCGTGGCGATGGAAGCGGCTCCCGACCGCAAGAAACCAGGTCTGCTCGATCGCATCGCCGACCATTTACGTCGCTACTGGCAGTTGTGGATTCTTTCCGCTCCGGCATTGTTCTTCGTGGGACTGTTCTCCTACGTGCCGATGTGGGGCATCCAGCTCGCCTTCCGCGAGTTCGATCCGACCAAAGGCCTGACCGGCGGCAAATTCGTCGGCTTTAAATACTTCCTGGAATTCTTCCACAACCCGCTGTTTGGCGAGATCATGACCAACACCATCCGCATTTCCTTGTGGACACTGGTTATGGGCTTCATCTTCCCGATTATTCTAGCGCTGCTGATCAATCAGATCGGTTCTAAGAAAATCAAGGGTTTCGTGCAAACGATTACCTACATGCCACACTTCATCTCCGTGGTGGTCATCGTCTCCATGCTCAACATCTTCCTGACTCCTGGTACCGGCATTCTCGGTCGCTTCTTCGGTGAAGAATCACTGATGGGCTCCACCAGCGCCATCACCGCGGTCTATTGGATCTCCGAAGTCTGGCAGCATGTTGGTTGGAACTCCATCATCTACCTGGCTGCGCTCGCCGGTGTGAACACATCGCTGTACGAGGCGGCGAAGATCGATGGTGCAGGCCGTCTGCAGCTGATTCGCTACGTCGATATTCCTGCGATCATGCCGACATGTGCGATCCTGCTCATCATGAACATGGGCTCTGTACTCAACGTGGGCTTCGACAAGATCTATCTGATGCAGAACTCGCTGAACATGCCGGCCACCGAAGTCATCGCCACATACACCTACAAAATCGGTATTATCAATGGCCAATACTCGTATTCGACGGCAATCGGCCTGTTCAACACCTTGGTCAACTTCATCTTCCTGATCACCGCGAATGCAATTGCCAAGCGCGTTTCCGATACGAGCATTTTCTAGAAGGGTTTTATCATGTCTGCAACAATTGAGGCTGTTACCCAGAACAAGAACGATATTCCCTGGAACAAGCACGTGCGTCAGAAGCAGAAGCCGGGTGACCTGGCGGTGTCGGGCGTCATCAATGTGCTGCTGCTCCTGACCATTGTGGCGGTGCTCTACCCGCTGTGGTTCGTGGTCATCGCATCATTTTCAAATCCGAACGCCGTGGCCGGCGGTGAAGTGCTGCTGCTGCCCAAGGGTGTGACCTTCGCTGGCTATGCTAAGGTGTTCGCCAACCAGCGCATCTGGCAGGGCTATCTCAACACCATCATCTATTCGGTGGTCGGCACCGCGGTCAACATGGCAGTGACCATTCCCTGCGCTTTCGCTCTATCCCGTCGCGAGTTCAAGCCGCGACGCGTGATCATGTTCCTGTTCACCGTGACCATGTTCATCGCCGGCGGCCTGATTCCGAACTACCTGCTGTACAAGAGCCTCGGCATCAACAACAGCATGTGGGTGTTTATACTGCCTGGCGCGGTTTCCGTATACAACGTGATCGTGGCCCGTTCCTTCTTCGAAACCTCTATCCCCGAAGAGCTCTTCGACGCGGCCCAGATCGACGGGCTGAGCTATTTTGGCTACTTCTTCAAGATTGTGCTGCCGTTGAGCTCTGCGATTCTGGCTGTAATTGGTCTGTACTACTTTGTCGGCCACTGGAACGACTTCATGACGGGCCTTATCTACATCACCGACGACAAGAAGCAGCCATTGCAGGTGGTGTTGCAGCAGTTGCTGCTGGTGGCGCAGGGTACTGGAACCAATGTCAACGCGGCTGCTCAGCAGCAGGCCGCCGATCAGATCAAGTTCGGCATCATCATCGTCTCTACCCTGCCTCTGCTTGTGCTCTATCCGTTCTTGCAGAAGTACTTCAACAAGGGTGTGATGCTCGGCGCGGTCAAGGGTTGAGTCAAACGCAATCCGACAAGAGACAACCAATCTAAAAGCCAGCTGATAGAAAGGATTCGCTATGCTTGCCCGCTTCTCTGTGGCCTACGAGCGGTTCTGCCGTCTGCTAGTCGCGATTTTCGTGGTCAACGTGGCCATACTCGCGCACACTCTGATGGGAGCCGTCGTGCTGGGAGTTTTCCCCTCGTTCGCGGCTGCGCAGGCTACATTCCGTGCGTGGGTGCTTTCTGAAGACCGTTCAATGCGGGCCAAGGAGGTTTGGACGACGTTCCACGGCTTCTGGAAAAGCGAAGTCAAGAGTGCGAATCTTTTCGGTTGGCCTTTGATTATTCTCTGGGCCGTGGTCATCGTCGACTACTACGTGATGAACTGGCATGCTCGCGGCGATTTCGACATCATGGTTTCCGGCGTGCTGCTGCTCATCATCGTAGTTTTGGCAGTGTTCTCGTCCTTGGTTTGGGTGGTACGCGCGAACTATGCGGAGCGTCCCGCCTGGATTGTTCGTACAACACTGGCGATGATTGTGGCACGCCCGTTGTGCAGCCTTCTGCAGGTTGGACTGCTGATTCTTACCGTGCTTGTATGGGTGCAATGGCCTGGAATTCTCATGGTGTTCGGCTTGTCGCTGCCGATGTTCTGCACAGCCTGGATTATTTATTCATTCGGCCGTCTGCCTGGAATGGACATTCATGACCGCATGGAACAGAGCACGGGCCACGCCCGAAACCAGACATCGTGACATGTTCGCAAAAAAAGGGGGTGATAAAATGGTGCAGTCGTCAGTAAGGCAACGAGTGAACAGGCCCAAACGATTGGTATCCATCAAAGACATAGCTAAGGAAGCGGGTGTTTCCGTATGCACTGTGTCTTTGGTTATGAACAACAAGGATCACAATCGCGTCAGCAAGGCGGTTGCGCAGAAAATCCGTGCGACTGCCAAGAACATGAGGTACAAGCCCAATTCTGTGGCGCGCACCCTACGTACCAGCAAATCCAATACTCTGGGATTCGTCACCGATGAGATCGCCACGACCCCGTACGCGAGCAAGGTACTCGAAGGTGCGCAGGATGCCGCGAGCAAGCTCGGATACATACTGCTTACCACGAACACCAATAATGACGCCGAACTCGAGAAACAAGAAATATCCGCCCTGCTCCGATATAACGTGGATGGCTTCCTATACGCCATGATGTTCCACCGCAAAGTGGACATTCCCGAAGTCTTGGAAGGCAGCCCGACCGTGGTGGTGGACAGTGAGGATGCAGCGGGGCGAGTTCCCTCGGTCTACCCCGATGATGAACTGGCGGGGTATGACGCCACCAACCGTCTGATCCAAGCTGGATGCAGACGCATCGTCTACTACGGTTCCGCAACATCCATCGTCGCGCAAGAGCAACGTCTGACTGGTTACCGACGTGCGCTTGCGGAAGCGGGCATTCCATTCGATGACGCTTTGGTCGTCGAAGTATCGGAATTTACTAACGCGGACGATGAAGCGGCGCGGGTGTTCGACGAAATCAAGCCGGACGGCATCTTTTGTTTCAACGATGTGCGCGCCACTTTCATCTACGAAGCCGCACGCGAACGCGGAGTGCGCATCGGCGCTGACGTGTCGGTGATCAGCATCGATAACCAGCCGTTCATCACTAATGTGATCAAACCATCACTGACTACGCTGGAACTACCCCATTATGAGATGGGTTTTGAAGCGGTTCGGCAACTTGTCACCATACTTGACGGCGACAAGGCCGTAGCCGATCTTGAGTCCGATCGTGGCATGGCGGTGCAGAGGCAACGTGATGGCAGCAAAACAGCATTGCGCTGCCGCATCATCGAACGCGATTCCATCGTGTCGTGACGGACGTTTCCTTTTTCCATTTGTTTTTCTAATTATCTGTTTTTCAATGCGTAGCCACATGATATCTGATCATGTGGCGCTGTGGAGGAGATTATTATGCCTGACAACTATTCCGTTGCCATCGAAACCGGCGGCTACCGTTTGCTGGAATTGTTCGCCGAAAGATGCGGCGATGACGCTGCCGTCACCATTACAGACGGGGACGGCCATCAAATCGCCAGCCATGCCATGCCGGTGGCCGAGCGTCGCCACCATTTCTTGATTCCGGTGCCGACGAACGTGCGTATTACGGTGAGTGCGCACCGACTGACCGTACGGTTCGCCTACTTGTCCGAGTGTGAGAATCTCTTTGATGAAGGCGTGCGTTTCATCAGCATGAATCCGTACGACAATGAATGGGATACGCAGCCGACGCTGGAGCAGATCTATGATCGTTTCGCTCGTCCTGCGGCGCATTTCGAGCCATTCGCTCGCTGGATGAATGATCCTAACGGCCTGTGTCGTTTCCAAGGACGCTACCATCTGTTCTACCAATTCAATCCGTATGGTTTTGGCTGGGACAATATGCACTGGGGCCATGCGGTAAGCCGCGATCTGGTGCATTGGACGCATCTGCCAATCTTCCTCGAACCGCAGCCGGAGCTGCATATCGACGAACGCATCGTTGGTGGCGCGTTCTCCGGATCAGCGGTGACGGTGGATGCGTGTGATAATCCCTGCAAGGGTGATGATGCGGCCGCTATTCGCCTGTACCTGACCCGGCACCTGGAGACTCGCGGAGACGAATCGTCTGTTACTGAATACCAGACCACCTGCTTGTGTGAGGATGGCGTGCATGTGAGTGTCGAATCTCCGGTCGCGTTGCGCGTTAACGATGGTTTTGGCTTCGATTTCCGTGATCCGAAGGTGGAAACCGGCATGTCCGGCGAGGCTATCAATCCGGAACGCGCTTACATGGTGACCGCCACGAATCTGCCGGTCTCCGAATTCGATACTGATGCTGTGTCCTCCGCGGCGCCTGGCATCAGCGTACAGGGAACAGACGGCTGGTTCACGTGCGGTCCGCAAGGCAGGCCCGGCACCGACAAGCCCAATATGGATACGGTGCCTGCCATGGCGCTCTTCTCCGCGAAGAAACCACTCAAGCGCAACGTGACATGGCAGTATGAAGGACCGGTACTCGCCGATTTCGGCCACCAGCTATCGCGTACCTACGAATGTCCTGACCTGTTCCAGCTCGACGGCAAGACAGTCGCCATCGGCGCGTTGATGCACTACCGTGACAAGCAAGGTCGTTTCCAGCAGGTGCGTTGGTATGTTGGTGATCTCAAGGACACCGCCGAAGGTCCACGTTTGCAGGTAGAGAACAGTGATTGGTGTGATTTCGGTACCGGCTACTATGCCACGCAAAGCTTTGCCGACGACGGGCGTCGTATCGTGTTCGGCTGGTATACCGACTTTCCCGCGATGCGTGTGGAAAAGCCGTGTATCGCCAACGGCATGATGTCGCTGCCACGTGAACTGCACGTGCGTGACGGCCGTTTGACCAGTCGTCCTGTCAAGGAAGCGTACGAGCAGCTGCTAGGCGATCGTTTGGAAGCTCATGCAGACGAAAACGGGACCTTCTTCATTGTGCCGAACAACGCGTATTACATGGACATGCATCTGGCCGACGATAACGATTTCACAATGCTCATCGCGACCGGTACCAATCCCGCCAATGGTAATTCGATGGAATTGCAGCTGCAGCGTCGTAACGGCGTGACCCGACTGGTCACGAAGGGAACAGTCGTGGACAACGTTGATTTCGATAGCGGCATCACCGACGTGCGTCGCGTCGAAATCTTCTTCGACCGTAATGTGGTGGAAGTCTTCCTTAACAACGGCGAAGCGGCCGGCAGCATGCTGTTCCAAGGTGCGGACGGCGATGGTGAGTTCCGTTTTGTTGCTGACGGCAAGGTCGATTGCGTGGATGTGCGTGTGCTTGATGACATCTGGCGGTGACATACAGCTGCTGCAGAGGCAGGTGATGTCCGACAGTCATCTCAGTATGTAAGGCAAATAGACGAAAGGCACGTGTTTTGGCACGTGCCTTTCCTATACTTGAGCACACGTCCGGCAATTTGCCGAGATGGTAACTGGATATTCACACCTCACGTTTAGGGAGTTCCATGAACAAGGCAATCATCACCGTCGTCGGTCAGGATACTGTCGGCATCATCGCACGCGTCTGCACATACCTTTCCGAACATCAGGTCAACGTGCTTGACATTTCCCAGACCATCATCGACGGTTTCTTCAACATGATGATGATTGTGGATTATTCCAACGCCGACAAGGAATTCGGCGAGGTCGTGGACGATCTCGACAAACTCGGCGAAGAGATTGGCGTGCGCATCCGCTGCCAGCGCGAGGAGATCTTTACCAAGATGCACCGCGTCTGATCCGCGGCATACGTGAGTCACGCAAGTAATCGAAGCCACGAATCGTACTAATCGTAAGGAAAAACCATGCTGAATATCATGGAGGTCCACGAGACCAACCAGATGATCGAGCAGGAGAAGCTCGACGTGCGCACCATCACCATGGGCATCAGCCTGCTGGACTGCGCGGCCGACAGCGTCGACGAAGTCTGCGACAACATCTACAACAAAATCACCACGTACGCCAAGGATCTCGTATCCACCGGCAAAGCCATCGAACGCGACTACGGCATTCCGATCGTCAATAAGCGCATCACCGTCACCCCGATTTCCCTGGTCGGCGCAAGCTCGTGTAAAACGTCGGACGATTTCGTGAAAATCGCGCATGCACTTGACCATGCGGCGAAGAAGGTCGGCGTCGACCTGATCGGCGGCTACTCCGCGCTCGTATCCAAGTCCATGACCCCCGCCGAAGAGCTGCTCATCCGCTCCCTGCCGAAAGCGCTGAGCGAAACCGACATCGTCTGCTCGTCCGTCAACGTGGGATCCACCAAAACCGGTATCGACATGAACTCCGTCGAACTGCTCGGCCACATCATCAAAGACATCGCGCACGCCACCGCAGATAACGATTCATACGGATGCGTGAAATTCGTGGCATTCTGCAATGCCCCCGACGACAACCCGTTCATGGCAGGCGGCTTCCATGGCGTAACCGAAGGCGATGCGGTCATCAAAGTCGGCGTTTCCGGCCCCGGCGTGGTTTCCCGCGCGCTCGACGAAGCCAAGGGAAAAAACTTCGAATTCCTATGTGAAACCATCAAGCGCACCGCGTTCAAGATCACGCGCGTCGGCCAGCTGGTGGCACAGGAGGCTTCCCGTCGCCTCGGCATTCCATTCGGCATCATCGACCTTTCCCTCGCGCCAACCCCGGCCGTAGGCGACTCCGTCGGCGAAGTGCTCGAAAAGATCGGTCTCGAACAGGTTGGCGCACCGGGCACCACCGCGGCGCTCGCCATGCTCAACGATCAGGTGAAGAAGGGCGGCATCATGGCGTCCTCCTACGTCGGCGGACTTTCCGGCGCGTTTATCCCTGTCTCCGAAGACAAGAACATGATCGACGCGGCAACCAATGGCTGCCTGAAGATCGAAAAGCTTGAGGCCATGACCTGCGTGTGCTCCGTCGGCCTCGACATGATCGCCATTCCGGGAGACACCACCGCATCCACCATTTCCGGCATCATCGCCGATGAGGCCGCCATCGGCATGGTCAACCAGAAGACCACCGCCGTGCGCGTGATTCCGGTGGAAGGCAAAGGCGTAGGGGAGATGGCCAACTTCGGCGGCCTGATGGGCTATGCGCCGATCATTCCAGTCAACCAGACCAGCTGCGAAGCTTTCGTGACCCGAGGCGGTCGCATCCCCGCCCCAATCCACAGCTTCAAAAACTAGCCCCTCTCTTCCCTCTTCCCGATGCATGCTTGTCGCGTGCGATTCATTCTTGCGATTTGTGCTTGCGTTGGGTGCATAAGTTGCTGTAATGGGGAGGTCGCAGAAGAGCGGGATATTCTATTCGCGACACACTCAAGGCCGTTCGGCCAAGCTTACGGTCTCAAACAGAATATCCCGCTCTTCTGCTCGCTTTCGTACATTTCGTTGTGTCTTGCATAAAAGAAAAGAAAACTTACTTAAGTTGAACTCAGCGTAGCTGGAGAGGCGGCGGGGTCTGTTTCAGACCGTAAAGACTTGGCCTGAGCGGCCTGGAGCGTGTCGGGAATAGACCCCGCCGTCTCTCCCGCGGAACTTGTTGTACAAAAGCAAGTAAATTATTGAAAAACCTAGAAGTTGGCAGGCGGGGGAGGGATCACTGGCCGCCGGCGAAGCCTAGTTGGCGCCAGGCTTCGTAGATGGCGATGGATGCGCAGTTGGTGAGGTTCAGGGAACGCAGGCTTGGACGCATCGGCAGACGCACCTGTTCGGCCACGTGCGGACCGGCCATAATATCCATCGGATCGGGAATATTGCCCGGCTCCGGGCCGAACAGCAGAATGTCAGTCGGCTTGTATTCAATGTCGGTATACAGTTTGGTGGCGTGCGCGGTGAACGCGATGATGCGCGAATTCGGCATGGATTCCACCAGATTCTCAAAATTCGGGTGCAATACCACGTGGGCCATGTCGTGGTAGTCCAGTCCGGCACGGCGCAGTTTCGTATCGCGCAGATTGAATCCGAGCGGCTCCACCAAATGCAGAATCGTGCCGGTCACCGCGCATAGGCGGATTGCCGAACCGGTATTGCCCGGAATGCGGGGGGAGTAGTAGCACAAGTGGGGCGTGGAGGTTTCGGCTTTGGCCGCGTCTTCGGCTGACAGCATCGCGTCGACCACGGAAATCGGATTGCCGTGCGCGTCGGTCACGAGTTCGTCCGGCCCATAATTCGACTTGCGGTAGCCGTATTCGAACATTTTCTCGACTTCGGCTTCCGCTGCATTTGCGCCTTGCGCGTCATTGGTATGCTCTTCGTTCGTCATGAATGCAAGAATAGGTACGATGAACGACACGAACGAGCCTAATACCGAAATTGAAAACGCCGAAGCTGTGGCGGACGCGCTTGCCGAATGGTGGCATGCTTCGGCGCGTGACCTGCCGTGGCGATTCGGCCGTGCCACGCCATGGGGCGTGCTTGTCTCCGAAGTGATGAGCCAGCAGACGCAGATGAGCCGTGTGGTACCGTATTGGAACGATTGGATGGAACGCTGGCCTGATGCGGTCGCGCTTGCCGATGCCGCGAAAGCGGATGTGATCACGGCTTGGGGCAGGCTCGGCTATCCGAGACGTGCCTTGCGATTGCAGGAATGCGCCCGCGTGGTCGCTTCCGATTACGATAACAAGCTGCCGCGTACGTACGATGAGTTGCTGGCATTGCCGGGTATCGGCGATTATACGGCCAGCGCGGTGATGAGTTTCGCGTTTGGTGAGCGCATCGCGGTGGTGGATACGAATATTCGCAGGGTGCTTTCGAGGGTTTTTCTTGGCGAGGAGTCGCTTGGCGGCGCAGCAAGCCCTGCGGAACGTGCGTTGGCGAAGCAGGTGTTGCCGCAGGATGATGCCTCAAAATGCAGACGGTTCGACCGTCCTTCAGTGGTGTGGAATCAGTCCGTTATGGAATTGGGTGCGACCGTCTGCACGGCAAAGGTTCCGTTGTGCGAGGCGTGCCCTGTTTTGGGACATTGCGTGTTTTTGCATAATGGTCGTCCGGGATTGGGGGAACGTCGCACGCGGCCGCGTCAACGTTTCCAAGGTACGGATCGTCAGGTGCGTGGGCTGGTGCTGAATGCGCTGCGCAATCTGCCGGAAGGTGCGATCGCCCTTAATCGCAAGTCGCTTGAACGACTGTGGAACGACCATATCCAGCTTGATCGGTGCATCGCATCGTTGGATGAGGATGGTCTTATCGAAATCCTGCCGAATGCGGATGTGCGTCTTCCGGTATGAAAGGAAGAATGCCGACGTTCTTTGGATGTGCGCACGCTAGACTGTGAGATCATGGCACAGAAGACGTCCTCGAAATCCGGCAAGAAACGTTCGAAAAAACAGCAGGCGATATTTCGTCGCCGTCGCATCGTCGTCGGCATCGCTGCGATAGTGCTGATTTCTTTTCTGGTGTTTTGCCTGTACTCCCTGTCGAGGGGGATTGTCGCGGTGAATCGTGAGATTCATCATGCGGACGTGTATGCGATTTCCCGTAAGGAAGTGCCGTCCCCGACCAAGGAGAAGAAAAGCGGGGTGCCGGATTGCGATGCGTCCAATGTCGCGCTTTCGTTGACTCCTGCGGCGTCAAGTTTCGGTGTGGGCGATTCGATGGATTTCACTACGGACGTCAAATATGACGGTTCCAGCAAGGTTGGTTGCTTGGTTGATGTGTCGGCTTCCAGCGTGGTGTTGACGATCAAATCGGGCGATGATGTGGTTTGGAAGTCGAATGTGTGCCCCGTTGACACCGACTATCGTCTGTTGGCGAAGGGCGACGAGGTCAAACAGACGATCACCTGGCCGGGAACGCGTACTGGCAGCGAATGCGTGGAGGATCAATCCACCCTGCCGAAGGTGGATCGTGGCGTGTATTCGGCGCAGCTTTCGATTGAAGGGCATCCCAAAGCGAAGTCCGATCCGGTCGGCGTCACTATTGAATAAAAATCTATAGGATATGTTATTCTCATGACTTTGCGTACATGCGTGTCATATAGCGGGCACGCTGACAAGGAAGAAGCGCCCGCGTACTAGGCATATGGTGGCCAATGGGAGCGCTTCCGGGGAAACATATCGAAACGATTTAGCGAGCGATAAGGAACGTCCATTGGCTGAGGCTACGACGAACACCACCACCATCATCGCACGCGCCGACCAGCACGATATTGATCTGCACAAGGCGTCGGACCGTGTGAACTTCGGCTCCATCCGCGAGCCCATTGATGTACCCTACCTGTTGGGTGTACAGACTGACAGCTTCGACTGGCTCATCGGCAACGAGCGCTGGCAGAAGCGTGTCGAGGAGGATCTGGCGAACGGCACCAACACCGTGTCCCACACCTCCGGTCTTGATGAGGTCTTCCAGGAGATCTCACCGATCGAGAACTTCGCTCAGACCATGAGCCTGACCTTCTCCGATCCGTATTTCGAAGAACCGCGCCACACCGTGCAGGAGTGCAAGGAGAAGGATTACACCTACTCCGCGCCGCTGTATGTGAACGCTGAATTCGAAAACGGCGACACCGGCGAAATCAAGTCCCAGACCGTGTTCATGGGCGATTTCCCGCTGCAGACCCCGCACGGCACCTTCATCATCGGTGGTACCGAGCGAGTGATCGTGTCTCAGCTGGTGCGTTCTCCGGGCGTGTACTTCGACCGTAGCCAGGATCGCACTTCCGACAAGGAAGTCTTCGGCGCGAAGATCATCCCGAGCCGTGGCGCATGGCTTGAGTTCGAGATCGACAAGCGTGACGTGCTTGGCGTGCGCGTGGACCGCAAGCGCAAGCAGTCCGCCATCGTGTTCCTCATGGCCATCGGCATGACCAAGGATGAGATCGCCGATGCGTTCAGGGATTACCCGCTGGTTATGGACGCGCTTGCCAAGGAGACCGTGCAGACCCAGGACGAGGCTCTGACCGATCTGTACCGCAAGATCCGCCCGGCCGACACCCCGACGCCGGAAGCTGGCCGCAACCTGCTGGATTCCTTCTACTTCAACACCAAGCGTTACGATCTGGCCCGCGTTGGCCGTTACAAGATCAACCGCAAGCTTGGTCTGGAAAAGGATGTCAACGATCGCAGCCTGTCTCGCGAAGACATCATCTCCACCATCAAGTACCTGGTCACCCTGCATGCCGGCGACACCAAGTTCCCGGGCAAGCGTGACGGCCAGGATGTGGATCTGCGCGTGGACGTCGACGATATCGATCATTTCGGCAACCGTCGTATCCGTCAGGTCGGCGAACTGATCCAGAACCAGCTGCGTACCGGTCTGAGCCGTATGGAGCGTGTGGTCCGCGAACGTATGACCACCCAGGATCCGGAGGCCATCACCCCGCAGTCCCTGATCAACATTCGTCCGGTGAACGCCACCATCAAGGAGTTCTTCGGAACTTCCCAGCTGTCGCAGTTCATGGATCAGAACAACCCGTTGGCAGGCGTCACCAACAAGCGTCGTCTGTCCGCTCTGGGTCCTGGCGGTCTGTCTCGTGACCGCGCATCCATGGAAGTGCGAGACGTGCACCCGTCCCACTTCGGCCGTATGTGCCCGATCGAATCTCCTGAAGGTCCGAACATCGGTCTTATCGGTTCTCTGGCAACCTTCGGCCGCATCAATCCGTTCGGCTTCATCGAGACCCCGTACCGTAAGGTCATCAACGGCCATGTGACCGACGAGGTCGAATACATGACCGCAGATCGCGATGCCGAGCACGTGATCGCACAGGCCAACCAGGAACTCGACGAGAACGGCAACTTCGTCAAGAAGCAGGCTCTTGCCCGAGTCGGCGAAGAAGAAGCAGTCGATGTGCCCGTCAGCTCCGTTGACTACATGGACGTTTCCCCGCGTCAGATGGTTTCCGTCGGCGCCTCCCTGATTCCGTTCCTGGAGCACGATGAGGGCCACCGAGCGCTGATGGGTACCAACATGCAGCGTCAGGCAGTGCCGCTGATCGAATCCGAGCGCCCGCTGGTGGGCACCGGTGCCGAATGGCGTGCGGCCGTCGATTCCGGCGATGTCATTCTGGCTGAGAAGCCGGGTGTGGTGACGTATGTTTCCGCCGACATCATCCGTGTGATGAACGACGACGGCACCACCAGCTCCTACAAGCTGGCCAAGTTCCTGCGTTCCAACCAGACCACCTGCTACAACCAAGTTCCGCTGATCCACGACGGCGAACGTGTGGAAGCCGGTACCGTGCTTGCCGATGGTCCGGCCACCCAGAAGGGCGAAATGGCACTGGGCAAGAACCTGCTCATCGCCTTCATGCCGTGGAACGGCTACAACTATGAGGATGCCGTGATCATCTCCCAGCGTCTCGTGCAGGACGACACCCTGAGCTCCATCCACATCGAGGAATATGAGATCGACGCCCGCGAAACCAAGCTGGGTGCCGAAGAGATCACCCGCGATCTGCCGAACGTCGGCGAGGACGCGGTGGCCAACCTCGACGAGCGTGGCATCATTCGCATCGGTGCCGAGGTCGAAGCCGGCGACATTCTGGTGGGCAAGGTCACCCCGAAGGGCGAGACCGAGCTGACTCCGGAAGAGCGTCTGCTCCGCGCCATCTTCGGCGAGAAGAGCCGCGAGGTGCGTGACACCTCGCTGCGCGTGCCTCACGGCGAAACCGGTACGGTGATCGCCGTCAAGGAGATCACTCGCGAGGATGCCGAGGAAGACGGCGACGAGCTGCCGAACGGCGTGAACCAGATGATCCGCGTCTACATCGCGCAGCATCGTAAGATCACCCAGGGCGACAAGCTGTCTGGCCGCCACGGCAACAAGGGTGTTATCTCCCGCATTCTGCCGGAAGAGGATATGCCGTTCCTTGCCGACGGTACTCCGGTCGACATCATGCTGAACCCGCTGGGCGTGCCTTCTCGAATGAACCTTGGCCAGGTGCTGGAACTGCACTTGGGCTGGATCGCGCACGCCGGCTGGGACATCTCCCTTGATCCGGATGCCGAAGCCGCTTGGAAGAAGTACATTCCGCAGGGCGCCGAAAAGGGCGAGCCGGGCACTCCGGTGGCAACTCCGGTGTTCGACGGCGTTCGTCCGGAAACCATCAAGGGCCTGCTGTCCTGCACCCTTCCGGATCGCGACGGCAACAAGCTGGTCGGCGACGACGGCAAGGCTGTGCTGTTCGACGGCCGTACCGGCGAACCGTATCCGAAGCCGATCTCCGTTGGCTACATGTACATGCTGAAGCTGCACCACCTGGTCGACGACAAGATCCACGCGCGTTCCACTGGCCCGTACTCCATGATCACCCAGCAGCCGTTGGGCGGTAAGGCTCAGTTCGGTGGCCAGCGTTTCGGCGAGATGGAAGTGTGGGCCCTCGAGGCCTATGGCGCCGCCTACACGCTGCATGAAATGATGACCACCAAGTCCGATGACGTCGACGGCCGCGTGCGTGTCTACGGCGCCATCGTGAAGGGCGACAACCTGCCGCCGGCAGGCATTCCGGAATCCTTCAAGGTGCTGCTTAAGGAAATGCAGTCCCTGTCGCTGAACGTCGAAGTGCTCAACGCCGAAGGCGTGGCCATCGACATGAAGGACGAGGACGACGATCCGTCTACTTCCTCCGACGATTTGGGCTTCAACATTGGCGCACGTCCTGACGCGGCCGCCAAGGAAGACCAGGTTGTGGAAGAACCTGAATTCCAGTGATCCCAAGGCTGGTCGCGTTGCCTGACAGCGCGGCGCGACCAGCCTGATGAAACGTGATTAAGCATTAAGAATCGATAGACAGGACAATAGAGTGCTGGACGTCAACGCATTTGACAAACTGAGGATTGGCCTGGCCACCGCCGACGACATCCGTAACTGGAGCCACGGCGAGGTCAAGAAGCCTGAAACCATCAACTACCGTACCCTGAAACCGGAGAAAGACGGCCTGTTCGGCGAGCAGATCTTCGGACCTACCCGCGACTGGGAATGCGCCTGCGGCAAGTACAAGCGCGTGCGCTTCAAGGGCATCGTCTGCGAACGCTGCGGTGTGGAAGTCACCAAGAGCCGTGTTCGTCGTGAGCGCATGGGCCATATCGAGCTTGCCGCTCCGGTGACCCACATCTGGTTCTTCAAGGGTGTTCCGTCCCGTTTGGGCTACCTGCTGGACATCGCTCCGAAGGATCTGGAAAAGGTCATCTACTTCGCTGCCTACATGGTCACCAGCGTCGATGAGGAACAGCGTCATGAGGATCTTCCGGGTCTGCAGGACGAGTTCGACAACGATATCGCCAACTTGGAGAAGCGCCGCAACGCGGAAATCGAAGAGCGTGCCAAGAAGGTCGAAGCCGATCTGGCTGAACTTGAGGCCGAAGGCGAAGCCAAGGGCTCCGCACGCGCCAAGCTGCGCAACAGCGCCGAGCGTGAAATGGCCGCCATCCGCGTTCGTTTCGACGAGCAGATCCAGCGTCTGAGCGCCGTGTTCGACCGCTTCAAGAACCTGAAGCCGGGCGACATGGAAGGCGACGTCGACCTGTGGCGTGAGATGGAAGACCGCTACGGCGATTACTTCGAAGGCTGCATGGGCGCCGAAGCCATTAAGAAGCGCCTGCAGGACTTCGATCTTGAAGCCGCTTCCAAGCAGCTGCGCGAGGAGATCGACACCGGTACCGGCCAACGCAAGGCCCGCGCCCTGAAGCGACTGAAGGTCGTCAACGCCTTCCTGACCACCGGCAACAAGCCGGAGGCCATGGTGCTCGACGTGATTCCGGTCATTCCGCCGGATCTGCGCCCGATGGTGCAGCTCGACGGTGGCCGTTTCGCCACTTCCGATCTCAACGACCTCTACCGTCGTGTGATCAACCGTAACAACCGTCTGAAGCGACTGATCGAGCTCGGCGCTCCTGAAATCATGCTCAACAACGAGAAGCGCATGCTGCAGGAAGCCGTCGATTCCCTGTTCGACAACGGTCGTCGTGGCCGCCCGGTCACCGGCGCCTCCAACCGTCCGCTGAAGTCCCTGAGCGACATGCTCAAGGGTAAGCAGGGTCGTTTCCGTCAGAACCTGCTCGGTAAGCGTGTGGATTATTCCGGCCGTTCCGTGATCGTGGTCGGTCCGTCCCTGCGCATGCACCAGTGCGGTCTGCCGAAGCCGATGGCCCTCGAGCTGTTCAAGCCGTTCGTCATCAAGCGCCTTGTCGACCTCAACTATGCCCAGAACATGAAGAGCGCCAAGCGTCTCGTGGACCGCGGCGACTCCGAAGTGTGGGGCGTGCTCGAAGAGGTCATCGCCGAGCATCCGGTGCTCCTGAACCGTGCACCTACGTTGCACCGTCTGGGTATTCAGGCATTCGAGCCGATTCTGGTGGAAGGCAAGGCCATCCACCTGCCGCCGCTTGCCTGCGCCGCATTCAACGCCGACTTCGATGGCGATCAGATGGCAGTCCACCTGCCGCTGTCCGCTGAAGCCCAGGCTGAAGCACGCTCCCTGATGATGGCTTCCGACAATATTCTGAAGCCGGCTGACGGCCACACCGTGACCATGCCGAGCCAGGATATGATCCTCGGTCTGTACTACCTGACCACCGTCATCGACGGTGCCAAGGGCCAGGGCCGCGTGTTCTCCTCGCTGGAAGAGGCCGAAATGGCCCTCGACAAGCATGAGATCGACATGCAGGCCAAGGTGCTTATCCGCCTTCCGGAAGACTTTGTGCTGCCGAAGGGCTGGGAGCCGAGCGAAATCGAAGTCGTCGATCCGGAACCGGGCAGCCCGGCCGTGGTGAAGGAAGAGCGCTTCCATGATGGTTCCGTGCTTTTCGCAACCTCCTACGGCCGTATTCTGTTCAACAGCACGCTGCCGGTGGATTACCCGTTCGTGAACGATCAGGCTCCGAAGAAGCGTCTGAGCAAGATCGTCGACGACATCGCAACCCGTTACTCCACCGCACAGGTGGCTGCAACGCTGGACGCGCTGAAGGATATGGGCTTCACCCGCGCACCGTGGTCCGGTGTGTCCTTCGCGTTCTCCGACGTTATCCAGCCGTCCGAGCGCGACGAGTACATCGAGAAGTACGAAGCCGAAGCCGACAAGGTCAACGAGAACTACGAAATCGGTATGCTCACCGAAGAGGAGCGCCGTCAGGAACTCATCGACCTGTGGACCAAGTGCACCAGCGAGGTTTCTGAGGCGGTCGAGGAACACTTCGACTCCAAGAACAACCTGGCTATCATCGTGCAGTCCGGTGCACGAGGAAACATGATGCAGATCAACCAGATCGCAGGCATGCGAGGCCTCGTGGCTAACCCGAAGGGCGAGATCATTCCTCGACCGGTGAAGTCCAACTACCGTGACGGCCTGTCCGTGCTGGAATACTTCATCTCCCAGCACGGTGCACGTAAGGGTCTGGCCGATACCGCACTGCGTACCGCAGAGTCTGGCTACCTGACCCGTCGTCTGGTGGACGTTTCCCAGGACGTAATCGTGCGCGAAGAGGATTGCGGCACCAAGCGTGGCCTGACGATGAAGGTCGGCGAGCGTGATGCTGAAGGCAACCTGCATCTGGTCAAGGCCGCCGATGGCGGTCCGTACTCCCGTCTGCTCGCAACCGACGTGATCGATCCCGCCGACGGCGAGACCGTGCTGTACAAGGCCGGTGACGCGCTGTCCATGGACGTGCTCAACGATCTTGTTGCCCACGACGTGGAAGAGGTCAAGGCCCGTTCCGTGCTTACCTGCGAATCCAAGCGCGGCGTGTGCGCCAAGTGCTATGGCTGGTCGCTGGCCACCAACAAGCTGGTGGATGTCGGCGAGGCCGTTGGCATCGTGGCCGCACAGTCCATCGGCGAGCCTGGTACCCAGCTGACGTTGCGTTCCTTCCACTCCGGTGGCGTTGCTTCCGCATCCGATATCACCCAGGGTCTCCCTCGTGTTACCGAGCTTTTCGAAGCCCGTACTCCGAAGGGTGAGGCCCCGATCGCAGAGTTCGCTGGCGTGGTCAAGGTGGAAGACACCGAGCGCGGCCGTCAGGTCATCCTGAAGCCGGACGACGATTCCGTCGAGCCGATCGCCTACCCGGTGACCCGTCGCGCCCCGATGATGGTCAAGGACGGCGATCATGTCGAAGCCGGCACCCAGCTGATCGAAGGCTCCGTCGATCCTAAGAAGATCCTGCGCATCCTCGGCCCGCGTGCTGCCCAGGTGAACATTGTGGAGGAAGTGCACACCGTGTACCGCTCCCAGGGCGTGGATATCCACGATAAGCACATCGAGGTCATCGTGCACCAGATGCTGCGTCGTATCACGGTGATCGATTCCGGCGATACCGACCTTCTTCCGGGTGAACTGGTGGATCAGGCCCGCTTCAAGGCCGCTAATATGAAGGCCGTGAAGGAAGGTGGCAAGCCTGCTGCCGGTCGTCCGGAGCTGATGGGCATCACCAAGGCCTCGCTGGCAACCGATTCCTGGCTGTCCGCGGCTTCCTTCCAGGAGACCACCCGCGTGCTTACCGAAGCCGCTCTGAGCCAGAAGGTCGATGACCTCAAGGGCCTCAAGGAGAACGTCATCATCGGTAAGCTCATCCCGGCAGGTACCGGCCTTGCCCGTTACCGTAACGCCGTGGTCGAGCCTGACAAGGCCATTCGCGACACCATCTACCCGAACTTCGGTTTGGGTGGCGACGAGTCCGATGCCGCCTTCGGCGACGCCGATCTGTCCGAAGTCGACTTCTCGAACATCGACTTCGGAGATCTGAAGCTCGGCGACGACTTCAATCCGGATGACTTCCTGGACGACAATGGCGGTCAGATGGATTTGGGCGACACCCTGTGATCCGAAAAGCGATGATGGAATGGCATAGCGTCTGAAATCATCTCAATACATGAATGGGGATTGGCTGGAAACAGCTGATCCCCATTTTTTAATGCGGAACTGCAGTTGCTGCGATCCCTACGACAACAGTCAGCCTATTGCGGAACCGTACGTATTGCAGAGCGGATATCTTCATCGCAAAATCGCATGGCAAATTACAATGAAGGTATGAGCTTTCTTCCATATCCGCCTCCACCTGAACCAGGTTGGTATGACGATGATGCCACAGTAATGTCTTCTCTCGTTGAGCCCGCCATGGCGGAGGCTGCGCAGTCGCAGCCAACATCGCAGCCAACATACGAATCACCGGAATCCCAAGCATTCCAAGCATTGGAAAATGTGCAGGAATCCGCGGAATCGTATGCGGCGAACATACAGCCGGTGGAACAGGCTGCCGCAGCGCTGGAACCGTCCGACGTCGAACCGGTCAATGACGATGATGACATCGACTGGGATGGCACGGTGCTGTCTTCGGCGTTCACCATGAAGCAGCCGAAGCTGGAGTATGTGCTTTACAACGAGCAGACCGGCCAGGAAGTGATCGTCGATATGGGTGTGCTGCTGGGACGCAAGCCTTCCGCTGAAGTGCCGGAAGGTGCGAAATTCGTGAAGTTGGAGGATCCGACGCGCACCATCTCACGCAATCATGCGGCGATCAGCTTCGATCAGGATGGCGTATTGTGGATCGAGGATTACGGTTCGCTCAACGGCACGTACATCATTCAAGGCAATGAGGAGATCAAGGTCGAACGCAAGCCGATGAAGCTTGACGCGCCTTGCACGGTGCGTATCGGAGACCAGTTCTTCACTTTCGAACAGCGCTGATTTCCTTCGCGCCGCGATACATGTTGCGTCGTCAATCCATAAATGAGGATGACGGCGCAACGAACATATTATGGTACGAAAGCTTACCAATGCAAGCGGCTTTTATTAGGCCTTATTAGGCCTTGTTTGGCGGCTTTCGTCGGGCTTTTGCCAAGTTCTACCAAGGGTTACCGTCGCAGACGGATGGCTGCGTTGATGGCGGAATCATTGAGACTGGCAAGCCAGTTGAGCAGATCCGGGTAGATATGCGGATTGCGCGCAAGGAAGGGGTGCAGCTCCGGAGCTTTGCTTGCGATTTCAGCCATCAGCATCTGATCTTCCGTGGTCATGGCCAATTCTGCGGTGAAACCAGCATTCGACGCGACTGGCTCTTGCGGCTGAATCGGCGAAAAATCAGCCACTTCAGACAGGTCTGCGGGGTTGGTATATGGGTCGACGTATTCCGTCGAAGCATCGTTCGCCATATTCGATGCAGGTGTTGCCGCAAACGGCTCAGGCTGGCATTGCTGGGTTGCCGGCGGCTGGTACTGCGCCTGATATTGCACTTCCGATGATTGCTGCGGCTGCTGGTATTGCGCCCGTTCGCTTGGCATCTGGTATTGCGTCTGTTCAGAAGCTGTCTCGGCCTCCTGCTGCATGATTCCGTCCTGTGGAACCGGCCACCCCATCGCGACCAGCTGCTGTCGTGCGCGTTCGTCGCCGAACTGGGCGACCCAACGCTTCAGGCCTGGGTACGCACGCGGATTGGCAACCACATTCGCGCCGAATTCCGGATTTTCGTAAGCGATTTTCGCCAGAAACACGGGATCTGCGTTCGGATCCTGCACGGCCGCCACCGCGGCATCGAAATCGACCATCATGATCTCCTTATCTCGTGTTCTGTAAATATTGTATTGAATACGCTGATATAACGTGACAAATCCGATTATTGACGATTGTCATTGCGGGAACATGCGCATTATTGGACGGCACGTAACGTTTGCAATGTGCTTTCCTGTAAATCGCCGATATCCTCGTGATCGTCGATTTTGCTGACGTTCCAATCGTCATTTGCCGAATAATCCGATGATTTGCCGCATATATCAAGCACAATCACGGTGACGTTGTCGTTGCCGCCCGCGTCGAGCGCGGACTGCACCAGCATATCCGCGGCGACTTGCGGATCGCCATATGCGGCCGCCATATCGGCGAGCAGTTCCCGATCGATCTGCGCGTGCAGGCCATCCGAGCAGATGATGAAACGTCCCGTGGAGCGCGCCGCATACCAGTCCGGCTGAATGCCGTCAGGAGCGCCGACGCATTGGGTGATGATATTGCGCGGTATGCATCGGTTCGCCTCGTCCGGTAGCATTTCGCCGGTGTCGATGGCGTTCTGCCGTTCGGAATGGTCACGTGTGATCCGGGTCAGCGACTCCGCCATCCAATGGCCTTCCGCATCGGCGCGCATATGGTAGGTGCGTGAATCTCCGACATTGATGACGTAGCAGTACTCATCGATGGCTTGTTCATGCACGCTATCTTCAACGCGAGTCGGCAGCACCACGCCGGTGATGGTGGTTCCGGCGATGCCGCCAAGCTCCTGGCCAAGTTCGAGCACCTGTTGCTGCGATTGGCTCAACGCATGTTCGATGGACGTACGGTTGCGCGACGGCTGTTCGGCAAGCTGCGAGAAACATGCCGCCACCTGTGCGCTGGCCCGCTCGCCGCCTTTGCCGCCGCCCATGCCATCGCATACGACATATACGCCACGGCTGGCGAGAGCGTTGTCTTGGTTGTTTTTTCTTTTGCACCCGACATTGCTATTCAGGCCGGCCTCGATGCTACGGAAGATCATGAGTCCCGTCCTTTCTTACGATTGTGCTTCCGATCGCTGCCGTTGTTCCGCCCGCTGCGGTTGCTGCGGAAGTGGAAAACGTCGGCAAGCGAAAGTTTGGCACGCCATCGGCGTAACGTCGGCAATGACTTGAGCATGTACTTGCGTTCCTGCGCAATATCATGCCAATACTGCTGCACATGCTCTTCGTTGACGAAATTACCGGAGAAGGCCGCGTAATCGGCTTGCGCGCCCAAAGCGAGCAAGGTCTCGCGGGAAATATTCATCTGATTCGCGATCGAAACCGCCTGTTCGCTGCGTGTGCCTCGAATGTCGAGTCCGCTTTGCCGTGCGAGCGCGGCGACCGATTGCCAGCCGGCTGCCACACGCTGCTGCGTGCTGCCGTGTTTTCTTGATCGTGCCAGTGCGATCGCTTTGATGGCGAGCAGGAGACCGCATATGATGAGCAGCGTCCATAGAGGGCTTCCGTAGATGGCTACTTTTCTTGCGATTCTGCCGAAATGCTGCCAGAACAGGTTGGCTGAGGTTTCGTCGGCCATGCTTCCGCCGATTGAGGACTTGCCTTTGGCCTGGGTGTCGTCGCGTAGCGGGTCGGTGAGTGGTACCGGGGGCTGGCGTACCAGGGTTTGCGGATTCGGTGGGGTGAGGTTCTGGTTTTCGTCGGGGACTTTGGTTTCCTTTGGCGTTGGATAGAATGCCACCCAACCGTAGCCGTCCAGTTTGATTTCCACCCATGCGGTCACGTCGTTGCCGGTGAATTTCGTGATGGTGGTTGTTCCTTGTTCTTCGGTGCGGCTTTCGCTGATTTCACCTTCGTCGTCTTTTGGCAGGAATCCGAGTACCACACGGCTGGGAAGACCTAGGCTGCGTGCCATCAATGCCATGGCGGAGGCGTATTGTTCACTGTCTCCGACCATGGCCGTTCCGGCGAGCAGTTGGTCGATGCGGTAGTTGCCGTGGCCTGCGGTTGACGGGTAGTCGCCGCTGAATCCGTGTGAGAACCAACCGGATTCTTTGAGCTTTTCGGCTAAGGCCTGGGCCGCTTCGCCGCCTTTGGATTGGCCTCCGGCGATGGCTGTGGCGAGTTTGTCTACGCAGTCGGGCACATCTTCGGCTTTTGGCTGGCTGATGGCGGCCGCGTCTGTTTTGGCGATCTGTTTGTCGGTGGGAACCGTTGGCATGATGCCGGTTTCCGTGTAGGTGAGACCTTCGGAGGTGCGTGAGGGGTAGATGGCCGACATGGTGTCGCTGTTGTAGTAGAACGAGTCGGAGTTTTCGCTGTTGTCGAATGTCACGCTGGATGCGGCTCCGGCCATGGGCAGCCAGTAGTCGCTGAGTCCTTTGTCCACGGTGAATGTGGCGGTGAATTTCTTGCCTTCGGCATTGTTGGTGATGGAGGTGCCGACACGTCGGTAATTGGAGGAGTCCGATGACATGGTGGAGTCGGACAGATTCCATACGTTGCCGTCGAAACGGTCCATGACCGCTAGTCGCACGCTTGATCCAGCGGGCAGGTTTTCGACGGTGAGGAGCACGTCGTCCTTACTGTTTGTAATGTACGAGCGCATGCCGCTTAACGGACTGGTGTAATTGTACGGGCTAAGCGGCGGATCATAATGGTCGCGCAGAATGGTGCGGTCCTGATCGACGACGAGGCATCCTCCAATCGCCAATGCGACGGAAAGCACCACGATCACGACGGAACTGAGCCAACGTCCCAATTCCAGTAATTTCCAACGTGCGCTGATCCAAATCACCAATATGAGCGCCATTATGGTGCCTACGAACATGCGGTAATAGCCGGAAGATGAGCCGAGCAGCGCGCAAATCGCAAGATTGGCGGTAACGGGAATAATGGCGATCATGGTGAATCGGCCATCTTCAGTCACTGCGAAAATGCCGGTCAGTAGCGCGAACCACAGGCAGATGGTCCATACGGCCAGCAAACAGCCATCGGCGGTACCGGTAGGAGGTTCGACCGACAGAATGAATTTGAACGATCCGAGCATGTTCATCCAGCCTTGTGTAAGCGTGCGCAAGGTCGGAACAATATGGGCGATGGTGGTGTCGTTGAGGAACAGTACAGGGCCGACAACCAGCTGGGCGACGGCCATGAACAGCATCTGCCACCAGAGACGAAGTGCCGGAACCGTGCCTGCGAGCGCCACGAGAGATCCGATGATGGTGGCCGGAATGGCGGCGAGCGCCCAGGATGTGGCCGATCCGTAGACGTCGATGAGGTTGCTGGCGGCGGCGAGGGTGAGTAGGGCTGCGACGAGCAGGCTTGCGTATTGCGAGGCGCGTGTCCGGCGTAGGTAGGGGAGTGCCTGTGATTTGCCGTCTCGTGACATCCAGATGACGGAGTGTGTGGAGTCGGCCCATGAGCCGGTGCCGGTTCCGGTGAAGGTGTTGCCGAATCCGGTGGTGCGGCCGGTGTCGCCGGTGTTGGTGTTGTGGGTGGAAAGTCCTGTGGTGCTCATTCCAGTACCCCCATGATCATTGGGAGATCGTCTAGGTTTCCTACGGTCGCCAGGGTGAAATCGGCGTATCGTTTGATGGCGCGTGGCTGTCCGATGGCGGTTTGCAGTACCACGCAGGTTGCGGATCGGGGGAGTGCGAGCGCCATGTGTTTGATTTCGTCGATGTTTTTGAGCCTGCCGACGGTGATGTAGTAGAACGATGAGTCGGGGGCATGGGCGAGGGTGGTTTGCGCCAGATTCGGATTGTCGCTGATATCGGGGGAGATGGCGCTGCAGCCGTCAAGGAATTCCGTGGAGTTGCGTGGCATGATGTGTTCGGTTCCCGCGTGTGAGGTCACCGGTCGGTTTTGGAGCAGGCATTGCACGCCGATGGAGGCATGGACGGATACCGCCAGTTCGAATTCGTCGGAGCTCACATAGTCGTCGGGGTTCACGCTGATGGTCAATGCGGTGTCGGTGCGTCGGGTCGCCTCGTATTGACGGATCATCAGTGCGCCTGTTTTTGCGGAGCTGAGCCAGTGCACGTTGCGTACGTCGTCGCCTGGCTCGTATTCACGCAGTCCGTAGAAATCGAGGTCGTCGTCGACGATTTCGCCGCTTGGCTGGCCTTCGAGATCTCGCGGAATTCCGGCGTTGAGTGTGTTCAGCATAACGGTTTTCGGGTGGATGAACACGTTGATTTGGTCGACAAGTTTCTTTTCGTGTCGTACGAGTCCGAATGGGTCGCCTTTGCGTATGGACAGGGGACCGACCGGCAGTACCGCGCGGGAGACGGCGGTGAATTCCACGGTGGTTTGGCGTGATTGGCCGGCGGCGAGCATGGGGATGGCGAATCGTTCGTGGCTGTCTCCGATGGGCAGGTCGCCGCGTGCTGATGTGGTTGGCGTGCGCCCTGGATTGTCGACGCACACATCGACTTTCACCGTGTCTGACACGGTGACGCGCCTGCTGGACACGTCTATGGTGGCGGTGAACGACGTGTTGCCGAGCGACAGCATGATGGCGGCGACCATCATGCATGCGAACACGATCGCCATGGTCAGCAGTTCATGCCAGCTGAGGATTGTGAACGCTATGAGTGAGGCGATGGCGAGTCCGGTCACGGCCCATCCGAGCGGCGACACGTATGAGGTGACCAGTCGTTTGATGCGATGCTTGATGCGACGCAGGGATCGTTGCATGGTTCTCCTGCGCTGCATGGTTTTGGATTGTCGCATGCTTGACCTTTCGGGGGTTTACGAACGTTTCGTGTGGGGTGTGCGCTTTGCGTGTGCCGTGTCGTACGCGGCTGGCTGCGCCGTGCGTTTCAGGCGGTGGCGCCCACGGTCGGTGAAGGCACTTCATTGAGGATCTGTTCGATCATCTGTTCGGGGGTGGATCCCGCGAATGTGGCCTCCGCGGTGAGCGTGATGCGGTGTGCGAGCACGGCGACGGCCAGTTGCTTCACATCGTCGGGCACCACGTATCCGCGATTGCTGGACGCGGCCCACACGCGGGCGCATCGGGTCAGTGCGAGCGCGCCTCGCATGGACGATCCGACTTGGATGCGTTCGTTGTGGCGCGTCGCTTCCACCAAGCGCACGATGTATTCGATGATCGCGTCGTCGAGACGCACGGTTTCGCTGATGGCGCGCATGCGCAGCACGTCGTTGCCGGTGAGCACCGCATGTACGGTGGAGGCACGGTCGGTGACGTTGACCTGCTTGAGGATGTTCACGCTTACGTCATGGCTCGGATAGCCGATGGTTGTTTTGATGAGGAAACGGTCCATCTGCGCCTCAGGCAGTTTGTAGGTGCCGAGTTGCTCGATGGGGTTCTGAGTGGCGATGACCATGAACGGCTGCGGTACCGCATGGGTTTCGCCGTCGACGGTGACTTTCTGCTCTTCCATGACCTCGAGCAGTGCGGACTGCGTTTTTGGCGAGGCTCGGTTGATTTCGTCGGCGAGCACGATGGATGCGAAAATCGGACCTTCGCGGTATTCGAATTCGCAGTTCTTCTGGTCGTAGTAGGTTACGCCGACCACGTCGGACGGCAGCAGATCCGGAGTGAACTGGATACGTTTGAACGACATGTCGATGGAGTTGGCGAGGCCGCGGGCCAGCTGCGTTTTGCCGGTCCCCGGATTGTCTTCGAGCAGAATGTGGCCACCGACGATCATGGCGGTGGCGCATTGGCGGATCGGCTGTTCCTTGCCGACCACGACTTGGGAGACGTTGCCGACCAGTTGGGCGAACAGTTCATGGAATTCGGTGATGTCGGCCTGCGGCGCGGACATCATGGAAGAAGCCATGGCCGGCTGCGCGGGCTTGACGCTTGGTGCCGTAGTCTGCGGGAATTGGCGCGTTGCCATTACGGGAGCCGATTGCGATTGTGGTAGCGGCTGTTGTGTTGGAGCGGATTGCGTCGGTTGCGCCTGCATGGGCTGCGCCATTGGAACCGTAGGCCTCGTCGGCCTGGAAGGAGTTGCGTTATGCGTGCTGAGTACCGTGCCCTCCTCGTCGGCGTCGAACGTGTTGGCGGCGTAGTGGGTTGCGTTATGCGTGCTGAGTACCGTGCCCTCTTCGTCTCCGTCCTGTTCCTGCGGATGCGTCGGCAGGCTTGGAGCTTGGAATGCGGGGCGTGCCTGCGGATTGCCGGGCTGTTGCGGCTTGCTCATATGGCGCCCAATGGAACCCAGCTGGGTGGCGTCGTCGTTTTCGTTGCTCATAGGTACTCCTTGGTTGCTTCTATTGATCGTATTGATGATTGGTTGTGATGTTGAATTTGCTTATTTGACGGTGAATGAGATGCCTCGCGCCTGTTTTCCTGCCAACCCTGTTCGTAATGAGATGGCTGAAGCATTGGTGTCTATCGAGGATTGCGTCTCTCCATTATCAGGGGTTGGTCCCGGTTCCGGATCGGGGGTTTTCTCCTCGTATCGGACTCCGGTCACGGGATCAGAGCTTTTCTTGGTCGCATTGATTTCTGGTTCCCCGGCAGTGGTGATCACGCGAACCTCCCAATCGCATCTGGTACCGGAAGGACTGGTGATGTCGGAAACATCCAGTGTGCCGTTAGCTGGCCAATCGTAGGTATGCGAGCTTTCCCCTGCCGGAGTGATGACGATCTGGCCTTTGACACTTCGCCCGTGGGCCTCCCAACTACCGCCATTGACATGAATGATGTTGGCGTTCTGTGTATCCCACGTCAATGAGGATGGCAGTGTGATTTCCGCTGGCTTTTTGTTGCCGACGGTATTATCGGTAGCGATTGCTGGGTCGCTGAGATGTGAGGTGTCGATGAAGTACTGTTGCACGCTTACCGTATCGCAGGTGCTCCAATCACCGGAAAGCGGCCATTCGGCTCTGCTCTCATGAACATCATCATCGTAATAACCCTTGGCCTTTACAACGAAACCTGTGACGCGTCCACCTTTTCTGGACCAGGTCGCCACACATGTGTTGTTGTTGAGTTCCAGCTTCACATTGGTTGGAGGATCGACTGCTGTGAAAGTCGAAACGGACGCTTCGTTGCGCAATGAGCCACTGCGTTCCGTAACCACGGTAATCGTCGGCTTAAGTTTTCTGTAGTACCACTCGTTCTTAATGTCGAATTCGACGGAATAATCCTTGGCGCTTGTCTCCACGGATTTGTCTTCGCCCTCGATGCTTACCGTAATCGACTGGTATTTCGAGTTACGTGCGTCATTGATCCGCCCTCTCACCACGATCTTGTCGCCTGATTGATCGGCGGAAATAGTCGGATTGTCAGGCGTACCCCAAGGCGAAACGGCATTGGATGCCGTGGAGGGCTGGCTCCAGTTCACTTTGTTATGCGCCTTGACCGTGGCGGTATAGGATGCGCCGTCGGTGATCGCATTGTCGTCGAATTTGAACGTGATGCTGGTGCCAGTGACTTCCTGGACCGGATTCGCCACATTCGGACCGCTCAACGTCACCTGATACTTGTCGACGGCGGAGAAATTACCCTCCAAAGCCTTCCATGTGACAGTGATGGTGTTCTTGCTAGCTTCGGCCTTCACATCGGTCGGCGCGTCCGGAAGCTTGTCAGGCGTGCCTTCCACGCCATTCGACTCCTTCGACCAGCCGACCTCATTCTTGGCCTGCACCTTGAACGAGTACGTCTTGCCGTTCTTCAAGCCGGTGATTTGGCAGGAGGTCACGGATCCGCACGATTTCTCGCCGGAACCGTCGCCGCCCCACGACACCTTGTATTCGCTGATCGGACTGCCGTTCGAAGAGCCGGCCGTCCAACTCAGATTCACCGCGCCATCCTGCGGGTCTCCGGCGATGGGGGAGAGCAGCGGCGCATCCGGCTTGTCCATCACCGAAACGTTGATGGTGCCCGTCACCTCACGTTCCTTCGTATTGGTGGCATCGCGCACGTTGACGATCACCTTGTTGGTGCTCGCGCCGATATCGGACGAGGCGCTGATCGACACCACACCGTTGGACGGGCAGTCCACGGTCAGCTTCGACGCGCCATCGGACGTGCATCCGGTCACGGTCAATGCGGAATCGGGGAACGGATTATACGCATCGGACAGCAGGTTCACTTCCTCACTGGATCCTGCCTTGACTTTCACGGTTTTCGCGTTGATGCGTGCCAAAGGCCTGTTGGAGGCCGTCACACGAACCGTGACGCCCGCACTCACCGTGCCCTTCGAATATTGAATCGAAATCGGCACGCTCACCGTTGTTCCCGGCGAAGCGGTCTTGTCGGCGGACACGGTCAGCTTGCCGTTCGAACTCACTTTGGCGCTCACCTGGTCGGAATCGGTGCCACCCGAATACGTGTACTGCTTCTCATCGTCATACAGGTCGGACGCCGAATGGGTCAACGCGGTCAGATCGATGGTGGTGGCGCTTTCTCCTGCGACCACGTCAATGGTGGACGAGGAGAACGTCGGCGCGGGCATGTCACGTCCGATCACGGTGATCGGCAACGTCAATACCGCCGAATTGATGATTTTCACCTTGTCGTTCTTGTCGCGTTTGCCATCCACCGCGGTGAAGGTGATGGACGCGGGACCGGAGTAATCCTTTGATGCGGTGAACTTCAACGTCTGGTCGTTCACATACAGGTCGCCGTCCGCGGCCTTCGTGGCGCTCACCGAATCGGCGCCGTCCACATACGCGGTCTTGCCTGCGCCCACGCGCACATAATCGGCGATATTGATGGTGATCGTCTCGCGTGCGTTCACCTTCAATGCCGGCGCCTTCGGTCGAAGGGTCGGCGGGAACACGCCGTACGCGGGCACTTGGATGAACGCAGTGGACGTGATGTTGTATGTCGTGTTGGTCACGGTGTACGGCACGGCTCGCGCCTCATCCGTCAATTCCACGCTAATGGTCGTGGACTTGTCACCGCCCTTGACATGCGCATGGTCGGTGGCGGAATCATCCACGGCCACGTGCAGTTCGTCGGCGCTGCCGGAAGGATTCGCGATCCATTGCGAAACGTCCACGTCGATGGATTTCTTATCGATCGTCGCGGAAGATGGCACACGGTAGTCGTATGCTGTCGGCGGTTCGATGGTGGCGTTGTCGTCCACGTTCACCGTCAATGTCGCGGTGTCGGACAATCCTGCCTTGTCTTTGACCGTATACACCACGTAATAGGTGCCCGCCTGCTGAGGAGTGGTGAAGGCGAGCGTATTGTCCGCCACGGTCACATTGCTGATGTCTTGCGATTCGACGTTTTCGCTGACGGCCAGGTCGGTGTTGTCTCCGGAGATGTCGTTTTGCGCCACGGGCACGGTTGCTGCGGTGTTGGGGCGCAATGTGATTTCGTCGTCGCGCGCGTATACGCCCGAGTCGGTGCCGGATTTGAATACGCCTACGCGGATTTGCGCTTGGGATCGTTGGCCGGTCCAGTCTTCGACGGCGTATGAGAAGGTGTCCGTTCCTGTGGAGTCGGCATAGGCTTCGTATACCAGGTAGGTGGCGCCGACTTCGCTGATGCGTCCGAGTGTCGGCGCCTTGTTGCCGAGACCGAGCAGCTGTACGTCGTCGCCGTCGGCGTCGATGCCGGTCAAGGTGATCGGGATTTGGACTTTCTGCCCTGCCGCGACTTGCGCCTCGACGTCGGATGGTGTTGGCGCAGCCTTGTTTTCGGCGTCTTTTTGATGCACGTTGATGGTGATTGTGGCGGATGCCGCGTTGCCGAGATTGTCTTTGACGGTGTACGTTACGGGGAAGGATCCGGTTTGGTCGGATGCTTGGTATCGTACGGTGTTGCCTGATACGAATACGAGTCCTTTGAACGTGTTTTTGTCGTATTGCAGGTCGTTTTGCAGGCTTACCGTGGTGCCGTCGGAGTAGGTCACGTGGTCGAGCACGTCGATGGAGACGATGCCGTCGGTGCGTACCTGCGTGGTGATGTTGTCGGCTTTCGGCACGGAGTTGGAAGTGGTCAGTGCCGGTGGCTGCAGCACGATCACGCCGGTTGACGTGCCTGCCGCGTTGGCGACGCTGTATTTGATCTGCACGGGCTCGGTCGGTACCTGTCGTGCGGTGATGTAGACGCGCTTGTTGCTTACGACGCCGGTTTTGATGCCGCTCGCTGCATCGGCGGTCACGCTGGTCACGGATAGCACACCGCCCATCGGGTCGACGTCGTTAGACAGTGGTTCCACGATTGCGGTGTTGTCGGCGCCGAGCAGTGCCACGTCGTTGGCTGCGATGGGCTTGGCGGAGTCTCCGGTCACCGCCTGCACTTCGATGCGGGCCAGGCCGGTCGAGGGGATGGATCCTTGTGTGATGGTGTAGGGCACGTAGTAGGTGCCGGGGTTGGATGCGCTGAAGGTGAACGACATATCGGTGGCGTTCATGGTGGTGGATGCGCCGGATGGGGTTTCCACGGCGGTCAGCTGCGCGGGTTCGGCCGAGGTGCCGTGCACGTATTGTTTGAGCGCGATGGTGGTGCGGGTGTCTGGCGTGGTCTGCTTGACGGCCGGATCGATCATCGCGGCCAGCGTGTTGGCCGGTTTCACTGAGAAATACACCATGCCGGTGCCGGTCTGCTGGCCGTCGGAAACGGTCACTTCGATGCCGGCGCGTCCGGAAGACATGGATCCCGCGTTGAACACGAGCTGCCCGTCGGCGCGTGTGGAAACGGTCACCTGGTCGGTGTTTTGCGGGGTTGCGGATACGAGGGTGAGCGGGTCGCCGTCGGGATCGGAGAAGCTGCCCAGCGCGTTGGTGGTGTAGGTCGCTCCTTGTTCCACGTCGATTTCCGGTGGCGTATCGGTTTGCTGGGGCGCGTTGTCGTCCCCGCCTACCAGTGTGAGGCTTACGTTGGCGTTGGAGGTTTGCCCGCGTCCGTCGGAAATCTCATAGCTGAACGATACGGATCCTTCGGATGCCGCGGAAGCGTCGAGCTGCAGATATCGTCCGTCGTATACGGGGGAAACGCTGATGTTGGCGCCGTCGGGGGCGCTTACCGAGGTGATGCGCAGTACGGAGCAGTCGGTCTGTTCGTCGTTGCGGAGCACGTCGAGGATCTGCTGCGATCCTGTTCTCGCGCCGAACGAATCATCTTCGGCTTTGATCTGGCCGGATTGCGACGAGCAGGTCTTGCTGAAATTATGCTGGTTGTTGGCGCTGTCGTTGTTCTGTTCCTGTTGCTTCGACTGTTTGGTTTCCACCTTGTTCCATTGGATTTTGATGACCTTGGTGGATTCCTGCGGATTCCAGACGTTGCCGTTGACCACGTCGTTGAGTATGACCAGACGATGGTTGGTGCGGAATATCAGTTCCGAAGTGGCGTTGATGTTGGTCAGGGTGTCGAATGTCATGTCCGAACCGTCTACGGAGCATACTTTGGCGTAATTGTTGGCTTTCTGCGCCCATGCGGCGAATACGCATCCGCCTGTGGATACCGGCTGGGCGGGCTCGCCCTTGCCGGAATTCGGTGTTTCAGAGGTTTTCTTGGTGCTGAGGTTCACCGTTGCGAGCCCGCGTGGTGTCGCCACGGCCACCCATCCGTTCTGTTTGCCGTCCGTGGAAGGGGCCTGCAAGGTCATGCTGCCCTGCAGATTGATGGCTGCGCTTCCCTGCGGCCAATACACGGTGCCTTTTGCCGCCACGACCGGGGTTTTGCCGATGATGGTGAACGATTCGGCGTGCGGGGCGCCTTCGATCGTGCCGACTTGCTCGCGCATGTCTTGCGGCCCTTTGATGCTCAGCACCGCGCCATCGGAAGTTCGGTATCCGTATACGGTTCCGTTGTGCGTCACCGCGATTTTTCCGCCGGATCCCAGTTTCATGTTCGGCTTGTCGGTGGTGGGGTTGACGGATTTCACATCGGTAGCGGATCCCACCCACACATTGCCGGTTTTGACGTTGATGAACACTGCGGTGTCGCCTCCGATAATGGTTTCGATATCCGTTTTGATGGCGGTGTTGCCGGTTTCGCTGATGGTGGAAGCCGCGATATTGCTGGCTTTGGTGCCTTCGGAAATCACGGTGCTGCCATTATGTTGGGCCACGTCGAAACGGGAGGCTGCGGATGAGACTCCGGCGTCCACATCCTTGTTTTTCGCATTGAATCGTGCGGCTTTGCGGTCCTTCAGCGACGTGATCCACACGGTGCCGTCGTCAAGTTGCACATGCCGTTGCGTCACCGAACTGACGATGAACGCGCCTGCGATGATGCCCAGCAGCAGAAGCAGCATGACGATCGGCGTGATCCACCGCCTGCTTCCCGACGGCAACAGCAGTTTGTGCATCATCGATCCGAAGCGCAATTGACGTTCGTGCGATTGTGCCGGCTGATCGGCTGCGTTCTTGCGTTTGTCCATTTTCGGTTCTTCCTTGAGTGTTCCGATGGTCGTTGTGTTCGTTCCGGACATCGCCTGCGATGGAATAATGCCGTCGGCCGACCCTGTTGGGAAGTGCTGTGATGCTTATGGTTTGGCTGCGCACGCGATCGCAGGATTCTGCGACATCTGCCGGTCGGCTCGGATGAGGCTCACCTGGATGCAGGTCTGCGAGCCGTCGGCGGGTTTGATGCTGATGTGCGTGTCGGTGGTGGTGGTTCCTTGGGCGTTCGGGTCTACTCCTGCATCGCCTACCAGCGACCATGCGTACGAATCGCCGTCCTGAGGGTCGGGGTTCACCCATGTGAACTGCACGCTGCTGCCATCGGCGGAATATGAGCCGGCCAGATTCTCGACACTGGGCACGCTACTTGTGGTGATGGCCGAATCAGGCGAATCGTTGTCCTGATCGTGCGTTCCCGGAGTCTTGATCTGCACGCTGCTATTGTCGGAAGCCGAATCCATATTCGGCAAGATCACATACGCGAACACCAACGCGACGGCCGTGATCGCGGCAACCGCCGAAACGACAATCGCAAGAGGCTTGGCCCAAGTGTTGCGCTGTTTCGGAACAACCGCGGCTGCCTGGCTGCTTGCCTGGGACTGTGCATACAGATTTTGCGGGAACAGCGGTTCGCCTTCGACCGTGGTCGGCGTGGCATGGCCATACAATTCCTGCTGCGCACGCTGCATGTCACGCGCGAAATCGTATGAGGAATAATATCTGTCTTCCGGCGTTTTATTCAACGCCTTGCGTAAAATCCGCTCCACTTGCGGGGGAATATCCGGCCTATTGAGCTTAGGGAGCGGATCGGTGAGAATGATGTTTCTCAGCAGAGCACCGCGTTCTTTGCCCCTGGTCGAGCCGAGGGCCGCGGAATAGCCGTATTCATATGGCGACTGGCCCGTCAGCATGGCGAACAGCGTTGCTCCCAGCGAATAAATATCGGAGGATTCGTTGCCTCCGCCGTTCTTTGCAAGCACTTCCGGCGGAGCCCACGCGATGGTGTAGCCGATGCCGGGACGCCCGTAGATCGTTCCCGCGATGCCGAAATCGGCAAGCATGGGCATGCCATGCGTGTTGATGAGAATATTGCTGGGCTTGATGTCGCGGTGGATGATGCCTTCGCGGTGCGCTGTGGAAAGGGCGCTCGCCAGATTGATGCCGACGGTGAGCATCTGGTCTGCGTTGAGCCTGTTGGATTCCAGGAAGGTCTTGTAATTGCCTCCCGGAGCGTATTCGAACACGGTGTAGCCGTTGCCCGTGGCGGTGACGCCGCTTTCATACACCGAAAGAATGTAGGGATGCGAGGAGATCCTGCCCATGAAGTTCGCTTCGGAACGGAACCGCGCCGCCGCGCGCGGATCGAGCGTTCTCTTGCTGACCTTGATGGCCACTTGTCGGCTGGGGGAAAGCTGCTGGTACAAATACACGTTCGCTTCGGAACCTGAACCCAACTTTTGGGCGAATGTATACCCAGGGATTTGAGGGGGAATGCCGTTCATGGCTTCCATATGCTCTCTTTCCTCGTGGTGCGTATGCTTTTCGGCCGCTCTCTCTGGATCCTATCCTAACTGAAGACCAACCCAGAAACCTATCAGCAAGGGGTCAAAATGTCCATATACAAAGACGGGCATCTGAGACATGTTGTGGCTGAATAATAGAAGTCGTAGTGATAGAAAGAACGTGCGAACCTTAAGAGACGGCCTTCGTGGCGACGATGAGGGTACATACATTCAGTTGCTGGATGACGGGCATCTGGCTCAAATGGAAATGACCATTGATGTGTTGTCGGCGTTGCTGCAGATGCCACGAAGGAGTGGTTGCACCGCAGATCGTGTTGGATAAAGGTTGGCTTCGAGACAACTTTGCAGGTTCCGGATTTGTCAGGTAAAGGAGGGCGAGACTAGTAGTGTTGGGAGGCATGATGAATTTGGAAGACCTTGACCGCGTCACGTTGGTTGCGGGCGCGCCGAGCAGTGGAAAAACCGAGTTTGCGCTGGGCATGCTGGTTGCCGCAATGAGGCGGTATGGTGACGGGAATGCCGTGATGACGGTGTCTGGCAGGCAGATCGCCGATGCGTTGGGCGATCGGGCGATCCGCGAATTGTCGGCCGTGTCGCAGGCGCGACCGGTCACGACGTTGCCTGCCGTCGCATTCCGTCTGCTGACGGCCGTGAGATCAAGTCAAGGCGAACCGTTGCCGAAACTGTTGAACGGTGCGGAACAGGATGTGATCATCCGCAAGGTACTGGCTTCGCATGTGGAGCATAGGCAACATGGCGACGATTGCGCCACCTGCGATCTGCTGCGCACCTATTTCGCGGTTTCCGAATGGTCAGGACTGGTGGCCGACGATTCCACCGACGCATTCGCCAACCAATTGCGCGACATGCTCGCACGCATGAACGAGATTGGCGCGAAACCGCAGTTCGAAGACATGCTGATCGCCCGTGCGGCCAGCAGGGACGGCATGCTTGACGAACGTCGCGAACGCCTGCGCACTCAATGGCGTCTCGCCTTCGCCTTGCGTGAGGAATACAATGAGGCGATCCGTTCGTCTTATCCTGGCGAATATCGTCTCGACGCGTCGCAGCTGATGATCGACGCCACCGAAGCCGTGTCTGGCATACAGGAAGCCGATATTGCGAACATGCTGATCGTCGACGATTTTCAAGATACGACGTTGGCTGGTTTCGCACTGCTTGAAGCCCTGCATGAACGCGGGGTGCGCCTGCTGTTGGTTGGCAATCCCGACGAAGCCGTGCAGACGTTCCGAGGATCATATCCGGAATATCTGTTCAACCAGGCGCAGACGCGCATGGGAGCGAGGCTTGAACGCATCGAAGGTCTGCAAACGGCGCACGAAGGCGATACCGCGCAAACCGTGTCGAACCAGCAAGGCGTGCATGGCGACTATCGCACGCTTGTCGCGACGCGAGTGAGCCTGTCGATCGCAAGCACGGAGTCGACGGACGTGCCTCTGCCCGATCGTCCCGGCAAAATGAGCGATATGCCAGGCGCGATGCCCATCGAAACGTTGCCGGCCGACGATACGGGCGCTCGTGTCACGCCGGCCGACGGCAGTGTGGAAACGGCCTTGTACCGTTCCTCTTCCGAAGAGCTCGACGACGTGGTGTGGAAGATCAAAACTGAGCATTTGCAACGTTCCCGTGTATGGAACGACATGGCCGTGATCGCGCACGACAATGCCACCGTGCGCGCATTCGGCGAGCGGTTGCGCGCTGACGGCGTTCCCGTGCGCTATTCCAGCGTGACCCGGCCGTTGAAGGATGAGCCGTTCGTGCAGGGTCTGTTCGCGTTGATCGAGTTGGCCGAATTGAAAAACCAGACGATCGCGGCTTCGACCATGGACCTGCAGACCGCCGGATCCTATATTCGTTCGCGCGTGGCGTTGATTATGGGATCTCCGCTGATTACGGTCGGTGGTGATCAACGGCATGAGGGGCGTCCGGCCCGTCTCGCATCCATCGAATCCGCGATGAACGCGTTGGTTTCGCTCGCTTCGATTGTGGAAAGCAAGGCTGCGAACCATGATGAGGATGCTGCCGAAGAATACGACGAAGATGATTTCGAAGATTACTTTGAAGATGATTTCGAAGATGATGAGGATGCGGCGGACGCTGCCGTCGAACAACAGGCGTTGCTCCCTCGTTTGATGGAAGATTGGCGCGATTATATGACGGACTATCATGCGATTCGCGCCGATGGCGAGCATGATAGTGAGCATGAAGACGAGCATGAAGGCGATTTCGCGCTGAGTATGGAAGCGCTGTACGTGCTTCTTATGGAAGGCAATACCGATCGCGTGGTCGATGCGATCGCCTCCGTGCTGGGCGCGGATCCGCAGATCAAGGCGTTCGCATTATTGTGGAAGGTTCTTGACAAAACATGCGAGTCGGAAGCCAAACTGGTTTCGCGTGAACCGCAATATGTGTTGGACTGCGCATGGAGGGCCTGCGGCAAGGCGGAAGTCTGGCAGCGTGTGGCGCTGGAGCATTCGGCTGCCGGCCGTGCCGCGAATGATCGGCTTGACGCGGCGATGCGTTTGTTCAACTATGCTTCAGGCGGCGAGTCAAGCGGGGAATTCGCGGTACACACCATCGAGGCGTTCATCGAACAGGTGCGTTTGCTGACCATTGAGGCGGATTCGCTGGCGCATACCGCGCCCATTGATCAGGCGGTGACCCTGACGACTCCCGCAGGAGCGGCGGGAAAGCGCTGGAATCTGGTTTTTCTGCCGGCTTTGCAGCAGGGGCAGTGGCCGAATCTCACACCACGCAACACGTTGTTCGGCGGTGAGGAACTGGCCGATGTGATGCTGCACGGCGTATTGTCCGACACGATCGTCACTCCGGCGGGCAGGCAGGACGCGCAACTGGCGTCGGTGCTCGCCTCCGAGCAGAAGAGCCTGTTGGTGGCGTTGACCCGTGCCAGCGAGCGTGTGGTGGTGAGCGCCGTGCTGAATGACGACAATGTGCCTTCGGATTTTCTATACGGATATATGCCGGAGTGCTTCGACCGCGATCGCGACGCCGATATGGAACGGCGAGAATATGCGTCGGTCGGCGGCCAAGGCGATTACGCGGGGCTGGAAACCGATCCCCGTGGTCTGGTCGCGGCCGCCCGAAGCGTGCTTGCGTCGGAACCTGAGGACAGCCCGAAGGCGCGTGATGCCGCGGAAGCGTTGGCATTGCTGGCTTCGCATGGTGTTACGGCGGCCGACCCTGACCGTTGGCCGTTTATGGGGGAGACGGTCGAGGCCACCATGCGGAAGATCGCGGCCGTCATGCGGACGGGCATGAGCGACACGTCGGAAAGCTCGACGTCGGGCCGAAACGGCAAATCGCGGCGATCCGACGTGGTGACTTTGTCTCCTTCTGCGGTAGACAATCTGTGGGCGTGCCCGGTGTGTTGGATGTTGGAAAACCGCTTCTCCGGCCCGCGCATGGGCAGCGTCGCCACGAGTTTCGGCTCGCTGATCCACAAGGTGGCGCAACAGGCCACCGAAGCCGGACTTGATATGCCGGAACACCATACCGCCATCAGCGACGTGGACAATATCAATGCGATCACCGAATGGATGTATGCCGAATACAAGCGTCTATGCGGTGATTTCAACGCCATTGCCGATCCCGCGCAACGGTATCAGGCGTTGAAGAAAGATGAGCAGGCGCAGGAGGCGTTGCGTAACATCGCCACGTATTTCGTGCAATCGAATCATGGTGATTATCCGATTAAAAATAATGATGCATTCAGCGTTGGAAAACTTACGAAAGCCGAACCTGAGCTGAAATTTACCGCAAAATTCGATTTCGACGATATTCTCGACGCCTACAATGCGATGGACGGCGTTCACGCGATTTCACGGAACGAATTGATCGCCATTATGGGAGCGTTGGTCGGAGGATGGCCGGAAACCGGCATGAGCGAGTATCTCACCGTGCGTTTGACCGGCAGGATCGACCGTTTGGAACGGCGTGAAATGGCGGATGGCACGCAGCAGGTGCGTCTGATCGACTACAAAACCGGTGTCAGTCCGACCGGCGAAGGCCTGTTCAACGATCTGCAGCTCGTCTGCTATCAGCTGGGACTCGTATTCCCCGAGGAAAGCGGCATGCGCGGGGCGCAGGCGGTGGCGAACGCGCCGAACATCACGCAAAGCGCGCTATTCCATGTAGCCAAGCACGCATACCCTGCGCCGTATGGCGACACCGCCGCCGAATCGCATATGCAGCAGGCGCTGTTCGCCAATGGAAGTCTCAATACCGGCGAATTCATACCGCGCTATTACGTCAAAAAACTCGACAAGGATTTCCACGACGGACTCGATGACATGCTTCCTCCGTTGGAAGTGAGCGACGAGCATTGGAATGAGTTCCTTGGCTTACGCGGCACGATGGCGGTATGGTCCCTCACCATGATCGCGAGGGTCTTCTATGCGGCCGCGGCCAGCAGGGCGAACGAAATCACCGCAAGACCGACGACGGAACATGTGAAATACTGCAGAAACACTACGATCTGCCCGGCCTGTGCGGGCGAACAGAACACCGTATTCGAAAGGAGAACGGCATGAGCGGAACCATGAAGTTCACCGACAGTCCTGAGCAGGCTGCCGTCGTCCAAGCGCCCTCGTATGCGGATGTGGTGGTGGTGGCCGGCGCTGGATCCGGCAAAACCTACACGATGACCAGACGCATCATCACGCTGATCGAACAGGGGGTGAGCCCCGAAAAGATCCTCGGACTGACCTTCACGCGCAAAGCGGCCTCGGAACTATTGTCTCGAGTGTCTGCGGCCGTGACTCGCGACCAGCGCGAACGCGGCCTGAAATCAGCGAACATGACGTTCCTCAAACCGGAAGTCTCCACGTACGACGCTTTCTTCCAATCCATCGTGCGCCAATATGGACTGCTTGTCGGCTTTGACCAGAACACGCAGCCATTGAGCGAAGCAGGTGCCATGCAGCTCATCCACACCGTGCTTGACAGGCATATGGATGATCTTATGGCGTTCGACGGCGATCTGAAATCGTTCAACACCATAGCGGGCAACGTGTTCGCCCTGTCCAACGCCATTTCCGGCGCCATGATCGGCGGCGACTGCACCAGCTTCGACGAAGCCGTGCAACGCGTGCGCGACTGGGATGAGGCGTTCGTCGAACAGATCGCCAAGGCGCTTGACGGCGAAACTGTGCCAACGGAAGAGCCGAAATCGCCAAAGCTGCCGAAACGACTGAAAAAGGATTCCGACGCGGACTACGAAAAGAAACTGGAGAAATACCGCGAACTCGGGCACGACATGTGCGTGTTCAACAGCGCGCAACTCGCATTCGTCGCCAAGCAACGCGACCTGCTGCTCGATCTTGTGCTTGACTATCATGCCGAAAAACGCGCCTGCAATATGGCGGAATTCAGCGATTTCACCATCGCGGCATTCCAGCTTGTCTCCCGATTCCCGTCCATCGGAGCGGCCTACCGCAAACGCTATTCGCATGTGCTCCTCGACGAATACCAAGACACGTCCACCACGCAGGCGGCACTGCTGAGCGCGCTGTTCCACGTGGACGACACGCATCGCAGCGCGGTCAACGCGGTCGGCGACCCCTTCCAATCGATCTACGCATGGCGAGGGGCGAGCCCTGGCGCATTCCGCATGCTGCAACACGATTTCGGCATGGACGCCACCAGCAGGCCGTTCGCATTGACCGTGACGCGGCGCAACTCACGCATGGTGCTCGAAGCGGCGAACAATCTCACCAAACCGCTCCGCTTGCCTGCCAGACGCCTCAGCAGCTCGCTGATGCGCGAAGTCGACGTTCCGGCGCTCGTCAATACCGACGAAGCCCCCGAAGGAACGGTGGGCGTGCTTGCGTTCGACACGTTCGGGCAGGAGGTCGACGCGGTCGTGCGCTTCGCCAAACATGCGATCGCCCTGCACACGCCTTCCTCGCGCGACCTCGACAATGGCATGAAAGACAATCGTCCGCACGTGGCGGTGCTGTTCCGTTCCAAAGGAATCATGCCGCAATTCGCGGAAGCGCTCGAACGCGCAGGCCTGACCACGCTGGTAGTGGGGCGGTCGGCGTTGCTGGAACGCCCGGCGGTGCAGGACGTGTTCGCTTTGCTACGCGTCGTCAGCGATCATACCGACAGTGCGGCGCTTATGCGATTGCTGGCCACGCCGCGATTCTCCATCAGCGCCAACGATCTGCAGGCGCTCGCCGATACCGCGGAACAGGTGAACACGATGTGCCGGTATCGTGCGCTTGTTTCAGCTGGAATCGTGCAGGAGCAATCCAACAAGGAAGAAAAACCGGAAAATCTGGGAATTTATGGAGTAACTCCCAAGTCGGGTCCTTCCGATGCTGAAATCCGTGCCATCGTACGTGAATATCGAGATCAAGTGCCGAATGCGGTTTTCCTTGTGGACCTCATGTTGCGTGACGATCTCGCGGAACTCATTGACGGCAGGGTGAGTCGTGAAGGGACGAAGGAAGTGCTTCGCGCCGCGGATGCGATCCGTCAGGTGCAGCGCATGCTTGGCCACCCGTTGCCGGAAGTGGTTCGTGAGGCCATCGTCGCATTGAATCTCGATATCGACATGCAGCTGGCCGAGCATATGCGCGGCGGTCAGGCCGATGCCACGCTCGCCGCATCCCGGGTGGCGCTCGCCAAATCGCCGATCGATGCGTTGCTGAAGCTCGTCGACACGTATATGCAGGAGATCGCGTCGCAGGGAACGCCGAGCCTGCGCGCGTTCATCTCATGGGCGGATTCGCTGCGCGACGCACGCGAGGAGCACGCGGTGGCTCCCGATGTGCCTGTCGACGTGGTGCTGATGACCGTACACCAGTCGAAGGGCCTTGAATGGGATGCCGTGGCCGTGGTCGGCATGACCGATGGCGGATTCCCCACCAACAAGGGCAGCGATCTGCGTGTGGTCGTTGATGAAGAGCATCTCAACGGTTTCCAGGATGGCGTGTGGACGCCGCCCGAATATCATGAGACCGCCAAAACGTGGCTGACCGATCCTGCTGCGGTGCCGGTTCCGGTGCGTGTGGACGCCGATATTCTGCCGCGATTCCCCCATGACGCGCTTGTGGGTGGAAATCCGTTGGAAGCGTTGGAAATGCTGGAGGATGCGGAAATCATTGACGACGAAGTGTTCGGCACCTTGCGGAATATGAGCGTCGATGACATGGAAGGTATTGATCCGGACGGACTGTATTTGACGCAAATCGAGGAGTATGGCCGTCGGTTGCATGCCGACGAGCGTCGCCTCGCGTATGTGGCGTTGACTCGCGCCCGTCATGAGGCGCTGCTCACCTGCAGCGCAACGAATGCGGAAAGCCGTGATCCGCGTGCCGTGGGCGATCGCAAACGTGTGTCCAAACCGTCGAATTTCCTAGTGGAAGTGCGCGATTCCATGCTCAATATCGTTTCCAGAGCGGCTGAGCCGAGCAACCTGGCCGATATTGCGGAAGTTGAGGATGTCGATTCCTCCGAAAACGGCATGACCAGTCTGCATTCGATCGATGCGCCGTTGCCGGATGGATTTTTTGTGGGCGAGCATGCCCGCGATTTTGAAGATGCGGTGGTCGGCGTCGCTTGGAATGCGCCGCTCGAGCCGTCGGAAGGCAACCAGTTCCTGCCATGGCCGTGCGAGTTGAGCGATGAGACCCTGCAGACGTTGCGTTTGTCTGCGTTGCAGGTGGATTCGGCGATGAACAATGCTGGCGGGCAGACTGATGGGCGGGCTGGCGAACGGGCCGGCGGGCAAGTTGGCGAGCCTGTCGGTGGCGAAGGTGCTGGGCGTTGCGAAAATACGGGTGCTTCGCTGCTGCGATGCGCGCAATTGCTGGTGGCCGACAGCAATCTCATGCCTGACATGCTTGGAGAGGCGTCGCAGGATGCGTTCGACAGCGCGGTGCGTGCGAAGGGCGAGAGGATTCTTGCGTCCGGTCGTCAGAACGTCACCTCGCTGCAGGCGCGCGCAGGCATGATGGACGAGCGTGGCGCCCGCACTTACTGGCGTGGGCTGGTGCGTCCGATACCGAACGTAGCGTCTCCGGCCGCGCAACTGGGCACGCAGTTCCATGCTTGGGCGGAACGGTTCATCATGGCCGATGCGAATGATGCCGGCATTGGCGTTGGCGCGAGCGGCAATGGCGGTACTCGCGTAGCTGAATCGCGATTGGCGATGCTTGCCGAGCTGCGACGCAACAATGCGGCGCAATCGCAAGACAATCAAGACGATAATGGGGCAGACAATAACGGGATATTCGATTGGCAACAGCGTCTCGCAACGTCGACATGGGCACGGCGCAAGCCCGCGTGGGCGGAACGGCAAATCGTCGTCAACGTGCCGCAATTGGGCACCATCGTCAACGGCAAGCTCGACGCGGTGTTCTTCGGGGGTCTCGATGGGGCGGATCGGTCGAAACAATATACTATTGTCGATTGGAAAACTGGAAAAAAACCTCGCAAAAAAGAGGAAATTCAGAAAAAATTAGCACAGTTGGATATGTATCGTATCTTGCTGTCGGCAATGGAGGGTGTACCGCTCACCGCTATCGACGCCTGCCTCTACTATCTGAGTGAACCCATTGAGGGCGATCGACAGCTCAATGCCGCCGACAAAACAGAAGAAGAGATCCTTGCCGAGTTGAGCTACGGAATTCCGGAACAATCCGACAACGACTAGTGCTGGTGCGCCGAACGTGCGGCGCTTTCCAGCCTGCCCGTAGGGTAACGCACTATGGGCAGCGTTGTGGAGGAGCGCCGCTACCCTCGTGCAGCATGTGTGGGCGGGCACACGTGCCGGACGCAACGAAAGTTAAGGAGCGATAATCATGGCTGCCACCAGCGCAACCGAAATCCCGAAGTCGCCATATTCCGTACTGTTCTCCATTCCGGGAACCAAAGCGTTCTGTGCTTCCGGAGCCTTGGCGCGACTGCCGATGTCGATGATGAGCCTTGGCATTATCCTCGCACTCAACCATTTGTATGACAATTGGACGATCGCAGGCGTGATGAGCGCGGCATATGTGCTTTCCACGGCGGCGGTCACGCCACTGTACGCACGACTGTTCGACCGATTCGGCCAGCGCAAGGTCGGATCGGTAGTGCTTGTCGTGCAAATCATCGCCATGCTTGGCTTTGCGTTCGCGGCATTGGTGCGCGTGCCGATTCCACTGCTGTTCGCCTTGGCTGTGGTGATGGGGCTCACGCAATTCTCGTTCGGCGCGCTTGTGCGTACCCGTTGGACGTATGTGCTTGACCGTACCGGCAACGGCTCATTGCTGAACACTGCGTATGCATTGGAATCCGCCATCGATGAGATCGTATTCATTTTCGGACCGATTCTGGCCGCGTTCCTGGCGGCTTCCGTGCATCCCGTTTCGCAGTTGTTTGTGCCGACGATTGCGTGCGCGATCGGCGGCACGGTGTTCTTCGCATTGCGTGACACGCAACCGCCGGTAGTACGTGAAATCACTGTTGTTTCGGCATCTTCCGACGATGCGGACGTGCGATTGGCGGTTGACGGCAATACTGGAAATAATGGCGGCGCAAATTCCGTGCAACAAGACAAACTGACCGTCGCGCAGTTGAAGTCGAATGACAATCGCAAGAAACGCAATGTGCTCACCTATGCGGGCGTGATTCCGCTTTTGATGGTATTCATCGTGTTCAACATGAGTTTCACCGCATTCGATACGTCGATGACGGCCGTTATGAAAGCGTTGCATCTTGATTCCCTGCTTGGTGTGCAGCTTGCGATGTTGGCGGTCGGCTCGTGCATAGGCGCGCTGGTTTTCGGCACGCGCGAGCTGAAGGGCTCCCGCTGGCGCCATATGATCACGTTCCTCGCGATCATAACGGTAGGCTTCTTCATCATTCACATGTGCCAAGGCAATCTGATTATGATGGGAGTGTTTGAAATCCTTACGGGTCTTACCGTTTCGTCGGTGTTCGCTTCGGGCAATCTCGTTATGAAGGAGACCGTGCCGGAGGAATCGCTGACCGAAGGCCTCGCGTGGGTGAGCACCGCGGGAACCATCGGCGCGTCATTCGGTTCGATGACCACGGGAATCATGCTCGACCATTTCAGCCCAGACATAAGCCTGATGCTGCCATGGATTTTCGTGCTCGCTTCGATTCCGTTCGCCTTGATCGGCTGGGCGGTGACGCGTCGAAGCGTCTCTTTACATTCGTAAATGGAACATTCCTCAGTAGAATGAGTGAGACTGATTTGAAATGCTGTTCGTACGTTCGTACGTGCGACATGCTTGAAGGAGCTGCAATGATCAAGGTTTCTGTAGTTGGCGCCAAAGGACGTATGGGTTCCCATGTGGTCGATGCCGTGAACAACGCGGCCGACACCGAATTGGCGCTCGCGCTTGACGCCGGCGACGACCTCACCCACATCACCCCCGGCAACACTGACGTGGTGGTGGAGTTCACCGTGCCGAGCGTGTCTCTTGACAATGTGCTCGCACTCGTGGCGCAAGGTGTCGACGTGGTGGTGGGTACCACCGGCTGGACCGACGAGAAGCTCGATCAGGTGCGTGCCGCGCTCGCTGCCGCGCCTCGCGAGGGCCAGAGTGTGTTCATTGCGCCGAATTTCGCCATTTCCGCCGTGCTCGCCGACTATTTCGCCAAGGTTGCGGCTCCGTACTTCGAATCCGCTGAAGTGATCGAGCTGCATCACCCGAACAAGGTGGATGCTCCGTCCGGCACCGCATTCCACACCGCGCAGGGCATCGCCGCAGCCCGCAAGGCCGCAGGTCTTGGCCCTGTGCCGGATGCCACCGAAACCGATGGCGGCTCCCGTGGCCAGGTGGTTGACGGCATTCACGTGCACGCCGTACGTCTGCGCGGTCTTAACGCCCATGAGGAGGCCCTGTTCGGTAATGACGGCGAGCAGCTGACCATTCGTGCCGACAGCTTCGACCGCATCTCCTTCATGCCGGGCGTGCTGCTGGCCGTACGCAAGGTCTCCACCGGCGCATACCCAGGCGTGACCGTCGGCCTCGACAACTTCCTCGACCTGTAAATCTACCTCGTAAATCTACCTCGTAAATCTATGGGGTCTGGAACTTTTCCGGTCTGATCATACGATCCCCGATTTGGCGGCGATGGTGAGTTTTCGCTTGCTGGATCGGGGATTGACATGTTTTGCGGTCTACGATTTTACGAGGCGTGCTATGGCCGCGCTTGCCTCGGCGATTTTCGCTTCGGAAACTTCCCCGCCCTCTTCGATGGCTTCTTTGACACAGTGGTTGAGATGATCGTCGACGAGCAGCAGCGCTACCGATTTCAACGCACTGTTCACGGCTGATATCTGCGTCAGGATGTCGATGCAGTATTCGCCGTTTTCCGTCATTTGGCGTATGCCTCGCACTTGCCCTTCAATGCGGTTGAGGCGCGCGATGATTTTCTTCTGGTCGTCCGCGTATCCGTGATGGGTTGCGTTCATGATGCTGCTCCTCGTAACGCTGAAATCTTGATCTTACCGCTGAAGATACCGCTTTTCTCTTGCAAATATACCCTATAGGGGTATATTGTGATGATGGTCATTGAGACGTGAACGTGAATAAGGTTGGTGAGAATATGCAGGCTTTGATTGCCGTCATTGTCGCGTTCATTGTGACGGCAGCCGTGTTATGGTTCTTCTTCGCGCCGCGCAAAGCATTTCGCGCTCGTGTCGATAACGGTGTGCAAGAGGCGGTTGTCGAAGTCAAAGGTGGGTATAGTCCGGCAATCATCGAAGCTGAGGCCGGCTTGCCATTGCGATTGATATTCGATCGCAAAGAAGACGGTGAATGCTCGTCGCATGTGGTGTTCTCCGATTTCGGTGTCGACCTGGCATTGCCCGCTTTCCGCACAACGACATTGACGCTTCACCCTAACGAACCGGGGGAGTACGGTTTCGCATGTGGCATGAACATGCTGCATGGCACATTACGGGTGGTGCCGGGAAAACATCATGCCGCAATGCCGAAAGAACATTCGGAATCGGAAGAGAGCACGAATACTGCTGAATCTCACGTTCATATGCAATCGCAACAAACTGTTGTTGATGAAAAATCGTATGAATCCGCTGAATCTTCCAATATTTCTTCAGATTCTTCTGATTCGTCAAACGATTCTTCCGAATCTCGTGAGATGCGAACGCTGATTGCGCGTCTTATTGTGTCAGCCGTCGTTACGATTCCAGTATTCGGTTCGACGATGTTGATGCTGTATCCGATGCCGAATTGGGTGCAATTTGTGCTGATGCTGCCGGTGATGTGCTATGCCGCATTACCGTTTTTCCGCAGTGGTTTCGCGGCGATTATTCACCGTTCGCCGGAAATGAATGCGCTGGTCAGTCTGGGTACCGTATGTGCGTTTGCCTACTCGTGCGTGGTCACGTTTATTCCGCAGATTCTGCCTGAGAATGCTCGCGAACCGTATTTTGAAGCGGTTGGTGTGGTTATTACGCTGATGCTGGTCGGCCAATTGCTTGAAGCGCGCGCTCGTGTCGGTACTGGAGAGGCCATGCGCGCGTTGGCGGGATTGCAGCCGAAAAACGCTCGCGTGGTACGAGGTGAAATTGAAGAGGAAATTCCGGTCGAGCAGGTGGCGGTCGGAGATATTATTGCGATTCGCCCCGGCGAACAACTTCCTGTTGACGGTGTGGTTATTGCTGGTTCGTCGGCTGTTGACGAATCCATGATTACCGGCGAATCCATGCCTGTGGTGAAGCAGGCCGGCAGTTCCGTGACCGGTGCCACCATCAATGGCACTGGATCGCTGCGGTATCGTGCCACGAAAGTCGGCAAAGACACGGTGCTCGCGCAGATTATCGGATTGGTGCAATCCGCGCAAAGTTCAAAAGCGCCGGTGCAGCGCATGGCGGATAAGATTTCAGGCATTTTCGTGCCGATTGTGGTGCTGATTGCCGTGTGGTCGTGCGCGTTGTGGTTTGCGTTTGGGCCGGAACCACGCGTGGTGCATGCGTTGGTGGCTGCGGTTTCGGTGCTGCTGATCGCATGCCCGTGCGCGTTGGGTCTTGCCACGCCGCTTTCCGTAACGGTTTCGACTGGTCGTGCCGCGCAGATGGGCGTGCTGATCCGTTCCGCCGAAGCATTGGAAACCTGCGGCAAAATCAATGCCGTCGTGCTTGACAAAACAGGCACGATCACCGCTGGAACGCCATCGTTGACCGACGTGTTTCTGCTTGGAAAATGGCGCAAAATGCCGGATGATCTGCTGGCGATTACCGCCAGTGCCGAACGGGATTCCGAACATCCTCTTGCCGCCGCGATTGTTGCGGGCGCGCAAGAAAAGCATCTTACGTTAGGCGAGACCACGCAATTCCGTGCGATTTCCGGTCGGGGAGTCACTGCGCACGTCGCGTTGCCGTTAATATCTGCAAATAATCCGACTGTTGCAGCTGACGAATCCTCTGCATCTTCCGTGACCTTCGAATCATCCATATCTTCTCCCGAAACCGCAATGTACAACGTTGCGGTCGGCAATACCGATCTGATCGACGATCTTGACGTGGGCATGCCGAGCGTCGGCGATGAGGATCTTGACGACATTATCGCAACCATGGAACGGCTGTCGGCGGAAGGGAAAACGCCGATGCTCGCAGCAATCGACGGTGAGCTTGCGGGAATCGTTGCCGTTGCGGATACGGTGAAAGCCGATTCGCAGCAGGCTATCGCGTCCCTCAAATCGCGTGGCGTCAACGTGGTGATGCTCACTGGAGATAATGGAACGACGGCGCGTGCCGTGGCCGATCAAGTTGGCGTTGGCAATGTGATCGCGGGAGTGCGCCCGGAAAACAAGGCGGACGAAATCGCGAAACTGCAGGCGCAAGGCTATACGGTGGCGATGGTCGGCGATGGTATCAACGATGCTCCTGCGCTTGCCCGCGCGAATGTGGGATTCGCCATCGGTACCGGTACGGATGTGGCGATCCAATCCGCAGACGTGACATTGATGAATGGCTCGCTGATGGGTTTGGTGCATGCGCTTGATTTGACCCATGCCACCATGCGCAATATCGCGCAGAATCTTGGATTTGCGCTCGGCTATAACAGCGTCGGCATTTCCATTGCGGCGGGCGTACTGTACCCGTTCACCGGCATGATGCTCAATCCGATGATCGCGGGCGCGGCCATGGCATTCTCGTCGCTATGCGTGGTGACGAACGCGAGCCGACTGCGCCTGTTCGATCCAGACAAGGCGGTGCGTGCCGCAAATAAGACGTATCAGGTTCGCCAGTCGAACCCGAACGATAATAATCACAGCAACCATAGTCAGAAAGGATTCATCATGGGACTGTTCAGTGATCACAAAGCCAAGAAGGAAAACGCCCACGAAAGTATGGAAGGCATGCGCTCTTGCTGTGGCGGCCATGCTGCCAACGGCAATCAGAGCGCGCACGCCAAAGATCCGGTCTGCGGCATGAGCGTGGATCCGGCCACTGCCGCAGCCACCCGCGAATACAACGGCACCACCTACTACTTCTGCAACCCGGGCTGCGCCGCCAAGTTCGAGCAAAACCCCACCCAATACCTTGCCTGAGTTTGTTTTGGTGGGCGCACTTTTCCCTCTTGGTGATCGCACTGTTTTGGAGTGTTGTGCGGTCAGGAAAGCAAAATCGTGCGATATTCCGAAATCGTGCGATATTCCGAAATCGTGCGGTCACCAGATCAAAATCGTGAAGTCATTTGGCTTGAATCCCCCTGAGTATGCGGCTAAGCGTACCGATTCTTCCACTTGCTGGGGGATTTTGGACTGTGGGAGGCTTGGCAGCGGGAGGATTGTTCCATTAACTGGAGGTTTTGGGTCTCTGGGAGGCTGGTTGACGGGAGGATTGTTCCAGCGGGTGGAGGTTTCGGGAATGTGAGGGGTTGTTTAGCGTACCGATTGTTCCAGTGACTGGAGGTTTCGGGACTCTGGGAGGCTCGGCAACGGGAGGATTGTTCCAGCGGGTGGGGGATTTTGGTCTCTGGAAGGCAGTTCATATTGCGATATGGTCGCGAACTCGGGCGCTTCGGCGTCCGTGGCGGGAAGTACCGTTGGCACTATGACTGACGGTACTATGCATCTTCTTGATCCTGCTCCTTTCGGACGTATTCTTCCGGCTATGGTCACCCCCATGAAGGCCGACGGTTCCGTTGATTTCGAGGCCGCGCAGAAGCTTGCGAAGCAGCTTGTCGCCGATGGCGCCGATGGCCTTGTGGTCAATGGCACCACGGGCGAGTCTCCCACCACCCACATGGAGGAGAAGGTCGAGCTGGTTCAGGCCGTCAAGGATGTGGTGAGCGTGCCCGTTATCTCCGGTGCGGGTTCCAACGATACCGCCCACACCGTGCGCATGGTGGAGCAGACCCAGGAAGCAGGCGCCGATGCGGTGCTTGTGGTCGCTCCGTACTATTCGCGCCCGTCGCAGGAAGGCGTGTTCCGTCACTACAAGGCGGTCAATGATTCCGCGGACAAGCCGATTATCGTTTACGATGTGCCTGGCCGCACCGGTCTGCACATTCAGTTGGAAACCTACCGTCGTTTGGCTGAGCTCGGTCACGTCAAGGCAGTCAAGGACGCCACCGGAGATATCGCGGGTGCCGTGCGTAAGCGTATGGAAACCGGTTTGACTTGGTATTCGGGCGATGACGGTCTGTTCCTGCCGTTCCTTTCGGTTGGTGCAGTCGGCATTATTTCCGTGATCGCACATGCTGCTTCCGGTCCGATGCGCGATTTGGCTGCCGCATTCGACCGCGGTGACATTCATGGGGCTCAGCGCATTGCCGTGCAGCTTGCTCCACTGGTCGAAGCAATGAACGGCAACGGTTTCCAGGCTGTTATGGCCAAGGCTTCGCTGAAGGTGCGTGGCATTCTCGACTCCACGACGATGCGTCTGCCGAACGTCGGTCCGGGCGAGGCTGAGATCAAGCGCGCGGAAGATGGCATGCGCGCTTCCGGCTTGCTGTAATTGAAGAACTTGTGATTGCGAAACTTGTGATTGCGAAGCGCTTGATTGTCGGCGATTGCGCTGATTCCGGGCATTGTTGCGATCACAAGTTTGCTGGGTTTGCCGTAATACGGCAAACTAACTGAATTCCTCGTTTCCGCACAGGCGGAGACAATTAGTAATAGAAATCCAACTAGGAAATGGCTATAGAAGAAACCAAAACAGTAACTACGCACAAGCGCGGCAGCAAAGCTGCCAAGCGCACTGAAAACACGCAGACCGCGGATGTGAAATCCGTGAAGTCTGTGAGCTCTGAGAAGGTCAGCAAGGCTGAAACGACTTCCAAGAAGGCGAAGTCTTCTGGCCGTGGCGGTGGCCGTGGCAATCGTGCGGGCGATGCGTCCGGTTCCGTTCGTGGCGGTTCTCGCGGCAACGGCAGCGGCTCCTCCAAGGGCTCGAAGAGCACGAAAAACGTGAAGGCCGCAAAGAACACGAAGAACTCCAGAAGTTCCAAGAACTCCAGCGCGGCAAGCTCTTCTGCTGGAAGCCGTCGCAATTCCCGTCTTGCTCCGCAGACCACCGCGCCCCAGCAGGATGACGTGTTGATCGCTCCGCCGAAGTACCGTAAGGGCTCCATGCGCATCGTGCCGCTTGGTGGCCTGGGCGAAATCGGCCGTAACATGAACGTGATCGAATACAACGGTCACCTGCTGCTCATCGACTGCGGTGTGCTTTTCCCCGAAGAGGAGCAGCCGGGTGTCGATCTGATTCTGCCTGACTTCCACTACATCAAGGATCGTCTCGACAAGGTCGAGGCTCTGGTGCTTACCCACGGCCACGAGGATCATATCGGCGGCGTGCCGTATCTGCTGAAGCTCCGCCCCGACATTCCGCTGATTGGTTCCAAGCTCACGTTGGCTTTCGTTGAAGCCAAGTGCAAGGAGCATCGCATCAATCCGCGACTGGTTGAGGTCAAGGGTCGTGACAAGCTGAAGGTCGGTCCGTTCAATCTTGAGTTCGTGAACGTCACGCATTCCATTCCGGACGCTCTGGCTGTGTTCGTGCAGACTCCGGCCGGAAGCCTCATCGATACCGGCGATATCAAGCTTGACCAGCTGCCGCTTGACCATCGCATCACCGATTTGGTGGAGTTCGGCAAGCTCGGCGAAAAGGGCGTGGATCTGCTGATGATGGATTCCACCAACGCTGAGGTTCCAGGCTTCGTCAAGCCGGAAACCACCATTGGCCCGGCGCTGGATCAGGCGTTCGCCCAGGCCACGCGCAAGATCATCGTGGCCAGCTTCTCCAGCCATGTGCACCGTGTGCAGCAGGTTGTCGACGCCGCCCACAAGTACGGTCGCAAGGTGGTGTTCGTGGGCCGTTCCATGGTTCGCAACATGTCCATCGCTGCGGATTTGGGCTACTTGAGGCTTCCGGAAGACACGGTCATCGACCTGAAGAAGGCCCATGATGTGCAGGACGACAAGCTCGTCTACATGTGCACCGGTTCCCAAGGCGAGCCGATGGCCGCGCTTGGCCGTATCGCCGACGGCAATCATCGCGACATCACCATCAACGAATTCGACACGGTCATTCTTGCGAGCTCCCTGATTCCGGGCAACGAGCATGGCGTGTACAAGATCATCAACAAGCTGGTGCAGCTTGGCGCTCGTGTGGTCAATCGAGACAATGCCGCCGTGCATGTGTCCGGCCACTGCAATGAGGGCGAACTGCTGTACATGTACAACATCGTCAAGCCGAAGTGCGCCATGCCGATCCACGGCGAGAACCGTCACTTGGTGGCCAACGGCATGATCGCGGTCAAGACGGGCGTCGATCCGCAGAATGTGGTGCTTGCCGAAGACGGCGATGTGGTCGATTTGTACCACGGCCAAGCTGCTGTTGTCGGTTCCGTGCCATGCGGCTACGTGTACGTCGATGGCGATTCCGTTGGCGAACTTACCGAGGACGAGCTTGAGAAGCGTCGTATTCTTGGCACGGAAGGTTTCGTGTCGAGCTTCGTCGTCGTCGATACGGAAACGGCTGACGTTGTCGCAGGTCCGAAGATCTATCTCAACGCGGTGGCCGAAGACGAAAGCGAATTCGACAAGGTTCGTCATCAGATCGTCGAGCAATTGCAGGATGCGATGATGGCTGGCACGCACGATACATACAAGTTGCAGCAGATCATGCGTCGTACGTTGGGTAGCTGGGTCGCACGTCAGCTGCATCGCAAGCCGATGATCGTTCCGGTCGTAGCCGATATCGCACAGGATGTTGACGAAGCGATGGGATTGAACGCAGCGCAATGATGAATCGACAGATAGTCAATATTTTTCGCAATATCGCCGATTCCAGCGAAATCAATATTGGAATAATATTGAAATATCGACAGATCGTCAATAATTGTTGATTACATAATCAAAAGAAGGACGGCGTAACCGGCACAACCGGTTGCGCCGTCTCCTATTCAATAAATAGGAATCTCAACACAAATAAGGAGTGACATGCCAGGAGCAAATCTCACCCGAATCGAAGCGGAAGAACGTAAAAGCGTTATCGCAGCACCGGTTCATTACACGGTCAAACTTGATCTGACCCGTGGAGCCAAGAATTTCGGTTCCGAAACCACCATCACGTTCGACGCCGAGCCGGGAGCTACCAGCTTCCTTGACCTGATCGCCACCGAAGTGAGCGAAATCGTACTCAACGGCGAAACTCTCGATCCGGCCGAAGCGTTCGCCGACAGCCGTATCGAACTGAAGAACCTCGAAGCGCACAACGAAGTGACCGTCAAGGCACTGTGCCAGTATTCCAACACCGGTGAAGGCCTGCACCGTAGCGTCGACCCTTCCGACGGCAACATATACCTGTACTCTCAGTTCGAAGTGCCGGATGCCCGCCGCGTGTATGCCGTGTTCGACCAGCCCGACATCAAGGCCGTGTTCGATTTCTCCGTGCTTGCAGCCAAGTCGTGGATCGTCACCTCCAACATGCCTGCCGCATCCGTGACCGACAATGAAACCGTTACCGAAGAGGGCACGCTCGGCACGCACGAAGCCGAAACTACCAAGCTGTGGGTGTTCGAATCCACGCCGACCATGAGCTCCTACCTCACCGCCATCTGCGCAGGACCGTACGCCGAATGGCACACCGAATACGCCAACGAAGACGGTCGCACCGTGCCGATGGCCATGTACTGCCGTCAGGCGCTCGCCGAAGCGTTCGCCAAGGATGTCGACTACCTGTTCGACATCACCAAGAAGGGTTTCGCCTTCTATGCGAAGACTTGGGGCGTGCCGTATCCGTACGCCAAGTACGACCAGATTTACGTGCCGGAATACAACGCCGGCGCTATGGAGAACATCGGCATGGTCACCATCCGCGACCAGTACGTGTTCGAATCGAAGGTCACCGACGCGTATGCCGAGCGCCGCGTGGTCACCGTGCTGCACGAGCTTGCACACATGTGGTTCGGCGACTACGTGACCATGAAGTGGTGGAACGACCTGTGGCTCAACGAATCCTTCGCCGAGTTCACGTCCACTCTCGCCACTGCCGAAGCCACGGAATGGAAGGACGCTTGGGCCACATTCAGCTCCGGCGAGAAGAGCTGGGCACTGCGCCAGGACCAGCTGAGCACCACCCACCCGATCGTCGCGCCGATCAACGATCTGAACGACACGTACGTCAACTTCGACGGCATCACCTATGCCAAGGGCGCTTCCGTGTTGAAGCAGCTCGTGTTCTATGTGGGTCGTGAGAAGTTCTTCAAGGGCATCAACAATTATCTGAACAAGCATGCGTACTCCAACGCTACGCTCGCCGATCTGCTGGCTGAACTCGAGTTGACGTCCGGCCGCGATCTCAAGGCGTGGAGCGCCCAGTGGCTTGAACAGTCCGGCATCAACACCATCGCCACCGAAGTTGAGGAAAACGAGGATGGCACGATTCGCCAGCTTGCGTTGCGCCAGTCCGCTTCGGCTGAGCATCCGGTGCTGCGCGCACATCGTCTGGCTGTCGGCTTCTACAATGAGGATCCGGAAACCGGCAAGATCGTGCGTACCGACCAGTTCGAACTTGATGTTGACGGCGAACTGACGATTGTCGAAGCGGCTGCCGGCAAGGCACGTCCGGCTTTGATTTTGGTGAATGATGACGATCTGACATACACGAAGCTGCGTTTCGATGAGAAGAGCCTCAAGTTCGCTGCGGAGAACCTGTATCGTTTCGACGATGCGTTGGCTCGTTCCGTGATTTGGCTTGCATTCTGGGATATGACTCGTGACGGCGAATTGCCGGCAAAGCAGTTCATCGAAACCTCTTTGGCTGCGCTTGCCACGGAACATGAGTCCACCACGTTCCGTTACGCTTTGGCGCAGGTCAGCACCACCGCATGGCATTACACCGCTCCGGCCGACCGTGCCGAAGTGGTGGAGCATGTGGCTGCCGAACTGTTCAAGCTGGCTCAGGCTGCCGAAGCCGGTTCCGACGAGCAGTTCCAGCTGATCACCGCCTACTTGGGTTATGGCGAGCCGGGCGATGCTGCGTTCGAAGCGAATGCGAAGGGTCTGCTCGATGGTTCCGTGAAGCTTGATGGCTTGGAGATCGACAATAATTTCCGTTGGACCATCATCAACGCGTTGAGCACGATCAACGCCATCGGCCAGAGTGACATCGACGCGGAACTTGCCAAGCGTGAAACCACTGAGAACCGTGAGTTCGCATTGGGTGCGCGTGCGGTCGCAGGCATTGCGGAAGCCAAGGAATGGGCTTGGAACGAGGCTTTGCACAACGACGAGCTGACCAACATGCAGTTGGAATCCGTGGCCCGTGGTTTCGCATCAACTCCACGTGCCGACTTGGCTGAACCGTACGCGGCCAAGTATTTCGAGGTTGCCGACTGGATTTGGAAGAACAAGACCTTCCACATGGCTGAGGCTCTGCTGGAAGGCCTGTACCCGAGCTATGCCGATCCGGCCACACTGGTGGATCTCGGTGATGCTTGGCTGGCTTCGCATGCCGACGCCGACAACGCGTTGCAGCGCATTGTGCGTGGCAATGTTGAATCGTCGCATCGCACGCTCAAGGTGCGTGATTTCAACGCGTCCCTCTGATGCCGTTCCTGGCACCACTACAGTAGCTGTTTTTGGCAGCTACTTCTGATATCACTTGTGATATTGCATCATAAGCCCGGACTGACGGCGTGACTTATCCCGCTGCCAGTCCGGGCTTGTTTGCTTCCAGACAAGCCATCCCAAACAAAGTCCCATAACGGTTATGGACAATGGGTCTTTCGGACCCATAATGACCCAGCCGGTCGGAATCGGAGGATGGAAGTGAGATCGCAAGAAACTTGAGATTGCGGAAATCTCACGACGTTGCATACTGCGGTTTGCCTGACATCGCATACTGCAGTATGCAGGTATCGCAACATGCTGTTGACTATTTTGTTGAATGGTGAACCCGTTGAGTACGATGGTGCACGGCAATATAACTTGAGATAGCGAGGACTTGAGACTCATGCCACGTATGTTCGGAACAGACGGTGTTCGAGGATTGGCGAATAGGGCTTTGACCGCACAGCTTGCGTTGGATTTGGGCGATGCTGCGGTGCGCGTGCTTGGCGATGATGGAGACAAAAGCGAATTCGACGGTCGTCGCCGTGCACTGGTCGGCCGCGATACTCGCGTTTCCGGCGATTTTCTTGCAGCGGCACTGTCCGCAGGCATGTCCGCAGGTGGATTCGACGTGATCGACGCGGGCATTATTCCAACTCCGGGTGTCGCATACCTGACTTCCGTGCTGAACGTGGAAATGGGTGCCGTGATTTCCGCATCCCATAACCCCATGCCCGACAACGGCATCAAATTCTTCGCGCGCGGCGGATTCAAACTGCCTGACACCAAAGAAGACGAAATCGAAAACGTGCTCGGCCAGGATTGGGAACGCCCGACCGGTGCAGGCGTGGGACGTATCAGCCACGACACGGCAACCGCAACCAACCTGTATATCGACCATCTGGTATCCACCATCGCCCCCATCGGGCCTGACAAGTCCCAGCCGACACCGTTGAAAGGCTTGAAAGTCGTGGCTGACTGCGCCAACGGCGCCACCTCCGTGGTCGCGCCGGAAGCGTTGCGCCGCGCAGGAGCCGACGTGATCGTGATCAACGCTTCGCCAGACGGCTACAACATCAACAAGAACGCCGGATCCACACACCCCGAACAGTTGCAGGCCATGGTCAAAGCCTCCGGAGCCGACTTGGGCGTGGCATTCGACGGTGACGCCGACCGTTGCCTTGCCGTAGACGGCGAAGGCAATATGGTCAACGGCGATCAGATCATGGGCATTCTTGCACGTGCCAAGAAAAACGCGGGCAAACTCAACCACGACACCCTCGTGGTAACCGTGATGAGCAACCTCGGTCTGAAGCTCGCCCTGCGTTCCATGGGCATCAAAACCGTGCAAACCGGCGTGGGCGACCGTTACGTGCTTGAGGAAATGCTGCGCGGCGACTATTCGCTCGGCGGCGAACAGTCCGGCCACGTGATCAACCGCGAATTCGCCACCACCGGCGACGGTACACTCACCGCACTGACCTTGTGCAACGAAGTGGTCAACTCCGGCAAGAGTCTCAAAGAACTCGCATCCGACTTCCCGCAACTGCCGCAAACCCTCATCAACGTGCCAAACGTCGACAAGCTCGCAGCCAAAACCAACGCCAAAGTGCAGGCGGCCGTCGAACGCGAAGAGAAAATGCTCGGCGACACCGGCCGCGTGCTCTTGCGTCCCTCCGGCACCGAACCGCTCGTGCGCGTCATGGCTGAAGCGGAAACCCAGCGGCAGGCCGACGAGGTCTGCGACCGTCTCGCCAAAGTCGTGGCCGAAGAACTCGCCTTGTAATCACACCGCCGACACACAGTATTTGGCAATCCAAAATCCCGAACCAATCCGCGAAGGAACCCCATGTTTGGACGTAACTCGAAAGTCAGCCTCGAGCTCAACCGCGAGGTCGAAAAACTCATCAAAACCGGCGGCAAGGAACAGCTGCTTCCCATCGTGCAGGCAGGTGAACCGGTACTGCGCCAGCAGACCGCAGCCTACGAAGGCCAACTGAGCCGCAAGACACTTGACAAGCTCATCGAAACCATGCGCGTCACCATGATCGAAGCGCCGGGCGTAGGTCTCGCCGCAACCCAGATCGGCCTCGGACTGGCGCTTGCCGTGGTGGAAGACCATGTGCGCGACGACGATGACGATGACCCGCGCGAAGCGTCCGAATTCCCATTCCACGTCATCATCAACCCCAGCTATGAGCCGATCGGCACCGAAACCCGCAGCTTCTACGAAGGCTGCCTGAGCTTCGACGGCTATCAGGCGGTACGCAAGCGCTGGCTCGACATCACCGCCCGCTGGCAGGATGAAGATGGCAAACAGCATGAGGAACATCTGCACGGCTGGCCGGCCCGCATCTTCCAGCACGAAACCGACCATCTGAGCGGCGAACTGTATATCGACAAGGCGGAAATCCGCAGCCTCGCCACCAACGAGAATCTTGAGGATTTCTGGTGCGACGATCCGGTTCCCACCGAAGCCGCCGCCGAACTCGGATTCGAACTGTAAACCAGGAGCGCACGCCGCAAATCGCTGCGGAATCCGATTGTCACGGAATCCTATCGTTGCGCAATCCGCGGAATATCCTGCAGGGGGAGAGGCCCACAGGCCTCTCCCTTTTTGTCATACCGTCATTTTTTCGTCATACCACCATGCGCATAACCAGTGCAACGCGCGCACGCATCACACTCCCCACGGCAGACGCACGTATGAGCGTAACCATGTTTGCATTTCGCAGCATTATCGACAATATCGGCGTTCGCGTTGCGATGGAATGATTTCGTACGCGACGTCGTGCTCCGTCTGCAACGCGCATGATCGTATCCTGACGACGAATGCTTGGTGAACATAATCGTTTTTCGTAGCATTGTTCTTTCTCTTACCGAAAATCAACGAAATAAAACGAACCCAAGATAACCTTTCGAATCTCAAAAAACTTAAGATTGCGCTATCCGAGAAGCATCATGGTTTTTTGTACGCGCCGACGTGTACTGCGCCCCCTCTCGGCTACCATGCAAAGTATGAACGAAGCAAAGACGGGCCGTTCCTGGCTTACCGAAGCCAAACAAGACATCAGCCAATGGTCGGCATCGATGCCGAAAAACGCCGACAATGAGCGCATCGACTGGCATTGGGTCATGTCTCTCGACTTGGAACACGGCATCGGAGCCGCCAAAAGCCAAGGCATCGACCTGATCGCCGTTCTGAATGCCGCGGATACCACGTTTTCGTCGACCTCGGAGAAAACGGATCCCATGCAGGATTCGGTACCATCCGTCCAACAGTTGCATAATCTGCTGAAAAAGGATTTGGCGGTCCGTGACCGGCTCGAATCCATCATCGCGCAATGCAATACCACCTTCATGACGGATTTCGACCGTCTGATCGCTTCATACCGTTTGCCTCGCGCGCTCGCCTATGCGAACCGTAGGTTGTGCGACGAAATTGCCGTGTTGCGGCGCATTGGTGTTGCGATGGGATTGTGGACGATTGCCGAAGAGCGGCGGGAGCGGGTGATAGTGCCCGTGCTGCAGTCTGTTGCCGGAGCGGAAAGCCTCGTGAATCTTAACGATATTCAGGATCGTACCGCGCAGATCGTCAATGGCCGTGCCGAACGTCGTGCCGCGGAACGTGAGCAGAAGCGTGCCAGCGATTACGCCATGTCACGCGCGAATTTGAGCGGGGTGACGAGTCCGGGAGGCTCGAAGGTGTTCGACTATGGCTCCCTCGGATCCGCTGGCGGTTCCGCTGACTCGGCGGAAGCCGCGCAGGACCGACGTTTGGCGGATTACAAAAAGTCGGATTGGCGTGACGCCTACCTTCCCGGCCGTGACGTCGACACGGTGATGGGCATTGATATCGAAACTACGGGTACGGATCCGGCTCGCGTGTACATCATCGATGCCGGATTCGAATTCATGAACATGATCTCGCCTCGTCCTGCCGGCGAGCCCGCGGGCTACCGCTACGAACAGGATTATTACGAGACCGGCGATGCATATGGCCAAGCACGTCTTTCCTTCGGCGTTCCCGCGCAGAATGCGCTGCTTGGCAATCCTCTGATTCTCGACCTTACCGGTATTGACGTGCGCGATCGCGCCAGCGCGGACTTTCGTCTGTTCGACGAATGGCCCGAAGCTCAGATCGGATTGCTGCAACGACTCGAACAGCAGCCATATGTTGCGCATAACGCCCGGTTCGAGCATAGCTTTTTCATGCTGAACGTCGCCGGATATGCGGAAAGCTATCGTGCCGGCAATATCACGATCATCGACACATTGCCGATGAGCCGTCGTTGGGATGAGGGGTCGATTCCCGATGATGAGCATCCGCACGGCAACAATACGTTGGATGCGTATGCCAAACGTCAGGGCGCGTTGGATGCATCCAAAAGCGAACGACATCTTGGCTTGGAAGATACGCACATCATGCTGGTCGCCATGAAGCATCATCTGGGTGTGCTGCATGCCGAGGGGCGCGGGCCGTGGGGCGCCGGTGGCAGGCCCGGCAATGGTGGCAAGCGCTGTGGCAAGCGCTGGTAGACGGAGTCGCTCGCAGGTTGTGTGGCAAGGCGTAAGTTGGTCGGACGAATTGACGTTGCTGGATGTGTGTCAGGCGTAGTCGTGTTGTGTCTGTTCCCGCTGGATGTTTTGCCCGCTGTTTGTCTTGTACCTTTCTGTCATTCGTTCGTCTCGTGTGCGACACGCCCGGATGTTGACCTGTCGCGAGGTATGTTGAGGTTTTTCCAGCGGGATTGTGCTGTGAAATGGTGCTCATCACTCGATTTTCCTGTGATTTCGACACGCCGAGAGATACGTTATTTTTCAACGGTTTACACGGTGTTTGCGGAAGGTCGATTTGCGTGGATCGGCAAGGACGTGTAAGTTTACATCTCGCTGCTCAGCACGGCGGTTCCGCTCCTGAGGTTCGGGACGGTCTGTTGGTGTGGTGGTGGTTTGAGAACTCAAGAGCGTATTTGTACTACTTCTTTATAGTCAATGA